>Ga0315273_10001158_pt1 | contig 29508 bp, 22 predicted proteins | sample YL17G02_0_MG_FD_205753 | JGI IMG/M metagenome (GOLD analysis project Ga0315273, IMG submission 205753) | Sediment microbial communities from Yellowstone Lake, YNP, Wyoming, USA - YL17G02_0 | ecosystem: Environmental > Aquatic > Freshwater > Lake > Sediment | place: USA: Wyoming | collected... | reverse complement strand
ATCCAGGCGTTCTGGCGCGACGGTGCCGTCTACGAGACGATGCTGGAGAGGAACAAGGAGGCCGGGGGAGAAGTCTTCACCCTCCACGACGGCCCGCCGTACGCCAACGGCGACGCGCACCTCGGCCACGCGCTCAACAAGTGCCTCAAGTCGATCGTGGTCAACCACCGGCTGCTCACGGGGCGCGTGGCGCGCTACGTGCCGGGGTGGGACTGCCACGGGCTGCCGATCGAGCTCAAAGTGCTGCAAGGGCTCTCGTCCGACGAGCGGCGCGCGCTCACGCCCGCGACGCTGCGGTCCAAGGCGCGCGAGTACGCGCTGGCCACGGTGGCGACGCAGCGCGCCCAGTTTGAGCGGTACGGCGGGTTTGGGGATTGGGCCGCGCCGTACCTCACCCTCGACCCGGAGTACGAGGCCGCCCAGCTGCGCGTCTTCGGCGCGCTCTGCCTCAAAGGGCACGTGTACCGGGGGCGCAAACCCGTGCACTGGTCGCCCTCGTCGCGGACCGCGCTGGCCGAGGCGGAACTCGAGTACCCCGACGGGCACGTGAGCCGCTCCGTGTGGGTGGGGCTGCCCATCGCGGCGCCCGGGCCCGGCGCGCCGCCGTCCTTGGCCGGCGCCGAGCTCGCCATTTGGACGACGACCGCGTGGACGCTCCCCGCAAATGCCGCCGTCGCGATCAACCCCCGCCTCGAGTACGCCATCGCCGCCGACGCGTCCTCCGGCCGCCGCTTGGTCGTCGCGACAGCGCGTGTGGGCGCGCTGGCCGAAATTCTGGGGTGTGAGCTCACGGTTGAGACCACTTTCCTGGGGTCGGCGCTCGAGGGCGTCACCTACCTCTCCCCTCTGGACCCCGCCTCCCCCCCGCGCCCCGTCGTCGCCGGCGGCGAGTACATCACCACGGAATCCGGCACCGGCCTCGTGCACACGGCACCGGGGCACGGCGCGGAGGATTACGCGACGGGGCTAAAACACGGCCTCCCGCTCCTCTCCCCCGTCGACGACGCCGGCAAGTTCACGGAAGAGGCAGGGGCCGCGTTCCAAGGGTTGGCCGTGCTGAAAGAGGGGACCGGGGCCGTGGTGGACGCCCTGGCGGCGGCCGGCCGCTTGCTCGCAGAGACCGCCTACCCGCACAAGTACCCCTACGACTGGCGCACCAAGAAGCCGACCATCTTCCGGGCGACGGAGCAATGGTTTGTGTCGGTCGCCGGGTTTCGCGATGAAGCGCTGGCGGCGGCGGCGGCTGTCTCCTGGGTCCCCGCGTCGGGCGCGGCGCGCATCGCGTCCATGGTCTCCGGCCGCGCCGACTGGTGCATCTCCCGCCAGCGCAACTGGGGCGTGCCCATCCCCGTGCTGTATCACACCGAAACCGGGGAGCCGCTGGTCACGGAGGAGAGCGTGGAGCACATCGCCGCGCTCGTCGGCGCGCACGCGACCGGGTCGGACGTCTTCTGGACCGCGCCCGTCGCGGACTTGCTCCCGCCGTCGATGCGCGACCAAGCCTCGCTGTACGAGAAGTGCATCGAAACCATGGACGTCTGGTTCGACTCGGGCACGAGCTGGGCGGGCGCGCTCAAAACGCGCGGCATGCGCGTCCCTGCCGACCTCTACCTCGAAGGCTCGGACCAACACCGCGGCTGGTTTCAATCCTCGCTCCTCACCGCCACCGCGGTCACGGGCGCCGCGCCGTACAAGGCCGTGCTCACGCACGGCTTCGCGCTCGACGACAAGGGGCGCAAAATGTCAAAGTCGCTGGGCAACGTCGTCGACCCGCGCACCGTCATCGAGGGCGGCCCCGACGCCAAAAAGGCGCCGGCGTACGGGGCCGACGTGCTGCGGCTGTGGGTGGCGGGCGTCGACTATGGCGCGGACGTGTCTGTCGGCGCGACCGTGCTCGCGCAGACGGCGGACGCGTACAGGAAGTTGCGCGGCACGCTGCGGTTTTTGCTCGGCAACCTGCACGATTTCAAGCCCAGTGTTCATGCCGTGCCCGTGGAGGAGCTCCCGGCGACGGATCGGTACTGCCTCGCGCGGCTCGCCGCCGCGGTCGACGACGCGGGCGCGGCCTACGAGGCCTACGCCTTTTCCCGCGCCCAGGCCGGCCTGCTCCGCTTCTGCGGCGCCGACCTGTCCAACTGGTACCTCGACGCGGCCAAGGACAGGCTCTACATTCAAGCGCGCGACTCTTTTTCGCGCCGCGCGTGCCAGACCGTGCTCGCGGCGGCGACCACGTCCCTCATCGCCGCGCTGGCGCCCATCACGCCGCATTTGGCCGAGGACGCGTGGGCCGCGCTCCCCTGGAAGGATGCGTCCCGCCCCGCGTCGGCCTTCCTCGCGGGGTGGGCCACGCCCGACCCCGCCTGGACCTCCCAACCCCCCCTCGACGCGGCCGCGGTCGCCATCGCGCTCGAGGTCCGGGGCGAGGTCAACCAAGCGCTGCAGGCCGCCCAGCGCGAGGGCGCGCTCGGCGCGGGGCTCGACGCGCGCGTGGCGGTCTGGTGCGCGGACGCCGACGCCGCCGCAGCCTTGCGCCGCCTGCAAGCCGCGCGCAACGAGGCCGACCCGCTGCGCTACTGCTTCATCGTGTCGGCGGTCGACGTCGTGGACGCGGAGGTCGACGCCGCGTCGACCCCCTTCACCGCCGCCGCCGACCTGCCCACCGCCGGCCGGGTCGTCGTCGGCGTCGCCCGCGCCGGCGGCGCCAAGTGCGCGCGCTGCTGGGCGTATTCGCCGGCGGTCGGGAGCGACGCGGCGCACCCCGCGCTGTGCGAGCGCTGCGCGCCGGTCGTCGTCGCGGGGGGGATGGCGGCCGCGCCCGCCGCGCCCGCGGCCATCGTGTGATGACGAGAGAGCGAGGGAGAGAGGCGAGGGGCAGTGGTGAGGGGAGAGCGTCGTCGTCTCTCTCCGCGCGAAGGCCGCACCCGCCACTCTCGGCGCGGCCGAGCCCGCGCCGCCGCGGCCTCTCGCGCCCACCATGGCGCCCCCCGACGCCGCCGCGCCGGGCGCACTGCCCGTCGCGCACGCCGACCGCGCGCCGCCGCTCGGCGTCCTGCTCGCGGCCGCGGTCGCGGGCGTGCCCCTGGCGCCCCGGGTGGACGCCCAGCTGGCCAAGGGCGCGGAGCCGAGGCTGGAGTTGGGCGACGGGTGAGGGGATTGGGGGGCGGGGACGGGCGGCGGCCGATCGGCGGGGGGCTGGGCGGCCGCTCGAGCTCTCCTCCCCTCCCGCCCACACGCCACGCCCTCCCACACCCTCTCAGGACCGCGCTGCACGGCCTCGCGTCCGTCGCCCGCTTCGTTGCGCGGTCGGCGCCGGCGACTGCCGCGCTCTACGGCTCGGGCTCCCCCGCCGACGCCGTGCGCGTCGACGCCTGGCTCGACTACGCGGAGCGCCACGTCAAGGCGGGGCCCGCCCTGGCGGCCGCGCTGCCGGGGTTGGACGAGTACTGCGCACTGCGCACGCACCTCGTCGGCGACACCCCCACGGTCGCCGACTACGCTCTGTGGGGCGCGCTGCAGGCGTGCGGCCAGTGGGCGGCGTTGAAAAAGGGGGCGCCGCACGCCGCGCGGTGGCACGCGCACGTCGGTTTGACCGACGGCGCGGCGGCGCTGGCCGACCGGTACGGCCTCTCCTTCCGCCCCGCCAACGAGGCCGCCAAGGTCAAGGCCGCCGCGGCCGGCACAAGCACGGACGTGGGGTCGTTCGATGTCGGCCTCCCCGGCGCCGCGCAAGGAAAGGTCGTGACCCGTTTCCCGCCCGAACCCTCTGGCTACCTCCACATCGGCCACGCCAAGGCCGCCCTGCTCAACGACTACTTTGCGCGGCACTACAACGGCAAGCTCATTCTTCGCTTCGACGACACAAACCCGGAAAAAGAGTCAACAGAATTTACGGACTCCATCCTGGCCGACCTCGCCACGCTCGGCGTCAAGCACGACGCGCTCACCTACACGTCCGACTACTTTCCGCAAATGCTGGACCTGGCGGAGCGGTTGATTAAAGCGGGGAGTCTGTACGCCGACGACACGCCGGTCGACACGATGCGCGAGGAGCGCATGGCAGGGATCGAGAGCAAGTGCCGCACCCGGTCGGTCGAGGCCAGCCTCGCCGCGTGGAAGGAGATGGTGGCGGGGACCGCGGTCGGCAAGGCGACGTGCCTGCGGTTCAAAATGGACATGGCCGCGACGAACAAGACGCTCTGCGACCCTGTGGCCTACCGCTGCAACGACACCCCGCACTGGCGCACCGGCACCACGTACAAGGTGGGGGGAGGGAGTGGGTGGGGGTTTGGGGTTGGCCACGCTGCCACCACCACACGCCCCGCGCGAAGGGAGTGCTTGCGCCGTCCTCCCCAACGGCCGGCCTCTTTGTGCATCGCACCGCGGAGCAGAGCATACTCATCGGGGCGATCGGGTGAACGCCGCGACGCAAAAAAGTTGGGCGGCCGTTCAATTCGACCCGGGACAGACATTTTTGTGTCGGCGAGCGCAGAGAGAAAAGAAATGGGCGCCACCGACCCCTTCTTGCCCTCCTCCCCGCACAGGTCTACCCCACCTACGACTGCGCGTGCCCCTTTGTCGACTCGCTCGAAGGCGTCACGCACGCGCTGCGCACGTCCGAGTACCGCGACCGCGAGGCGCAGTACCAACGCGTGCTCGCGATGCAGGCCGCCGTCTGGCCCGGCCTCCCCCCCGTCGCCATCTGGGACTACTCCCGGCTCGCCTTCGTGCACACCGTCCTGTCGAAACGCAAACTGCTCTGGTTTGTGCAGGCGGGCCGCGTAACCGGGTGGGACGACCCGCGCTTTCCGACCGTGCGCGGCGTGCTGCGCCGCGGGCTCACCGTGCAAGCGCTGCGCGAGTTCATCCTGGCGCAGGGGGCGTCGAGGAACACGACGCTGCAAGAGTGGGACAAGCTGTGGGCGATCAACCGGGGCGTCATCGACCCGGTCTGCCCGCGCCACGTCGCCGTGCCCCTCGCGGGCGCGGCCCGGCTCACGCTTGCGGGGGCGGGGGAGCCGCCGGAAGTGGTGGAGGTGCCCAAGCACAAGAAGTGGGCGGCGGCGGGGACGAAACAGACGACGCGGTCGGCGCGTGTGTGGCTCGCGGCGGCGGACGCGGACGCCGTCGCCGCGGGCGAGGAGGTCACCCTCATGGACTGGGGCAACGCCGTTGTCGAGTCCAAGAGCCCTGGCGCGGCCGGCGGGACCCCTGAGCTCGCGGGCAGGCTCCACCTCGAGGGGTCTGTCAAGGCGACCAAGCTCAAGCTCACCTGGCTGCCCGACCACCCGTCGGCCCCGCTCACCCCGCTAACCCTGGTCGACCTCGGCCCGCTGCTGAGCAAGAAGAAACTGGATGAAGGGGACGATTTCGAGGCCGCCGTCGCGCCAACCACGCGATGGGAGACGCCCGCGCTCGGCGACCCCGCCATGGCCGCCCTGGCCAAGGGCGATGTCGTCCAGCTGGAGCGCGTCGGCTACTTCATCGTGGACGAGCCGGCGGGGGCGGGCGGGGACGCAAGCAAGCCCGCCGTGCTGATCCGCGTGCCGGACGGGAAGAAAGGGAGCTTCATGGGGCCGCCGGGGGCGTGAGAGGGCGTGGCAGATTCGCGGGAGAGCGTGTGTGTGGCCGGCGACAATCAATGACTTGCACCACCGCCCCGCGGCCCTTTCCCCCCACCCCGCGCGCGCAGTGCGTGGCGTGCGCGCGCGCGCTGCCCTCCGCCCTCCCCCCGCCTTGCGCGCTAGTGGGCGCGCCCACTAGCTGCCGCCGGCGGCCTCGCGTGGCCGCGACCGGCGGCCGAGGGCCGGAGCCTCCCTCAGCCGCTTTATTTGTTTGGTGGCTGCCTGCCCGCACCGTTGTTTGATGGTGTGATCCCGCCCCCACGCCACCTTTCCCCCCCAAAAGACCCGCCCAAGAGAATTCCGCACGAACCGCGACGCGAGGTGTCGCGGCCGGCGCTTAGTGTGCCCGACCGAGGAGCGGTCGCCGCGCGATCGCGCGGATCGCCGGCGTTGCGGGGCGCCGCCGGCGGTTCAGCGCAGGCGACGCGCCCGCGATGAAGATTGTTTTGAAGCTTTCGCCATAGTTGCTTGTTGTTGTGTGCGCTGCGCGCGCCGCGCAGGCCCTTCTTCTTCACGCGGCCGCCGCCGTTTCAGACTCGGACGCCGCGACCGAGCCGGCGACCGGCAACGCCAGCTCGGCCGACTCGTAGTCGACCGACGCCACCTCGCTCGCGTCAAAAGGGGCGCCCGCAATGGCCGCGGGCGGCGACTCAAGCGCCGCAGCAAACGCGGCGGCCGCCGGTTCCGACTCGGACAGCGACGCGTTGGCATCCTTGAGGAAGCGCGCGCCTTCCGCCGCCTTCGCCGCCGCCGCTGCCGTGAGCTCGGGCACGGTGGCGCGGTCGGCGGCGGTGCCAGCTTCCCAGGCCGCCAGCACCGCGCCGCCGAGCTCGTTGGCGGCCGAGCACGCGGCCGCCGCGTCGGCCGCGTCCTTGACGGCGGCGTAGTCGGTGGTGAGCGCGAGCTGGGCCAGGTGGCGCTGCACGGCGCCGAGGCACGCGGCGGCGGCGTCGGAGGCCGCCGCAGCCGCCGCGCGCGCGCCGTCCTTGGCGTCGTTGAAGGACGCCGCCGCCACGGACGCGACGTAGAGCGAGCCCGCCATGCGGGTCGCGGTCGCGTGGGCGGCGGCCCAGAGGGCGGCTTCCTCGGCGGAGGCGGCCGACGCGGCGGCGCACGAGGCATGAAACGCGGCGGCCGCCGACTTGGCCGCCGCCCCCCCCGCCCGCCCCGCCGCGCCGCACGCGGCGGCAACGGCGGCCGCGGCTTCCGCGACGTCGGCCGCGTGGCGCGCGGCGCGCGCGTGCTCGGCGGCCGACTCTTGCGCGCGCGCGGCGCCGACGGATTCTTCGGGAGCGACGACCAGGCCGAGGCCGGCGGGGCCAAACGCGGATTCGAGCAGGGCGCGGTCGGCGTCGGCCGAAATGGCCGCGGTCGCGGCCGCGACGGCGATGGCGGCCGCGGCAACATCCCCTTCCCACGCGCACGCTGTCGCCGCGAGCCCGACCCCCAGCTCCCCCGTCGCCGCCGCCGCCAGCCCCGCCGCCTCCAACAGGGGACTAGATGTATCCAGTGCGTCCACGGTGAGGTAGACGGAGGGCGCGCCCGCGCACTCGGCCATAAAGTTGAACGCGGGCGAGGAATCGTCGCCAGCGGCGCCGATGCGGCCCAGCAGCAGCGGCCCCGCCGGCAGGTGCGCGCAGTGGAGCCAGCCGCCCGGGCGGCCGTCGGGCGAGGCGGGCCAGGAGAGGACCGAGGCGCGGGAGAAGGCCGCGCCGACAACGCGGCGGCCGCCGAGCGTGAGGATACCGCCCGTGAGCGCCAGGCCCGGGCCGCGGCGCGCCGCGCCCGCGCGGGACCCATCAATCGGCGACGGCGCGGGCAGGATCAGGGTGTCGTACTCGCCGTCGAACGCGGCCGCAGCGGGGAGCGCGCACGGCGCGGCAGCCGTCGCGCGGTCGGCCACGTTGGCCTTGCCCGCGACACGGGGCGGGGCGATGGGCCAATCCATGGGCGCCATGTGGGTGGCGCCGTCGTGCCAGAGGAGGCCGTGGCACTGCGGGGCGATGTACGCGCCGGCGCACGCGGCGCCCGCGGAGAACGACAGGTGCAGATGCACGCGCGCCGCGCTCCCGTCGGGCGCAACGCACGGCACCGACGTCAGCGTTTTCAGCACGCCGTCCTCAAACGCAAAGTCGAGGGCGGCGCCGTCGAGGAACGCGGCGACGCCGCCGCCGTCAAGCGCCGCGAGCTCGAGCGTCGCCGCGGGATCCGCCGCGCCGTCGGCGCCGTCCCACGGGTGGGCGCCGTCCATCGACCACTTGACAAACAGGGTGTAGCGCCCGGCCCAGTGGGCGGGGTCGTCGAGGCGCGCGCGCGCGACGGCGCGCGCGGCTTCGGCCGGGGGGGCGGCGCACGCGCGCGCGGCCAGCCAGTCGACGAGCTCGAGCTGGTTCGAGGACGGATGCTGCAGCAGGGCCGCCAGCTCGCAGCGGGCGTCGCCGTCGGCGCGCAGGCGCGCGGCGAGCGCGGCCGCGCCGGCCGAGACGGGCGGCGCGCGCGCCGCCGCCGCGGGCGCCGCCGCCGCCGGCGCCAGCGAGGGCGCGGTGTGCGCCTTGGTCGACTCGTCGCCGGGGCGCACGCGGCGGGTGAGGAGGCCCATGGTTGGTGGTGGGTGGTGGGCGGGGGCCTAGCGGAAAGGAGGGGGAAGAAGGGCGAGCGGTGTCGGCGTCTGGCACAACTCTTCGAGCGTGCAAGCCGCCATCGGGCCCCGCGCGTCCCTCGAATCGTGATACTATATCCTCCGCACTGTTTGAGAGGCATCCGCGGGCGCGTGGCGGCCGCCGCGGCGCCCACGCCGCGCACGTGCAGGCCCGCAGTGCGTGGCCCGGCGCGCGCCCCGCGGCCGCCCGGCGACCCGGTGCCCGCCACGAGCGAGTGCGAACAACAATCCGCGCATCGCCGGGGGTGGTGGGGCAGGCAGCGGGCGGCTTCCGCGCCCTCGCATGCGGGCTAGCCGCGCGCGCGCGTGGGCTGGCCTCGCGCCGCGCACCTGGGGGCGTGTCCGGTCGCCGAGCGACTGCGCGAGAGCGCGGCGGGCACGAGCGCGAGGGGGAGAGGGGTGGGAGAGTGAACGCGGGCGCGCACTGCCCGCCCGCGAGAGCGGGCGGCGCCGCCACCGCCGCTGCCCGTCTCTCGAGCCCCGCCCCAGTGTCACAGGCATGCGTGCACGGCCCCGCCGCCCCGCCACGCGCCGCCAGAGGCGCGCGGCAGCGGCCGGCGGCGGCCGGCGTCGACCTTCCACCCCCTCCGCACACACCCCACCCCTCTACCCCCCTCTTGTCTCCTCCTCACTTGTTGATCGCGCGCAGCAGGCGGTGGCACCCTTCCGCCGCCTCGGCCGCCCCCCGTGCCGCCTCCACCGCCGCCGCGCGCGCGTCGGCCGTGTTGGCGGCCCACCCCGCGGCCGCCGCGCGCGCCGCCTCGAGCGCGCGCCCCGCCACGTCAGAGGCCTCGGCCACGTCTTTCAGCTTGAGGTAATCGCGCTGGGCAGCGTACGTGGCGATGCCTTCCTCCACCGCGCGCAGGGCGGCGGCGGCCGCGGACGCGGCGGCGGTGGCGGCTTCGCCGGCCGCGGCGCGCGCCGCGTTGAACGCGCGGCCGGCCGCGAAAGCCGCGGCCGCGCCGCCCGCGGCGCGCGTCACGCCGGCCGCGTCGCACGCGACGATGGCGGCGGCCTCCGCGGCGGCGGCGGACGCGGCGGCCTGGGACGCGCGCCAGGCCGAGACGGCCGCTTTGCTCGTCGCGTCGACTGCGGCCTTGGCCGCTTCCGCGGCTTCCGCCGCCGGCAGCGCGCCGGCGGCGGCGTCGGCCGCGACACGCGCGGCATCGGCGTGGTCGGCGGCTTCGGCGGCCGCGGCCGCCGCCGCCTCCACCGCGCGCAGGTCGAGCACGGGCGGCGACGCGAGGCACGCCCCCCCAAACGCGGCCGCCGCCGTCCCGCCCACCTCGTGCAGCCGGTCCAGGGCCTCGAAATCACGGCGCATGGCGTGCAGCATGGCGTCGTGCGCGACGAGGACGTCCTCCGCGGCGGCGCCGTCGCGCAGGTCGCCCCACGCCGTCGCGGCGCAGCGCAGCAACCCGCCGGCGAGCAGGGCCCCCGCCGCCGCCGCGGACGCGACCACGGGGCGGCCCAGGGCGCCGGAGACGCGGCCGTCGGGGGGGAGGCGGGAGGGGGCGCCGCGGAGCTCGCCGAAGGCGTTGAAGCCGGCGGGCGGGGGGGGCGCGCCCGCGGCAAAGAGGTTGCCCGCAAACACCGGCCCGCCGCCCGTCGCCAGGAACTGGAGCCAGGCGGAGCAGCCGGCGCCGCCCTCCCAGGTAAGCACGTTGTTGCCGTCGAACGACCAGTCCGGGACGGTCTGGCCGCCGACGGTGATCGTGGGGTCGGCCGCCCCGTGCCCCGCTTCGATGACCACGTCCGCCAGGGGCGCCGGCGCCCCGCCGGCCGCGTCCGGCAGGGCGTGCACGGCGTACGCGCCGGCGAACGCGGCGAGCGCGTCGCACGCGCCGGGGCGCACGGCGGCCGCGCGCGTCGCGATGTTCACTTTTCCCGAGACCAGGGGCGGCGCGATCGGCCACGCCGCCGGCGCGGACCCGGCGTCCGCGGGCCAGAGCACGCCGTGGCACTGCAGGCCGTAGTACGAGGGCGCGGCGTCGCGGGAACCGTACCCAAAAAACGACGCGAGCTGCAGCTCGAGGCGGACGGGCACCGTGGCCCCGTCCGGCGTGGCCCACGCGACCGGGTGCGCGGCTTTAAGGACGCCGTTGGAAAAGGTGGCGCCGGCGAGGGGGGCGCCGGCGAGGAGGACGAGCGGGGTCGACCCGCCGCCGGGCGCGACGCCGATCTCGAGGTCGACGGATGTCGCCGCCGCGGCATCCCACGGGTGGGACCCGTCGGCCGACCACTGCACAAACAGGGCGTACCGCCCCGCCCAGAAGAGGAGGTCGCCCGCGCGCGCCGCGTCGAGCGCGGCGACGACGGCCGAGGGGGGGCAGTCGTAGCCCTCGTCCCGCATCCAGTTGGCGACTTGCAGATCGCCACCGTCGATGAGGCAGTGCTCCTTGAGAAGCTGTGCGAGGCGTTGGCTGGGAGGGAGAAGAGGGAGGGGTCGTGGGTGGTGGGCGCTCGAACCCGGCGCCGCGCGCGCGCGCGGGGCGCGCCCACGGCCGCCCGCAAGCATCGCGTCCCGTGCGACGGCAGCAACGCTCTCTTACGCCCCCGACGAGGGCGGTGGCACGGGCGCCGAGGCAGCTCCCGGCCCGCGCGCGCCGCGCGCCCGCGCCCCATGCGCGCGCCCTCCTCTCCCCTCTCCTCTCACCGGTACTCCGCCTTCTCCACCAGCGCCCGCGCAAACGCGCGCGCATGCGTGCCCGTCGGGCCGGCCAGGGTGGCGGCGGTGGGCGCCAGGGGCGTCGCGCGCGGCGGCGCGGCCGGCATCGCGCGCGCGGTCAGGGACACCGCCTCCCGGGGGGCCGGCTTGCCACCCTGCTGGTCGCGGGGGGTGAAGCACGCAAACATGGTGGGAGGGGGAGGGCGCGCGGGTGGAGGGGAGTGTGAAGAGTCGTGCGCGGCATGTCGCTCTCGCTCTCTCCGCCTTTCGCCAGTCCCAGATCCTGCACTCTAAAGCCGCGTCCGTTTCGTGTCACATCAGGCGGGCCATCAGGGGCCCTCGCGGCCCCGCGGCGCCCCCCTCCTCCCCCGACACCCCCAAACCAGCCCCCGAGACCCACCGCTCCTAGGCGCACGCTACAGTCTCTCGTCTCTCTAGACAATGTAGGCGTCCAGGTCGTTGTCCGGGTCGTCCGGGTCGCGGTCGCCGCGCAGGATGGCAGCCACGTCGACCACGCGCTCCTCCTCCCCTTCGTCCCGCCGCGCCGGCGTCGCCGCGACGGCCGCCTCGAAATCCTCGCGCGTCATGTCGGGCACGGGGTGGCCAAACGGGGAGACAAAGGACGGGGGGGGCGGCGGCTTGGGCTTGGAGTCGCCGCAGCCGCAGCCGCCGCCGGAGGAGGGAGGAGGGGTGGCGCGGACGGCGGCCGTCCGCGCGCGGGGCGCCGCGAGGCGGGGAGGCGGGGCGCGGAGCTGCATGGCGAGAGGAGTGGCGGCGCTCGGGAGCGGGTCGGGCGGCGGCCTCCCGCGCCCCGCCAGTCGCGCCGGGCGAGCCGCATTGGGTGCCCCCGCGATGCGGCCGCCTCCACGCGTCGCCGTCCGCGGCGTGAGAGCCCCAACCGCCGCCCCCCGCCCGCGCCGCACGCCGCCGCCCCTTCGCGCCGAGCCAGACGCGGCGCCCGCGGCGCCCCCACCCCCTCCGCCGCCTGCCCACGAAACCGGAGTCGTCGCCGCCGTCGACGCTGTCGTGGGCGTGCGCGTCGCGACCGGCGACGCGGGCCTCCCCCGCCCCGAGTTCCTGCTCCACTGGGCCGACGGCGCCCCCGACACGTGGGAGCCGGCCGGCCGCGTCGCCGACAACCTGGTGCGCGACTGGGAGGCGGCCTGGTGGGCCGCGGCGCGCAAGGGCGACGCGGGCGCGGTGCGGACCGCGCTCGCGGGGGGCGGCCGCGTCCTCGCGTGCTGCGTCGACGACAGCAGGCGGTCCGGGCTGCACTATGTGGCGGGAGCCGGCAACGCGGAGTGCGCGGCGCTGCTCGTGGCCGCGGGCGCGACCGTCGACGCGCGCGACGCCGACGGGTACACCCCGCTCCACCTCGCCGTCGGCTACTCCCACGTGCCCGTCGTGAAGGTCCTCCTTGACGCGGGCGCGGACCCTGAAGCACAGGACGGGCAAGGGCGCGACGTGGTGGCCCTTGTCGCGTCGCTGCGCGCGTCGACGCCGCCCGCGCCTGAACTCCTGCAGAGGCGGGTCGCGCTCGAGGCGACGGCCGGCTTGTTGAATGGTGAGAAGGGAAGGTTTGTGGGGTGGGTGGGACGAGGGGTGGGAGTCGTGGCTGGCCAGGTTTTCGGCGATTGTTGAGAGGAAAGGGGCGCAGGCATGTTTCGCCTTGTCGACCACTTCCGTCCGCCCCCCCCCAACACCCTCCCTCCCTCCCCCCCCCCCCCCATACCAGAACACCTCTTCGAAGAGGTGGAGCCCGCCGCCGTGCTGCGCGCCCGGCCGTCCCCCTCCGGCGGCCGCGACTTTCTCGTCGCCTGGCCCGACGGTCGCGACGACTCCTGGATCCCGGAGTCTGACGTCTCCCCCGACGTCGTCGCCGACTTTGACGCCGGCCTCGAGTACGCGCCCGCGGCGGCCCTGACCAAGGAGCGGCGGCGGGGCGACGGCCGCGAGTTCCTCGTGCAGTGGGCCGACGGTCGCGCCCCCACCTGGGAGCCCGAGGAGCACGTGGCGTCCTCGTTGGTGATGGCGTTCGACGGCGCGGCCGCGGCGCGCGCGGCGGAGCTGGCTGGGAAGGCGGCGGGAGGAGCAAACAAGGGTGGGAGCTGAGAGAGGGGCGGCGGGCGCCGCCCTGTCACACACACTACCCCGTCACCCCTCTCTCTCCCTCCCCTCCCTCCCCACCATGGCGTCGCCGCCGCCGCCGGCCGCGCCGACGCCGACGGTCGACCCCGCGTCGTTGCAGCGCTGTCTCGACCACGACAACTACGGCACCCGGGACGCGCTCAAGGAGATGATGAAGGACCCCATCTTTGTGCCGTGAGTCAAGGAGTGGGTGTGGGAGGGCGTGCGCGGCGTCCGCCGCGCGCGGCCGCCGAGCATGCGCGCGGCAGCGCGCCGCGGCGCGCGCCCGCCGCCGGCCGCGCCCCCGCCCGACACGCGGGCTTGGCGTCGGCCGTGTATTGGGGGACGCGGCCGAGTCGCGGCGGGTCGCAGGGCGCGGCCCGCCGGCCGCGGCATCAGCGCTCGCCACCTCGACCCCCTCCCTCCCTCCCAGCCGCTACGACCTCCCCCTCGCCGCCGAGCGCGAGCTGGCCTACCAGCGCCTGCGCATGGTGTGCCGGTCGGGCCTGGTGTCGATGCTCGACTTTCGGTGCGAGGCGGCGAGGGGCGCGAGAAGAGAGAGAAGAGAGGACGCGCGCGCGGCGCGAGAAACCCCCTCCCCACGCCCGCCACCCCCTCCCCCGCCTCTGCAGCACCAACCCGCTCAACATCTTTGCCGCGCACGACGTCTGCGGCTTCGCCGACGGCGGCATGGCCACGAAAGCGACCGTCCATTTCAACCTGTTTGCCGGCACGGTGCTGAAACTGGGCACCGCCCGCCACGTCGAGCCGCTGCAACCCCTCATCGACCGCCTGGACGTGACCGGGTGCTTCGGGCTCACCGAGCTGGGGTTTGGCAACAACGCGGTCGAGATGGGGACGACCGCCACGTACGACCCGCCCACCCAAACCTGGGACGTGCACACCCCGACGACCCTCGCCCAAAAGTATTGGATCACCAACGGGGCTGTGCACGCGCAGTGGGCCATCGTGTTTGCAAGGCTGCTGGTGGCGGGGCGGGATGAAGGGGTCCACGGCCTGTTGGTCCGCATCCGCAACCCGGACCTCTCTGTTGTGCCCGGCGTGTCCATCCACGACATGGGCGTCAAGATGGGGCTCAACGGCGTGGACAACGGCAAACTGTCCTTCAAGTGAGAGAAGAGGGGGTAGAGGGCCGGGCGCGCGGGGAACGCGAGGGTGACCGCCGACCCCTCCTCTCTCTTCTCCCAGCCACGTCAAGGTGCCGCGCGAGGCCCTGCTCAACGCTCTGTCCGACGTCTCCCCCGACGGCGTCTTCACCTCCTCGATCGCCAAACCGCGCGACCGCTTCCTCGCGGTCGCGGACCAGCTCCTCTCCGGCCGCGTCTGCATCGCGTCTATGATGCAGTCGGCGTCCAAGCAGGCGCTGGCCATCGCGTTTGCGTACGCCGGGTCGCGGCTGGCTGTCGGGCCGACGGGCGCAAGCGACACGCCGATCCTCGTCTACCAACTCCAGCAGCGCGCCCTGCTCCCCCTGCTCGCGCAGACCATCTGCCTGAACGTGGGCCTGAACGCGGTCAAAGACCGGTGGGCGAAAAGCAGCGGGTTTGGGACCCCTCCGGCCACCCCCTCGGAACAGCGCGCCGTCGTCATGCACTGCTGCGCCATCAAGCCCCTCTGCGCCTGGAACGGGAACGACGTCGCCAACACGGCGCGCGAGCGGTGCGGCGGGCAGGGGTATTTGTCCGTCAACCGGTTTGGGTCGATCATCGGGTTTGCCCACGCAGGGATGACGGCCGAGGGCGACAACAGCGTGCTGATGCAAAAGGTGGCGAAAGAGTACCTCGTCACCCTGGACGAACCCGACGTGCGGGCGCGGCTGGCGGCGGGCGCGGCGCGGAAGCCGGTGGGCGTGGCGGACCTCGGCTCGCTGACAGCCCTCCGCGCGGCCTTCGCCGCGCGCGAGGGCGCGCGCGCAGCGTCGCTCGCCACCAAGATGGCGGCCGCCAAGCGGTCGCCCGCGGGCGGCGACGCCCTGTTTGACACGTGGATGCTGCGCGAGTCGGACGCGGTCCAAGGGCTCGCGCGCGCGTACGCCGAGAGACTCGTCCTCGACGCCGTCGCTGCCGCCGCCTCGTCCGACCCTTCCGTCGCCTCCGCCCTCACCTCCATCGGCATTTTGTGGGCCCAGTGGCGCATGGAGGCCGACGTGGGGTGGTGGGTCACGGTGGGCAGCATGCCGGTGCCGACCGCGGCGGTGCTCCCCGACGCCGTCCGCGCGTCGGTCAAGGCCATCGCGCCGGCCGTCCCCGCGCTCGTCGCCTCGTTCGGTATTCCGCCCCACCTCATCGCGGCGCCCATCGCGGGCGACTGGGAGGCGTACAACGCGTACGACAACCGGGGCGAGCTCCCGCGATAGGAAGGGGGGGAGGGAGGAGAAAGGGGGCGGGGCGAGTTTTTAGATGAGGGCGGGTGGCGGGCTGGCGCTGGCTGTGATGGGAAGCGCGGGGCAACAGACCGGAAAGCGGGCGGCGGCAGCAGGGCAACAAAATCACACCCCATCCAATCCTTCCCCCTCCCCGCCCGCCAGCGGCTCGTACACCCCCCCCCGCTCCACGAATCTGTAGTGGCAATAGTGCTGCACCATGAGGGCAGCGCAGAAGAGCATCGACAGCGTGGACAGCGCGAGCTTGGCGGGGTTGCCGACGATCAGCGACGCGTCCCGGAAGATGGCCGCGTCCAGGACCTGCTGCGCCAGGGACAGGGCGCCGCCGGCGAGGTCGGTCGAGGCCGAGGCAATGTTGTAGCCGGCGGTTGAGGCGCGGCGGGCGTTGAGGCGCAGCTGGGGAGCGTACTTGGCGGCGGTCGTGCCGACCTTGATGTAAGACGCGATGTACAGCACGGTCAGCGGGGTGACGTGGCACCAGTTGGCGGCGGCGGCGGCGGCCGCAGCGGCGACCGCGGCGACCGCCGTGGCGACCGCCACCCCCGTCGGCCCAGACACGCGCTGCCCGCCGCGGTCGTAGCGGGCGGCTTGAAAGGCGGAGAGGAGGGTGCAGAGCAGGGCGTGCAGGGCGAAGAAGACGTCGTTGGAGCGGACGTCTGGTCGAGGGAGAGAGAAAGGGGGAGGTGGGGTCGACGCGCGCGCGGCGACCGCACCCTTCCCACTCCGCTCCCCGCCTCTCCCACCTGGATCCAACCCCCCGTGCGCGTCCCGGTACTCCCCCCGCACGGTGGGCGACCAGGTGAGGGCGCAGTTGAATGAGGCGTAGCACGCAAAGCCAAGCGCGTTGAGCGCGATGTTGTCGAGGCTCACCCCCGCCACCGACCGGGACGCAAAATTGGTGATCAGTTGCGGATACCACCCCACCATCCAGCACCCGGTCGACGCCCACCCGAGCGAGGCGGAGGCGCGGCCGAGGGTGCCTACGACAAGGGGAGGGTGGCGGGGTTGTTTGGTGGGCGGTCTCTCAGCCTCCCCGCGTCGCCGCTGCGTCGCCGACGCACATAGACTGCACTGGGTTGCCTCACCTGGGATGTCGGGCTGGAGCGAGACGCCGAGGAGGAGGCCGACGCCCAACGAGAGCACCAGCACCCCTGTCGCAGCTGAATCGCCGTCGTGGGCTAACCGGATGACGTGAGGGTGGGTGCGCACGGCGTCTCGCAGCGAGCGAAGAGACGACGGGGCTCTGGACGGGCGGGGCAGCGACGCAGCGCTCGGCGGCGACGCCATCCGGGGCGCGGGCGATGGGCGGCCGAGTCGGGGGAGCGGGCGGCCGTGGCCGCGCAATGGGCCGGCCCTGGCCGCGGCAGTGGCAGGCGCGGCCGAGAGGTCGGTTGGGCCGGCCGCGCGACCCACACTCTCCGCCCTCACCCGCCCCCTCCCCCCCCTCCGCGCCCCCCCTGCACGCACGATGGCTATCGGCCCCGACGCGTCAGCCGCGCCGGCGCATCAAAGGCCGCCGTCGCAGCAGCATGCGGGCGCCGCGCCGACGCCGGCGCCCGACGCTCCCGACGGCGGCGCCCGCCTCAAGGCGCTTTACTGCGCCATGCAGAGCGCCGAGGTAATGGAGAGGAGGGGGGCATGGGGGCGGCTTTGGGCCTGCCGGCGCCGTCCCCACCTCGCCGCCCACAATCCCCTCCCTCTCCTCTCAGACCCGCCTCGGCGGTGGCGAAGGCGTGGAAGGCCTTTACGGTTCCATCACCCGCACCGGCACCGCCCGCGTGCTGGCGGCGCTGGGCGTGACTCCTTCGTCCCACCTGGTCGACGTCGGCGCCGGCCTCGGCCGCCCCCTGCTCCACGCCCTGGCGTCCCCGGGCGTGGCCGCCGCGTCGGGCGTGGAGCTGGACGCGGTCAAGGTGGAGAAAGCGGGCGCGTTTGCGGAGCAGGCGGCGGCGGGGCTTGCAGCGCGCGGCGCGTCGTGGGCCCTTCCCTCCCTCCCTGACGTCCAGTGCGCCCCCGTCGAGGCCATGCCGACGCTCGACCCCGCGACGCACGCGTACAGCTTTTGGGAAGGGGTGCCGCCGGGCGCGCGGGCGGCGTTTGGGCGGCTCGTCGCGGGCTCGGCGACCGTGGCCGGCGTCGCCGTCGTGCAGCGCGCCATGCGGGGGCGGGATCCCGCGGACGAGATGGAGGCGTTGGGGTTTGGAGCCTTGACCCTGACGCACTCGTTCGCGGTGTCGATGGGCGGGTCGGGCCGCTCCTTCACCGCGTACGTCTTCTCCCGCCAGGTGGACAAGCCTGTGTCGCTGGAGACGGCTTGCAGGCCCCTGCCGCGCGCTCTCGTGGCTCCTGGCGCCGCCGGCGCGTCCGCCGCCCCCTGCGCGCGCGGCGCGCGGCGCGCGCGCCGCCGCGAAGGCGTCCCCGCCCCCGCCCCCCCGCTCCCGCCGCCCGCGCGCGCGGCGGCGGCGCGGGGCACGGCCGACATCCGGTCGTTTGTGCGCGCGCGGCGGGCGGCGCCCGGGGCCACGCTCGCGGCGGCGTGCGCGGCGCCGCTGCCGGCCACGCCCAAGCCGGCGGCGCGCGCGTCGTCCACGTCGCCCGCGAAAGTCACGGCGTCGCCCTCGAGGGGCGTGGCCAAGGCTGCGGTCGCGGGCCGCCCGCCGCGCGGGCTCGGCGCCGCGCTGCTGCAAGCGGCGGCCGCGGGCGGGCGGTAGAAGGCGAGGGGCGATTGGGGCTCACTGTCAACACCACCACTTGGAGACGGCAGGGGTGGGCGGGCGCGCGAGGCGGAAGCAGCGGCGGGCGCCGCCCGCCGCCACTCCCCCCCCCTCCCCCCTCCTCCCTCGCATGATGACCCTCCTCCTCGCCGCCCTCGCCCGCGTCGACGGTGCCGCCGGCGAGCTCGCCGGCCGCGGCGGCGCGGGCCTGTCCCGGCTGCGTGGCGCAGTCACCGACGCGGCGTCCGCGCGCTCGGCGGGCGGCGACCCCGGCGACGCCGAGACGCAGACCCTGTGGGATGCTGCTGTCAAGCTATGGGTGAGTTGAGAGGGAGGGGGGCGCCCGAGGGTGTCCGAGGCTGTCCGAGGCTGTCCGAGGCTGTGCGAGGGGCCCGACACGCCCCTCTCCGCAGAACGCGTGCGTCGACGCCTGCAACGGACCCGCCCCGCCAGAGTGGCACCTAGAAGCGCGAGAGCTCGCGTGGTGCGTCCGAGGCGAGGAAGCGAGGTGGGAGTTGCGGTTTTGGCGCGCGCGCGGCGACCGACAAAAACTTCCTCCCTCAGCCGCCTGCTCGACTTGCTCGACCCCGAGTCCCTGTCTGACGACGAGCGCGCGCTCAAAGCGTCGTTCCTGCACAAGGTTAAGGGAGAGGGAGGAGGGGAGGAGGGAGCGGGCGCGCGCCCCTCGCTCGGCTCCTGCCCCTCCCTCAGCTCCCACCCCTCCTCTCTTCTCGTCTCCAGGTCGGCGCCGCCCACCTCGCCGCCGCCTCCTACGAAGCCGCGGAAGCCTCCCTTGCCGCCGCCATGGACGCCGCCCCCGCCCTGCTGGCCGCGGCCACCGCGGCCGGCCCCCCCGGCGCGGCCGACGCGGCGGCCGACGCCGTCGTCTCCCTCCTCGGCGACCGCGCCCGTGCCGCCCTCGCCTTGGGCCACGCCGACCTCGCCTCCTCCCTGCTCGCCCGCGCGCGCGACGCCGCGGCCGGCCCCGCGGTGTCGCCCGCGGCGGCGTCGCGGCTCGCGCTCGCCGGCGCCGACGTCCGCCTCGCGGCCGCCGCCGCGTTACTGGACGCGCGCGACGGGCGCGCCGTCGCCCTGCTCACCGACGCCCTGGATGCGGCCGACGCCGCGCCGCGCGGCGCGGCGGCCGACCGCGCGCGGGCGAAGTGCCTGCGCCTGCTCGCGTTTGCCCACCTCGACGCCGGCGCCCCCGACCCCGGCGCCGCCCTGGCCGCCGCCCGGCGCGGGGCGGAAGCGGCGCGCGCTGGCGCCCCTCCCCACCCCGCGCTCGGCCTGGTCGCCGCGCGCGCGCTCGCCGCGCTCGGCCGCGCTGCCGACGCGGGCGCCGAGCTCGCGGGGCTGGCGGCGCGCGACGACGCGCCCGTGGAGCTGGTGCTGGACGCGGCCGACGCGCTGGCGGGGGCGGGGTGCGCGGCGGCTGTGCGCGGGGCGGCGCCGGCGCTTCTGCGCCGCGCGGGCGGGGCGGGGGCGGGGGCCGCAGCCAAGGCCGCTGCCTCCCTCCTCATGTCCCTCCTCGCCTCCTCCACTCTCCACCCCGACGCCGAGGACGCTGCCCTCGCCGTGGCGGCCGACGACGCGGCGGTGGCCGCGCTCGCGGCCGGCGTCGGCGCCGCACCCGACGCCGACGCGGCTGCCGCACGCGGCGACGCCTTTGCCGCCCTCTTCAACGCCGGCGTCGCCGCCCGCGACGGCGGCCGCCCCGCCGCCGCGGCGTCCCTGTGGCGCGCCGCGGCGTCGGTCGCGCCGCCGGCCGACGCGGGGCGCGCCGCGCGCGCGCTCGCGCTCGCGTCGCTCGACCAGGGCGATGCCGTGGGCGCGGCTGCTGCTGCTAATGCCGCCTCCATGGCCGAGCCCGGTGCCCCTGAAAACGAGTACGTGGCCGCCCTGGCCGCGCTCGCCGGCGGCGACGACGCGCGCGCGGTCGCGGCGCTGCGCGCGCTCGCGGCGGCAGGGGCGGGGGGGGCGGTGCTGCGGTCGCTGTGCCAGGCCGCGCTCGACGCGAGGCGGCCTGGGGTGGCGGTGCCAGCTCTGGTCGCGCTCGCGGGCGAGCTGGCGGCCGCCGACTCCCCCGCCCCCGGCGCCGAGGGCGCCGTCCACCGCGTGCTAACCCGCGCCATCGCCGACGCGGTACCCCTTGACCTGCGCGCGCTGGCGGGCGCGCACGCCGTGGCCGCGGGCCGCGCTCGCTCCCGGGGCGGCCCCCTGTTTTACGGCGCGGGCGAGCCCGGCGGCGCGGCCGCAGCGTGGTTTGTCGCCTCGGCCTGGAACGGCGCCATGGCCGCCTCGGACGCGGGCTCCTGGCGCGAGGCGGCGCGCCTGTTTGGCGCGGCGGGCGAGCACGCGCGGGCTGGGGGGGCGGCGGCGGCGGCGGCCTTGGCGGCGGGCGCGCCGGGCGGCGGCGACGCCACGGTCAAGGTCGCCTTCATTCTGGCGGCGGCGTGCGCGCTCGAGGTCGCGCCGGCAGCGACGGGCAAGGCGGTGGTGGACTGGGAGGAGGATGAGGAGGGTGGTGGCGGCGACGCCCCCCTTCCGCCCTCCACCGACCCGCTCCACGCCTCGGCCCTCGCCTGGCTCGACCTCGCCCGCGCCGCGGCCGACGCTGAGACGGGCCAGATGCCGCCGTCGGCCGCCAGCGCGGCCACCGCGCTCACGCTGCTGGAGCTGCGCGCGGCCGCCGCCGCGCGCGACGGGCGCCGCTTTGCCGCCGCCCTCGCCCGCGCGCGCGGCGACCGCGGCGTGACCGCGCCCGCGCTCATTGACATGGCCGACGCCGTGCGCGCGGCGCCCGGCGGCGGCGGGCCCGACGGCCGGGCCATGGTGCGCGGCGCGGCGCGGCTCGCGCTCGAGCGCGCAGCGTCCGCGCGCGACGCCGACGCGTGCGACGTCGCCGCGGCCGCCCTGCGCCTGCTTTTCGACACGGCAGCGACTGACGGCGACCGCGTGGCGGCCGTCGCGGACGCGGCCGACCTGGCGTCGACCGCCCCCCCTGGCGCTTTTCCCCCACGCGCCGCCGCCGCCCTCGCCGCGTCCGCCTGGAACGCGGGCGCCGCCCACGCGCGCTACGGGCGCCCCGGCGAGGCCGAGCCCCTGCTGCGCGCCGCGCTGGGCCTGCTGCCGCACGCGCCGCCGGGGTTGGCGTCGCGCGCGGCGGCGCTGGCGGCCGAGCTCGAGGCGCTGGCCGACGTGGCGCCGCCCTCGCTGCCGACGGCGGCGGCGACGGGGGCGGGCGAGGACGGGGAGCAGGTGGTGGAGATGGAGTGAAGAGGAAGAGGAGACGAGGGGGAAGGCGCCGCGTCAGGCTGCACACCCGTGTGGCGCCCGCGCGCGACCGGGGCCCGCGCCACCTCTCGCCTCCTTTCGCTCCCTCACACTCACGCGCCATGCGCCGGCTGGCCGCCTTCGCTCTGGCGCTCGCCGCCGCGGCGTCCGCAGCGCCCAATTGCGGCCCGCGCGCCGCGTCCCGCACGCCCGTCCAGCCGGCTATCACCATGTGCACCGACAGGACGACACTGGGCGCCAGTGAGAAGAGGATGGTGGAGTGGAGGCTGGGGCGGGTTGGCGCGCCGCTGCAACCTGGCCGACCGAGAGCCCGCCCTCGCTTCCCTTCCCTCCTTTCATAGTCGGTGGCCCGATCACCGTCTCCTGGCACGGCTCCGCCGACCCGTCCACGCACGACATGGTGGCCCTTTATTATGCCTCGTCCCTGCCCGTCAACGCGGCGGCCAGCGAGCCGCTCAAGCTCGTCCCCGCGTCGCTCTCCCCGACCCACCTGCCGCTCGGCAGGGGCAGCGTGACGTTCATCGTGGACAACCTGAGGTGGCCCGTCGTCGCGGTGATGACCAACGCGCGGTGGGGCAAGGACAAGGTGACGACGCGGGCGGTGTCGGGGGAAGTCTCGTTCTCCGCGCCCAACGCGCCCCAGCAGCTGCACACCGCGCCCGGGGCCAACGAAACGACTGCGGTGGTGCAGTGGGTTACGAAAGATACGGCCTCGCCGCGGCTGCGGTGGGGGAGCGCGCCCGACGCGCTGACCGCCGGCGACGTTGCCGCGACCACGTCGACCTACACCCGGGCGGACCTTTGCGGTGCGCCAGCCGCCACCAAAGGATGGACCGACCCCGGGGCGCTTCACCGGGCTACGGTGACCGGATTGGCGCGGGGCGGCCCTCGAATCTTTTTCGAGGCGTACGACGGCGCGGACCCCTCCACCCCCCCCGCCCGCGGCTCCTACACCCCGCCACCGCCCCCCGCCTCCCCGACCCGCATCCTGTACATGGCCGACGTCGGCGCCGCCGGCGCCGACGGCGCGGCGTCGGGTGGGTGGAGTTTCCCCACCTCGCGCAACACGTCGGCCTCGCTGGCGGCCGATGCTGAGAGCGACGGCTTCCGTGGCACCCTCATCGTGCACGGGGGCGACGTCAGCTACGCGCACGGCTTTGGCCCAGGGTGGGACGCGTTCTTCAACCAGTTCTCCCCCGCCACGGCCTCGGCCGCCTACGTCGCCGCCATCGGCAACCATGAACGGCTCTCCCCCAACTCTGGCGACCGCTACAGCAACGCGTCCGACTCGGGCGGCGAATGCGGGGTCCCGTTCCGGGCGCGCATAGCGTCGCCGGGGGCCGACCCGGCGGCCACCTGGTGGTCGCTCAATTGGGGCGCGGTCCACTTTCTGGTATTCAACACCGAGGTCGATTTTGCGCCAGGGAGCGACCAGCACTCGTTCGTGGCCGCCGACCTTGCCGGCGTCGACCGCGCGGCCACCCCTTGGCTAGTCGCCGTGGGCCACAGGCCGATGTACATCGACTCCGCATACGCCGGCGGCGGCACCGCGGCCGACCAGGTGGTCGCAGCGGACCTCCGGGACGCGCTTGAACCGCTCTTCATTTCGTCCGGCGTCGACCTCACCCTCGCCGGCCACCACCACTCGTACCAGCGCACCTGCCCCACGGTCAACGGGTCGTGCGTGGCCGACGGACGAGGCCCGGTGCACGTCGTGGCGGGGCACGGCGGCGCGGACCTGACTGACGGGTCGATGCAAGACCCGACGCCGCCCCTCTTCCGGGCCATCGATTTCGAGCACGGCTACCTGCGGATCGCCACGGATGCCGACACCCTCACCGTGACCGCGGTGCGGTCGGCGGACCGGTCGACGGTCGACGAGTTTTCGCTGCGCGTGGCCGACCGCGCGCGCGCGCGGCCGGCGCGCGCGCCCGCGGTCGCGGCCGCGACCGCCGCCGCGGTGGCGCCGGCGCCGGCGGCGGCGGCGACCGAGCGCCGGTCCAGGCGGCTGGCTGGCGGGCAGGTCGTGCGGTGACTGTTTTTCCCGGCGTTTATTCTTTTGTTGTCCTCCCCGCCTGCAAGTAGCGTTGCCGGCGACTGGCCAGGAGGGGGATGGGGGCGCGAGAATGAGTCGGGGGAAGGGCGGGGGTCCGCCTCCGCTGCAGCCAGCTCGGAGTTTTGCCGCCACTCCTAGCCCACGCGCGCCGCGCCCGCCGCGCGCGCGCCCGCGCCCCGCCCGCGGCCACTTCTCGACACCACCGCCCGCGCCGCCGCGCGCCGGCTGCCGCGCGTGCGCCGCGCCGCTGCGCGCCGCCGCGCCGCGCCCCGATGGCCGGCCGCGTCGCCGCCACCGCGCTGCGCGCCCTGGCGCCGACCGCGGTCAAGGCGGTGCGCTTGGCCGACAGCGTGCCCAGGGCCGTCGTCGACGACATCTTCGCCTGCGCGTTGCGCAAGCAGACCGGGGTCTCGCTCAAGTACATGCTCGACTTTGGGGCGCACCCGTTGGAGCGCCAGGTACGAGGGGAGGAGGGGGATGGGGGCTGGTGGCGCGGGGATGGGCGCGCGAAGCCGGTCGCCCCGACCCCCAATTCCTCCTCTCCTCCCAGCTCCTGCTCTCGGCCCAGTTCCTGCACAACGAGCTCCCCGTGCGCCTGGCGCATCGCGTCGCGGAACTGGAAAACCTGCCGTACGGCCTCTCGGCCAAGGCGCACGTCTTAAAGGTGGGGGTGGGAGGATGGGGGTTGGCGGGCGCGCCGTTGAGAGCGCGTTTCGCGCTTCCCGCGCGCCACAGCGCGCTCCGGAACACGGTGCGACGCCGACACGACTCCTCCCCACCCATTGCCAGGTGCGGGATTGGTACGTCGAATCGTTCACCGAGCTGCGCGCGTTCCCGCCCGTCACCGACCGCTCGGCCGAGGAGCGGTTCACCACCCTGCTGCGCGCCATCTACGACCGGCACAGGAACGCGGTGCCGGTGATGGCGATGGGGGTGGCGGAACTGAAGAAAGAAATCGGCGCGACGGCCGGCGGCGGCCGCCCGGGCGGCGCGCGCGCGTTGCGCGCGCGGGATGCCGCGCTGGACGACATGCCGGAGATTCACCAGGTGGGGGTGGTGGGAGGGGTGGTGGCGGCGGGAGAGCGAGGCTTGGCGGCGCCGACCTCACCCTTCCCCCCCCGCCTCGACCCTTTCAGTTCCTGGACGGCTTCTACCTGTCCCGCATCGGCATCCGCATCCTCATCGGCCAGCACATCGCGCTGCACGAGCCGCCGCGGGAGGGGTTCATTGGACTCATCTCGACGCGCTGCTCCCCCGTGCGCGTCGCGCGCGACGCGATCGACGACGCGCGCGCGATGTGCGCGCGCGAGTATGGCGGGGCGCCCGCGGTGGACGTGTACGGGGACCCCGATTTCACGTGAGGAAGAGGGGCGGAGAGAGGGAAGGCGAGGCGGGCGAGGCGCGTGCTCGACCCGCCACCCACCACCCCCTCCCCCCACCCCCCCAGCTGTGCCTACGTCCCGTCCCACCTGCACCACATGCTCTTCGAGCTCATCAAAAACTCGCTTCGCGCGGTCAACGACCGCTTTGAGGAGGCCGACGGCGACCCGCCCCCGGTGCGGCTCGTCGTGGCCGAGGGGGATGAAGACGTCACGCTCAAGGTGTCGGATGAGGGTGGAGGGATTCCCAGGTCTGGGCTGCCGCGGATTTGGACCTATCTCTACTCGACGGCGCGCTCCCCGTTGGCCGACATGGCGGCCGACGGCGACGGCGGCGATGGCCCCGCCGTCCTCGCCGGGTACGGGTACGGGCTGCCCATCTCGCGGCTCTACGCGCGCTACTTTGGGGGGGATTTGCAGGTCGGGGGAGAGAGGAGAGGAAGAGAGGGGTCGGGGCGCGAGCGCGCTCCTGTTTCCCGCCTCCCACCCCGTCTCCCCCACCCTTCCCCCTCTCTCCCAGATCATCTCCATGGAAAACTATGGCACTGACGCGTACCTGCACCTCAACCGCCTGGGCAACGTGTCCGAACCGCTGCCGTGAGGCGGGGGGAGGGGTGCGAGGGGGGGGGGGGGGGGCTTGGGGCGTCCTCCAGGCGTTTTCGGGGTGTTGTGCGTCTGCTTTTTGTGTCGACGCGGGCGTCGGCGACTCGGGGAGAGAGGGCGGCGAGCGCGGCAGTAGTGGCAGGGCCGCGCGCCTCTATCCTCTTCTCACTCTCGGCGCCCCAGCCGCGCCCCTCTCCTCCCACTCACGACCATGCTGGGCGCCACCGCCGCCCTCCCCATCATGCCGCCCTCGGTGGCGGCCGCCATCCCGCCGGTCGTCGCGGTCATCGCCATCCTGTTTGGCACCTTCCTCGCGTGGCGCGTCGCCCAAATCCGCGTGCGCGCGGGCGGGCGCGGCGGCGACGCGGGGCGGGAGTACCTGCTGGACGAGGCGGCGCAGGGCGAGGACGAGGTGAGTTGACGGGGATGGCGGCCGCTGCGCGGGGGGCGGCCTGGGCCGCGGCGGGGCGGCTCGCCCGCCTTGCGGGTCGGCGCGGGATCGCTGCGGCCCCGGCGGGCGGCGCCTGGCCGGGCGGCGGCCTGCGCGCGCCTCCGCGGGCTCGCGCCTGCGGCCGCGGATCGCCGCGCCGCCGCGGCTGCGCGCCGCCGCCGGCGGCCGTTACCGCCTCAGCGCGCGCTCGGAGAGCTGCCACCGCTCCACCGCGTCACGCACGCGGTCGGAGGCGCGCTGGCGGGGCGGGCGCTGTTGCGTGCCGCCGCGGTGCGCCTGCCCCTTCCGCGCCCGCCTCGCCGCCTTTCGCCGCCCTCCCGCCCCCCCAAGGGCCGCGCTCGCTCTCGCCCTACCCTCTGGCGGGCTGCGGGACGCGCCCGAAGGGGGGACGGTGACGACGTGGCACGGGCAATCGGCAATCGGCCTTGGGCAGCCGGGGGAGGGGCGGAGGCGTGCGGGCGCGCCACCGGCCCCCGCCCTCGTTCGGCGCCCTCGTTCGGCGTCCGGCGCCAGCGCGTGGGGAGGGCGGCGACGCCGGCGCCCGTTTCAACGCGCCCACGTGGGCCGCGCGCAGAGGCGGCTTCCCCTTCCATTCCGCGCCGCCGCCGCCTCCCTCCTCACCACCCCCTCCTCCTCCCTCTCATCTCCTCAGATCGTGCAGAAGGCGGCCGACCTCATGGACGCGATCGCGGAGGGCGCCACGTCCTTCCTCATCACCGAGTACAAGTACATGGGCGTGTTCATGGTAAGGGAGAAGGGGAGAGAGGGAGAGAGGGAGAGAGGGAGAGAGGGAGAGAGGGAGAGAGGAAGAGAGGGAGAGAGGGAGAGATGGAGAGAGGGGGAGACAGGTGGAGAGGGAGGGTGGTCTGCGCGCGACTTCCTCACCCTCTGTCCCTGTCCTCCTCTCCTTCAGTCCTTCTTCTCGGTCTTCATCTTCATCCTGCTCGGCTCCGAGGACGGCTTTTCCACCGAGTGGAAGGTGGACAAAATGGGCATCGCGCGCGCGCCCGGCGTCGCCAACGGCGCCTTCTCCACGCTCGCCTTTATCATCGGCGCCGCGACGTCGATCGCGTCCGGCTTTGTCGGCATGAAGATCGCGACGTTTGCCAACGCGCGCACCGCGCTCGAGGCGCGCAAGGGCATCGCCCCTGCGTTCATGTGCGCGTTTCGGTCGGGGGCCGTCATGGGCTTCACCCTGGCCGGCGCCGGCCTCCTCGTGCTCACGGGGCTGATTGCCATGCTCAAGTCCGTCTACGGCGACGACTGGGTGGGGCTGTACGAAGCGACGACCGGGTACGGCCTTGGCGGCTCCTCGATCGCGCTCTTCGGCCGCGTCGGCGGCGGCATCTACACCAAAGCCGCCGACGTCGGCGCCGACCTCGTCGGCAAAGTGGAGAAAGACATCCCCGAGGACGACCCGCGCAACCCGGCCGTGATTGCGGACAACGTGGGCGACAACGTGGGCGACATCGCGGGCATGGGGGCCGACCTCTTCGGCTCGTTTGCCGAGGCGACGTGCGCGGCGCTCGTGCTGTCCTCCGTGTCGTCCCTGGGCGCCGACCATGTGGCCGCCGCCATGGCGTTCCCTCTGCTCATCTCGGCCGCCGGCCTCGTCGTCTGCCTCGGCACCACGTTCTTGGCGACCGACCTGCGCCCCGCGCGCGTCGTCTCCGAGATCGAGTCGACGCTCAAGCAGCAGCTCGTCGTGTCGACCACGCTTGCGACGCCCGCGGTCCTTGCCCTCGCCCTGCTGGCGCTGCCGGCCGAGTTCACCGGCATCTTTGCCGGCGACGCTTCCCGCGCCGTCAAAAACTGGCACCTCTTCATCTGCGTCGCGGTCGGCCTCTGGGGCGGGCTTGCGATCGGGGTGTCGACCGAGTACTACACGTCCAACCGGTTCCGCCCCGTGCAAGACGTGGCCGACGCGTGCCGCACGGGCGCCGCGACCGACATCATTTTCGGCCTGGCCCTCGGCTACCAATCCACCATCATTCCCTGCTTCTGCATCGCGTCTGCCATCTACATCTCGTTCTCGCTCGCGTCCATGTACGGCATCGCGTGCGCGGCGCTGGGCATGCTCACGACGCTCTCGACGGGTTTGGCCATTGACGCGTACGGCCCCATCTCGGACAACGCGGGCGGCATCGCGGAAATGGCGGCCATGGGGGACGACATCCGGGAGCGCACCGACGCGCTGGACGCGGCCGGCAACACGACGGCCGCGATCGGCAAGGGGTTTGCCATCGGCTCGGCCGCCCTCGTCTCCCTCGCCCTCTTTGGCGCCTACGTCACCCGCGCCGGCGTCTCCGCCGCCGACTCGTCCATCCTCGACCCCCGAATCTTTGCCGGCCTCCTCGTTGGCGCCATGCTGCCGTACTGGTTTTCGGCGATGACGATGAAGTCGGTCGGCAAAGCCGCGCTCGCCATGGTGGAAGAAGTGCGCCGCCAGTTCAACACGATCCCGGGCCTCATGGAGGGCACCGCGCGGCCCGACTACCGGACGTGCGTCGAGATCTCGACCCAGGCGTCGCTGTCCGAGATGGTGCCGCCGGGCGCGTTGGTCATGCTCACGCCGGTGGTGGTGGGCGTCCTGTTTGGCACGCGCGCGCTGGCCGGCGTGCTCGCGGGCGCCCTCGTCTCGGGCGTGCACATGGCGGTGTCGATGTCCAACACGGGCGGCGCGTGGGACAACGCCAAAAAATACGTGGAAGCCGGCGCGTGCGAGCACGCCGCGTCCCTGGGCGGCAAAGGGTCGGACGCGCACAAGGCCGCGGTCATCGGCGACACGGTCGGCGACCCGCTCAAAGACACGTCGGGGCCGTCGCTCAACATCCTGATCAAGCTCATGGCGGTGGAGTCGCTCGTGTTTGCGCCCTTTTTCAAGGCGCACACGCCCAACGGCATCCTGGGCGGGCTGTTTGGGTGATGGGGGGGAAGACGGGGGGTGGGGGGGGCGGGGGGACGGCGCGGCGCGGCGGGGTGAGGGCGCGTGCTTGGCGCTCGGCGGGCGACGCTGGGGGACTGGGCGCGCGGCCGCCGCCGTGTGAGCCGCCGCGGAGGAGGGAGAGAGGACGAGGGAGAGGGGGCGGGGGGAGGAGAGGGCCTTCGCGCGCGCCGTCCCTCCTGCCCACATCTCGCGATGGCGGCCACCCCCGCCCCTCTCCCGCCCATCGCCGACGCCGACGCCGCGCGCGAGGCGGCGGAAGCGCGACGGCGGCGCGTGCTCGAGCGCGGGCGCGATCGGCTCGCGTCGATCACGGTTGGAGGGCCTGGGGGCGGCCCCGATGCGCCGTCGACGAGCGCAGGCGACGTCGGTGCCGCGACGGCGGCGGCGGCACCCGAGCTAGCTGCGCCCGCGACCGCGCGCGCGCCCCGGGCGCGGCGGGCGGCCGGGGGGGGGGGGGGGGCGGGGGGGGGGGGGGGGGGGGGGGGGGCGGGGGGGCCGGGGCGGGGGGGGGGGGGGGGGGGGGGGGGGGGGGGCCCCGCGCCCGCATTGTCGCCCCACGCCGACGCCACGACGCGCACGCGT
>Ga0315273_10001155_pt1 | contig 29526 bp, 25 predicted proteins | sample YL17G02_0_MG_FD_205753 | JGI IMG/M metagenome (GOLD analysis project Ga0315273, IMG submission 205753) | Sediment microbial communities from Yellowstone Lake, YNP, Wyoming, USA - YL17G02_0 | ecosystem: Environmental > Aquatic > Freshwater > Lake > Sediment | place: USA: Wyoming | collected... | reverse complement strand
ACCTTCCAGGCGTGCGGCTGGTGGCAGTCGGTGCACGCCGCGTCGGGGTGGCCGCCCTTGCCGTGCAGCCCGGCCAGCGTGTCGTGGCAGGTCTTACAGTCGTTGATCGGCTGGATCTCCTGCTCCTTGGCGTGGCAGGTGTCGCATCCCGAGGCCATCATCGGTGCCGTGGCGTCGAGCTTGTGGCAGGTGGCGCAATCCGATGTCGGCCGCACACCCGGGCTGTGGCAGCGGTTGCACATCATCGTCGCGTGCTTCGACTTGAGCGGGAACGGGTGCCAAGCCTCCTCGGAGACCGGAGGCAGGGCGCCGAGCGCCTCGAGCGGGCCACGTTGCGGCATCGTGTGGCAGGCGGTGCACTCGCGGGTGAGGACCTTGCCGTCCTTGGTCGCGTGCCGCCCGTCGTGACACCTGAAGCAACCGGACCAGTTGCGGTGCCCGATGTTGTCCGAGTAGGTTCGCCAGTCCACGTTCATCTTCGGGAAGACCGTGCGGTTGTAGATGCCGATGGAGATGACCACCGCCTCCTGCAGGTCCGCGGCGCGGGTCGCGTAGATGTGCGGGTAGCTGGTCGCGTAGAAGTTGAAGATCTTGTCGCGGATCTCCCGGTTCGCGGTTTCGCCGTCGGGGTACGGGGCCATCAGGGCCTCGGTCGCCGTCTTCTTGATCCACGGCAGGTCCATCTTGATGCTGCCGTTTCTGAGCGCCAGGTCGATGGCGCGGTCGGGCGGCGTGAAGACATGGGTTGGCCGGTTGTGGCAGTCCATGCAGTCCATGGTGTGCTCGCGGAGCTTCGCGAGATCCGCGCTGGAGACCGGTTTGTCGAGCGACATGTACTCGCGTACCTGCCCAAACGCCCCGACCACCTTGAACCAGGGGATGTCCTGCTCCTGCTCGTCGCGCGAGGCGTAAACGATCTTGTTGTCGATGATCATGTGCCAGTGGATCCCTGCGGTCTGGCCCAGGCGCGAGCTGCCACCGCCGGTCTTCATCATCAGGCTGATCTGGTCGCTGGTGTTGGCCTCGTCGTAGCGGAAGTAGGGGATCTGGAGGAGCTGCGCCCCGTAGAACTTCTGCGGCCAGTGGCATTCCTCGCAGGTCTCGCGCGCCGGCCGCAGGTTCTTGACGGGAGTGGCGATCGGGGTCTCGTAGGTGTGAAAGGTCACCGCGAGAACCTGGCGGGCGCCCGAGAGCTTCGACTTCACGTAGAACGAGGCGCCCGAGCCGACGTGGCAATCGACGCAGCGGACCTTCGCGTGCGGCGACTGCTGGTAGGCCGCGAACTCCGGCTCCATGACGGTGTGGCAGAGCCGGCCGCAGAACGTGACGGACTCGGTGAAGAGAAACGAGTGGTAGGCGGCGACCGCGAGCAGGATGAAGAGCAGGAAACCGGCAATGAGCACCAGGCTGAACCTGCGGCGCTGCTGCTCGTCGTTGAGATCGACGCGCGGATAAGCCGGCGGCGCGGCATCGCCCAGGCGCCGCCGGCGCAGGCTCTCGCGCCACATGCCGACTCCCGAGACGACGATGCCGAGGACGAGGAAGCCCGGGAACACCATGTAGGTGATGATCCCGAAGTAGGGGTTGGTCTGCTTCGTGATGATCTGGAGCAGCGCAGCGAAGACGATCAGCACGGCGCTTCCCGCCACCACGAGACCGCCCCAGTAGCTCATCGGGTTGCGGTAGAGCCCGTGTCTGGACCTGTCGACCGTCACGCGACACCTCCCCCGGCGAAGTCTATCGTATGTCACGAGCTCGAACCGCGCAGCGCCGGCGGCGGCAGCGGCCACTTGCGGCGCAGCGCCGTGGAAGCTATCGTGTCGCCGTGGCGGCGGAGAAATCAGCTACTGTAGATGTAGTCTCAAGATCGGAGCAGGTCTCCGAGGGCCTACTGCCGGGCTCTCCCGACAGTAGGCCGGGAGTTGGACGGGGCCGCGCTCGCCGCGCCTGACGGCGCTGCGACCGTGCCCGGTTCGGGGGGAGCGGGCATGAGTGACCGGTTCAAGGACAAGGAGCACCTGCTGCGGATGGCCGCCCTCTTCGTGGGCGGCACCCTCCTCTTTTTCCTTGCCAAGGGGCTGCTCGTGCCGAAGGACTTCGGCGTCTACGGACCCTTCCGCGCCGGCGCCCTCGACGACAACCGCGCCCGCACGGTGACGTTCGCCGGCCGCAAGGCGTGCGGCGACTGCCACGCCGACGTCGTCGAGCTGCGCGTCGGCAGCAAGCATGCGACGGTGGGCTGCGAGGCCTGCCACGGCGCCCTCGGCCGCCATGCCGAGGACCCCGAGACCGTGAAGCCCGAGAAGCCGGACGGCGCGCGCGTCTGCCTCGTCTGCCACCTGGAGAACGTCGGCAAGCCGAAGGGGTTCCCGCAGGTGGATCCTGCCGACCACGGTGACGGCAAGGCGTGCAACTCCTGCCACAAGCCGCACCACCCGGAGATCGCGAAGGAGGGGGGAGCATGAAGACGAACCGCCGCGAGATGATCATCACGACGGGGAAGGTGCTCCTCGTCACCACGGCCGCCGCCGAGTCGGTCGCGCAGGTACTCGCCGGGACGCCCGAGGCGGCCGACGGCTACCGGCTGGCGGACCACTGGTGGGCGATGGCGATCGACATCGAGAAGTGCATCGGCTGCGGCAACTGCGTCCGCGGCTGCAAGACCGAAAACGACGTGCCGCTGGAGCCGTTCTACTTCCGCACCTGGGTCGAGCGCTACCACGTCCCCGAGGGCGAGAGCGAGCACCCCGAGGTGGACTCGCCCAACGGCGGCTACGACGGGTTCCGCGAGAAGTACCGCGCCGGTGACGGCGCCAAGAGCTTCTTCGTGCCGAAGCTGTGCAACCAGTGCGCGCACTCGCCGTGCGTCCAGGTGTGCCCGGTCGGCGCCACCTTCGAGAGCCCCGACGGCGTCGTCCTCGTCGACAAGAAGTACTGCCTCGGCTGCCGCTACTGCGTGCAGGCGTGCCCGTACGGCTGCCGTTTCATCGACCCCCGCAGCAACACCGTTGACAAGTGCTCGCTGTGCTACCACCGCATCACCAAGGGCCTGACGACGGCGTGCTGCGAGGTGTGCCCGACCGGGGCGCGGGCGCTCGGGGACCTCAAGGACCCCAAGGACCCGATCCACGAATTCCTGCGCGGCCACAAGGTGCAGGTGCTCAAGCCACAAATGGCGACCGGCTCGAAGACCTACTACAACGGCCTCGACGGCTCGGTACGATAGGGGGCGGCGATGGACACGATTCTCAGCCAGGTCCAGGGCTTCATGTACCCCAACGAGATCGAGCTGCAGTGGAGCATTCTCATCGTGCTCTACCCGTTCATCACCGGCCTCGTGGCAGGGGCGTTCATCCTGGCGTCGCTCGAGCGCGTGTTCAACGTCGACGCGGTCAAGCCGACCTACCGGCTGGCGCTGCTCACCGCGCTGGCGTTCCTCATCGTGGCGCCGCTGCCGCTGCAGCTCCACCTCGGCCACCCGGAGCGCTCTTTCGAGATGTACCTGACGCCGCACACCAGCTCGGCGATGGCGATGTTCGGCTTCGTCTACCTGTGGTACCTGATGGCGGTGCTGGTGCTGGAGATCTGGCTCGACTTCCGCCGCGAGATCGTGCTCAAGGCGCGGTCGTCGACCGGCGTGGTGCGCCTGGTCTACCGGATGATGGCGCTCGGCTCCGACAACATCTCGCCCGCGTCGCTGGCGATCGACGACCGCGTCGGCCGCTTCATCACCATCCTCGGAGTCCCGTCGGCGTTCCTGCTGCACGGCTACGTCGGCTTCATCTTCGGCTCGATCAAGGCCAACCCGTGGTGGTCGACGCCGCTGATGCCGATCGTCTTCCTGTTCTCGGCGATCGTCTCGGGGATCGCGCTGGTGATGCTGATGTACGTCCTGTTCTCCTGGCTGCGCGGCGCCGCCACCGACATCCGCTGCCTCGACACCATCGCGCGCTACCTGTTTTACGCGTTCATCATCGACTTCTCGCTCGAGATGCTCGACCTGCTGCACCGCGTCTACGAGGCCGACGAGTCTTTCAAGAGCCTCGACTTCATGGTCCGGACGCAACTGTTCACCTCGCAGATCGTCTTCCAGATCTTCCTCGGCACGCTGCTGCCGCTCGGCCTGCTGGCGCTGACGCAGCTCCTCAAGCTCACCGACGCCGCGCGCAAGGGGCTCTACGTCACCTCCGGCGTGCTCACCCTGATCGGCATCTTCGCCATGCGCTGGAACGTGGTGATCGGCGGGCAGCTCTTCTCCAAGAGCTTCCTCGGCTATACCACCTACAAGATGGGCTTCGCCACCAAGGAAGGGCTGCTGGCGGCGATCGTTCTGCTGATCCTGCCGTTCGTCATCCTCTGGGTGCTCATCCGCCTGCTGCCGCCGTGGGAGGAGGCCAAGTCGTCACCGGCAGAGGGTTGACCCCGGCCCGCTGCTGATCCTTCGCTGGCCCGCCGCTTGCAAGCTTCACGAGAGATGGCGGCACCGGCAGCTCCGGCGCGGCCGGCCGCACGATCGCGCGTCGGGGATCATCATCGACCCGGCCGGCTACATCGTGACCAATGCCCACGTCGTGCAGCGGGCGCGGCGCATCCAGGTGCTGCTGCGCGGCGCCCAGCGCGTCGAGCTGCGGGTGCCGGTGATCGAGCGCCAGGACGCCCCCGGACGCTTCATGGAGATGGTCGACCCGGCGTAGAGCACGGTGCCGCAGCTCGACGTGACCGGCGTGGACCTTTCCGACGCCATTGCCGCCGTTGTCGGTCCGCTGCGCCTGGGCGGCGGCGTCCTGGTAGCCGGCATGCCGGCTGATGCGGCGCCGCCCGCCGATCGGTTTCAGCCCGGCGACGTCATCCACGCGGTCAGCGGCACCGTGGTCCGCTCGCTCGCGGAGCTGAATGCGGCCGTCGCCGGTCTTGCCGACGGCGACCCGGCCTGCGTCCAGCTCGAGCGCGCCGGCCTGCTGCAGTTCGTCACCTTCGAGGTCGACTGACGCGAGCCGCTCAACCGTCGTGAATTCGTGCTGTCGTGGCTCACGAGGATCGGGAGCGGGACAGGCGGGCCGAGACGAGAGGGAAGATCCGGGTAGTCGGATGCCCGGTCCCGCCGCGTTACCCCTGCAACTTCGGCCGGGCCTGCCGCGACTCTTGCACCTTCTTCATCATCTCGGGGTTGCGGACCCGCTCCACGCCCGCCTCGTCGGGCTTTCCGTACACCTCCGGGTGCAGGTACGTCCCGAGCTCCGCCGCCGGCTTGTCCTGCTCGACCGGGATGCGATGCGCCTCCGCCCAAGGGTCCTGGCGGATGCCGGTCACCTGCCAGGATACCCTCATGGCGGGCTTGCCGCCGGCGATGCGAAAGCGGTTGCCGGCGATCTCCGCGGCAACGTAGAGATCGGGGCCGGGCGATCCGATCGCGGTGAGCTGGTAGCGGAAATCGCGGTTGAGCGCCTCGAACCAGTCGGGTAGGGTGATCGTCGCCTCGCCGAGCTCATCGAGCACGACCATGCCGTCGTAGACATTCTTCATGTCGGGCGACTCGACGAACGAGTGGTTCAGGAGCTTCTGCTCCGGGTCGAGTGGGTGGTCGATCAGGAAGCCGCCTCCGGGCTTGCTGACGGCCCCGGAGAAGTAGCCCCTTCCGTCGAAGTACCCTGCATAGCCGGAGGCGTCGGTGTTGGTGCCGTAGACGGCATAGCCGTCGCCCTTGCTTGTCCCCGCCACACCATTGCCGTGGCTGCTGTTCTCGCCGACGACGCCGGCGCCTGTGGCGCTGCCCGTCTTGCCGTGGACGCCATCACCGGTCAGAGACTCGCCGTGGACACCCGTGAAGTGGTTGCTCAGGCCGGTGACTCCCTGGTACAGGTCGCTCGTGCCATAGACGCCGCCGCCGCCCCGGGAGTTGCCCCAGACGCCGGCATGCGTTCCGAACGTCCAGCCGCTTGCGTGGGCCGAGATACCGGACACCGCGGCGGTACCTGCGGTGGTGGAGTCGTTGGTGACGCCGAAGGCGACGGCGGCGTCGGCAACCGAGCCGGAGTACGGCAGCGTCGGCCCGGCGGGGTCCCGCCACGAGATGGCACTCCCGTTCGAGGTGAGCACCTGGCCGTTCGCCGAACCGGCGGCGCTCAGCTTGCCGGTCGTGACGCCGCCGTCAGCAATCGCCACCTGGTCCGCGGTCACGGCGATGCCGGCCCCAAATCCGATGTCGAGCGTCACCACGCCGGAGGCTCCGCCGCCCGTGAGGCCGTTGCCGGCCGTGACGCCGGTGATCCCCGCGGGCAGGTTCTCCGCCAGCGCCGCATCGGGGTACGCCATTTCGAACGTCGTCGGGTCTTGCGAGCCGTTGGTGATCCCGCTGCCGTACGCGATGATCCTGCCGGCGCCGGAGATCACCGCGACCTCGAGGCGCGCGTTCTCGGTGGAGACCGCCGGGAAGCGGTCCTTGAAGGCGTACTGGCCCTGTGAAAAGGACCGCACCGTCACGTCGGTCGACCCGTGGAACGTGCCGGTCTCGTCGTAGGCCGACACCCGGACAGAGGCCGTGTGCCCGGTGGTCTCGACGAAGCCGAAGTTGAACCGGTAGTCGGAAACAGCCGCCGGCGCCGTCTGGTGCACGCCGAGCACCTGGGCCTTCTCACCGGCGCCGATAGCGAACGACGCCGGCACGCCGGCGAAGTCCTGCCCCATCGAGTCCTTCTCGCCCGACCCGGCCGCCTTCGAGTAGACGCGCGCCGTCGCGACCAGCTTCTGGGTGGCGCAGGTGACCCGCAGCGCGCCGAACACCTGCTTGTGGAAAAGCGACTCGACGATGTTCTCGATCTTCTCGGTGTCGCCGGAAGCGACGACGACGTCGACCCAGGGTGGGGAAGGGTTCGTCGTGCCGCGCTCGAGCAGGTAGATCCTGGCAGTGGCGGCGTCCGCGCCGGGGTTGTAGATCCATACCGTTGTGTACCAGTTGGAGGGAAAGATACCGGCCTGCCTGCCCACCATCGGCAGAAAGACATCCGAACCGGAGAATCCGGCGAGTGCGGTGCTTGCTGCGACGGTCGAAATGACGACGGCGGCCACAGGGGAGAAGGCGCGACGCATGATCAACCTCCCGACCGTCTGACTGGAGAGCTTGACGATGGCGAGAGTTGCCGTGCCGGGCCAGTCTCGACGAGTCAGGCAGTCCTGAGAGCAATATCGCGCTACTCAGGGGGAACTGCAAGAGGTGAGGGCCTGGAGTGCTCGCCTCGCCGTCTCCGCTGTGCGGTGGCGTTACGCGTCGGGCGGGTGTGGCCCCGTGACTACACTTTACTTTATCGCCCGCTCCAGGGAGGCGACACGGGCAAGTAGCTTCTCGATCAGCCTCTGCTGCGTCTGAATCGTTTGGCTCTGCCTGGTGATCTGCGGATGCTGTTCCTGCACTGCCTTGACCAGCGGCGCGATCAGGTCGGTGTAGCGCAACGACAACGTCCGCTCAGCGTCGGCGCCGATGCCGAGCGGGTTGTAGCCGTCGCCGAGCAGCGCCTCGATCTCCTGTGCGAGGAAGCCCATGTCGGTACGGCTGTCGCCGTCGGCCACGGTGAAGGAAGCCGGCCGGAGCGCCAGGACGAAGTCGCGCCCAAGACCGGGGTTACGAACATCGAACTTGTGCCGGGCGTCGGAGAGGTTCGACCACGCCACCTGGCCGCCGATTTGGGTCACGATGACGTTGCCGATCCGGACGTGGTTGGATGCGTCCACGGTTGCGCCGTAGCCGACGGCCGTGGCGTTGGTGAGGTCACTGGCGGCGGCGTCCGCATCAGCCCCGAGGAAAGTGTTGTCGCCGAGGCGCGCTATCGTTCCTGCGTCTGCGGCGGCGCCGCTGCCTCGCGGCTCTCTCGCACCTGCTGCATCATCTCGGGCTGCTGCACCCACCCGACGCTCTTCTCCTCGCCCTGGCCGAATAGCTCCGGGTGGAGGTAAGTGCCCTGCTCGGCCTCGGGCTTGGTCTCCTCGACGGGGATCCGGTGGGCGTCGGCCCAGGCGTCCCTGCGGATGCCGGTGACCTGCCACGACACCTTCATTCCCGGCTTGCCGCCCGCGACGCGGAAGCGGTTGTTGTTGACCTCGTCGGCGATGTAGACCACCGCGGCGCCGCCGATGCACGTGAGCTGGTAGCGGAAGTCTCGGTTGAGCGCCTCGAACCACTCGGGCAGCTCGACGGCCGCCTCGCCGAGGCTATCGAGGACCACGTTGCCGTTGTAGATATTCATCATATCGGGCGACTCGACGAACGAGTGGTACAGGTACTTCTGATCCGGAGCGAGCGGGTGGTCGATCTTGAACGAGCCGCCGGACTTGGACACCGAACCGGTCACATTGACGTTGCCCTCGAACCACCCGGCATAGCCAGTGGAGGAGGATGCCCACAGGCCGGGGCCGCTGGTGGCAGTGGCGCCGACGCCCGTGGCACCGCTCGTGCCGTGGCCCCACACCCCGTTGTGCTGCGCTCCTGAGCTTTCGCCGTACACACCGCTGCCGCCGATGCTGGTGCCGTGCACACCGTCGCCGCTCGTGCTCTTGCCGTAGACGCCACTGCCGGCGCCGCCTTCGCCCTGCACGCCGTCGCCGGACCCGATCGCGAAGCCACGCACGCCCCACGTGCCGCCGGTGCCGAGCACGCCGTAGTTGTTGGAGTCACCATGGACACCGACGCCGGTGGCGTTGTAGCCGGTAACCCCGGCGGCGGTGCTGGGGGCCGAGCTGACGCCGTAGACGCCGCTCTCCGTGGAACTGACGCCTGTGACGCCGTATCCGCTGGTGCTCGACCCCGAAACGCCGGGACCGGTGGCGCTGATGCCCCGCACGCCGGCGCCACTGGTGGACGTACCCTTGACGCCGATACCGCTCGTGGCTTCGCCCCGCACGCCGTCGCCGGACTGCAGCCCCTTGCCGAGCACGCCCGAGACCCAGACGGCCTGACCGTACAGCGCGGGCTGCGAATACGAGGCCGTCTCCGCCCACACACCGGCGCTGGTGTTGCTCCACGCCTTGACCCCGATTCCGTCGGTGCTGAAACCGTAGACGCCGGTGCCGCTGGTGCTCTGGCCGTACACGCCGTAGCCAGCCCCAGAGTTCCAGGCGCCCACGGCAGGGCCGGTCGTCGCCTTGCCGACCACACCACTGCCGGTGCCGGTGTTTTCGACAGTGAACCCGGGCGCCGAGGAGCCAACGCTGCCACCGTACGGGAGCTTCACCGTGGGGTTCGGGTAGGTGCCGGTCAGATCCCCGCCCGCGGCGCCGCTCGGTGGCAGCGCCGTTGGAGCACCGGTGAGCTTCGCGTAGGCGATGCCCGCAGCCACCTTCTGGTCGGTCACAGCGCCGTCGGCGAGCTGGGCGTTGCCGACGGCGGTATTCGCGATCCCCGGGTTGGGGTAGGTGCCTGACAACGAGCCGGCGGCAGGGCCGTTGGGCGGCAGCGCGGTCGGCGATCCGCTCAGCTTGGCGTAGGCGATCCCGCTTGCCACTTTCTGGTCGGTCACGGCGCCGTTGGCAAGCTGAGCACTGCCCACGCCCAAAGTGGCGATGCCGAGCGTCACGTCGCCAGAGGCGCCGCCCCCGGAAAGGCCGGTGCCGGCGTTGACCGCCGTGATGTCGCCGTTGGCGGGCGTTTGCCAGGCGACGGCGTTGCCGGCGAGCGCCAGCGCACCGACGCCGGAGGCCGGGCTGGCCGAGGCGACCGTCGTCAGCACCTGACCGACCGTGGCCGAGGGCTGGATCTTCGCCGGGGTGACGCCTCCGGCCGCGACGGAGACCCCGTCGGCGGTCACCGTGATCCCGTCGCCCGCGCCGACGTCGAGCGTCACGGTGCCGGAGGCCCCACCGCCGGTCAGGCCGTCGCCCGCGGTCACACCGGTGATTCCGGGTGTTGCGTTCTCCGCGAGCACCCTCGGCGGGTAGTCCATCTCGAACGTGGTGGGGTCCTGCGAGGCGTTGGCGATCATCGAGCCGTAGGCGATCACCTTGCCGCTGCCCGAGAGCACCTCGATCTCGAGCCGCGTGTTCTCCGTGGAGACGGTGGGGAAGTGGTCCTTGAACGCCACCTGGCGCTGGGAGAACTCCCGCACGTTGAAGTCCTTGTACCCCTGGTCAGCACCGTTGCCGTCGAACGCCCGGACCCGCACGTTGACCTGGTGGCCGGTGGTCTCGACGAAGCCGAAGTTGAAGCGGAGTTCAGAGGCGGCGGCGGGGAGTGTCTGGTAGGCGCCGAGGATCTGGGTCTTCTCGCCGGCGCCGATGGCGAACGAGGCGGGCACGCCGGCGAAGTCCTGGCCCATCGAGTCCTTCTCACCGGCGCCGACCGCCTTGGAGTAGACCCGCGAGGCCACAGCCAGCTTCTGCGTCGCGCACGTCACTCGGAGGGCGCCGAACGCCTCCTTGTGGAACAGGGTGTCGACGATGTTCTCGATCCTGTCGGTGTCGCCGGGCTCGATCATGACGTCGACCCAGGGCGGGTTAGGGTTGGCGGTATTGCGCTCGAGGAAGAGGATCCTCGCCGTGACGGGATCGGACCCGGGGTTGTGGATCCAGACGGTCGTGTACCAGTTGGAGGTGCCGGCCCCGGCCTGCCTCCCCACCATCGGCAGGAAGACCTCGGAGCCGGAGAACCCGGCGTGCAGCGCGGTCGTGGACACGATGAGCGAAACCGTGGCGATGGCTAGGAACTCTGAGCTCCGACGCATGGTCACCCCCCAAGACACGGGGACGCCTGCGGCTGCAGCTCACTCTGACGGCAGTCGACCGTTCTGCAGGGCCCCCCCGGCGGTCTTGAGACAATCGTAGACCCTGTTGACCCGGTTGTCACCGGTGGCGGCGGCCGGGAGGGATGCCCGCCCGCGCCGCGGATTTGCTACCTTTCGCCCATGAGCACTCGCTATCTCACGGATGAGCCACTGCGTGTCGTCGAGGAGCTGCGCGGGCAGCGGCTGGCGTCGCCGCTGCGGCGGGCCCTCGCGCTTGCCGTCGACTGGGTCGTGCTGGTGCTGCCGAGCGTCGCAGTGGCGCTGAGTGCGGCGCTGCTGTCGCTGCGGCTGAGCGACCCGAACGGCTACCGCGCGCTTTCCGGTCTGTGGCGCCATACACCGATGGAGCCTGTCGCTCGCCATGAGCTGCTGCGCGACATGGCGCCGCTGCTGGTGCACGCCGAGGCGCCCGGCCTGCCGGCGGCAGTGGCCGCCGCGGTGGAGGAGGGGGACCTCGACCGCGCTGCCGACCTGCTCGAGAAGGTCGACTTCCTGTTCGCGCTGTCGCTCGGACCGCACTCGGAGCTGCCGCTACAGCACGGCCAGGTGCGCGTCGAGCTGGAGCACCTGATCCCCAAGGCGCTGCGGGCGGCCGCGCTCTTCGGCGTGTCGGCCGTCTACTTCACGCTGCTCACGCGCGGGCGGCGGGGCGCCACGCTGGGCAAGCGGGCGCTCGGCATCCGCGTCGTGCGCCTGGACGGCGAGAGGCTCACGATCAAGGAGAGCTTCGAGCGCTTTGCCGGCTACCTCCACATCCCGAGCTCGCTCGGCCTGGCGCTGCTCGATCTCTGGCACGACCCCAACCGCCGCCTGCCCCACGACCGCGTGGTCCACACGGCGGTGGTGCGCGAGCGGCGTCGCGCCGCTGCGCCGCGCCGCAAGGCCTGACCGCGCGGCGCGGTTGCGCTAAGCTCCGCGGGTTCGCACGGGGAGGGTTCGCGCCATGGCATGGCTGGAAGGTCTGCTCGGTCGCATCAGCGACATCGTCTGGGGGCCGCCCCTGCTCATCCTGCTGTTCGGCACCCACCTGTTCCTCACGGTCCGCCTCCGCTTCGTCCAGCGCTACATCTTCAAGGCGATCAAGCTCTCCTTCGAGCGGAAGCGCGAGGGCGAGGGCGACGTCAGCCACTTCGGCGCTCTCACCACGGCGCTCGCGGCGACGATCGGCACCGGCAACATCGTCGGCGTCGCCACCGCGGTGGCGGCCGGCGGTCCCGGCGCGGTGCTGTGGATGTGGCTGACCGGCGTGTTCGGCATCGCAACGAAGTACGCCGAGGCGCTGCTGTCGGTGAAGTACCGCATCACGACGAAGAGCGGGCAGATGGCCGGCGGCCCGATGTACGTGCTTGAGCGCGGCATGAACGCGCGTTGGCTGGGGATCGTCTTCGCGGCGCTGACCGCGGTGGCCGCCTTCGGCATCGGCAACATGGTGCAGGCGAACTCGATCTCGACGCTGGTTCAGGAGACGTTCCACGTCAGCCCGTGGGTGACCGGTGCGGTGATGACCGTTTTCACCGCGGTGGTGATCCTCGGCGGCATCACGTCGATCGCGAGTGTCTGCGAGAAGCTGGTGCCGTTCATGGCGGTGTTCTACGTGCTCGGGTGCGCGGTGCTCCTCGTGATGAGCTTCGACGCCATCCCGGGGACCGTGAAGCTGATCGTCTCCAGCGCCTTCACCGGCCAGGCTGCGGTGGGCGGCTTCCTCGGCGCCGGCATGCGCGAAGCGATGCGCTACGGCATCGCCCGCGGGCTGTTCTCGAACGAGTCGGGGCTCGGCAGCGCGCCGATCGTGGCGGCGGCGGCGCAGACCAGGAACCCGATCCGCCAGGCGCTGGTGTCGTCGACGGGGACGTTCTGGGACACCGTGGTGGTGTGCGCGATGACCGGACTGGTGCTCGTGAACTCGGGCGAGTGGACCAAGGGCCTCAACGGCGCGTCGCTCACCAAGGCGGCGTTCTCGGACCTGCCCAGCATCGGCCCGATCGTGCTCACGGTGGGGCTCCTGACGTTCGTCTTCTCGACGATCCTGGGGTGGTCGTACTACGGCGAGAAGGCGGCGGAGTACCTGTTCGGGAGCGGCGTCATCCTCCCGTACCGGGTCATGTGGGTGATCGCGGTGATGGTCGGCTCGGTCGTTTCGCTCAAGGCCGTGTGGTCGTTCGCCGACATCGCCAACGGGCTGATGGCGGTGCCGAACCTGATCTCACTGATCGCCCTCAACCGCGTGCTGGTGAGCGAGAGCCGCTACCACCTGTGGAGCAGCGAGACAGCGGATATCTGATCAGCGGGCGGGGGCGCACAAGGCGCGAAGCGGGATACATTCCCGCGGAGCGCGGGGGGCTTGGGGGGCGAGGGCGCGGAGGTTGGGCGGGTGGCGCCGGCCCCCCGCGACAGATGGTGCGCGGCTCCTCCGCTTTGGAGAGGAGAAGGGGCCAGGCAAGCTGGCCCCCTACACAGACACCGCGGTGCCTCCCGGGCCGTGCCAGCGACTTCCTACGCCTCAGGGAACCGAAGCGCCTCGAGCGCGGCGCCGAGCAGGCCGACGTTCGGCTCGAGCACGAGGTGGACGGGGAACGTCGCCATCAGCTCGGACACGCGGCCCTTGCGGCGGAACGCGGCGAGGAACGTGCCGTCCTCGATGCGCGTGCGGATCTTCGGCGCGACGCCGCCGGCGACGTAGAGGCCGCCGCGCGGCAGCGAGCGCAACGCCAGGTTGCCCGCCTCGGCGCCGTACGCCGCGACGAACAGGTCGAGCGCCCGCACACACGCCTGGTCGGTGCCCGCCATCCCGTGGTGCGAGATCACCGCACCCGGGTCCTCCGTGGTCAGCGCCCGCTCGACTTCCGGCGTGGTCGGGACGCCCTGGGCGACGAGAAAGGCGTAGATCCGCGCCAGACCCGGACCCGAGACCACTCGCTCGACCGAGACACGGCCGCCGTGCCCGGCCTCGAGGTGGCGCTGCAGCGCGCGCTGCTCATCGCCCTGCGGGGCGAAGTCGCCGTGGCCGCTCTCGGTGGGCAACGTCAGGTAACGGCGGCCGTCCCATACCAGCAACGCCTGGCCGAGCCCGGTGCCGGCGCCGATGACGGCCTTGGTGCCGTTCTCGATTGGCTGGCCCGGCTGCAGTGTCGCCAGGCTCTCGGGGCCGAGCGCCAGCACGCCGAGCGCCGCCGCGGCGAAGTCGTTGATCAGCCGGACATGCGGAATGCCGGTCGCCGCCGCCAGCTCCGCCTCGCGGATCACCCACGGCAGGTTCGGCGTGGTGCAGGCGCCATCGACGACCGCTCCTGGCGCGCCGAAGCACGCTGCCGCCACCGGCCCGGCGGCGTCGCGCAGGAACTCGGCGACGATCGGCGCGAGGCCGGGGTGGGCGGGGCTGTCGAAGCGCCGCTCGTGCAGCAGCCGGACGCCGCCGCCGTGCGGCTCGACGAGCGCCAGCAGGGTCTTGGTGCCGCCGACGTCACCCGCGAGAACCGCCATCGCGTCCTCCTGGGCCCGGACCGCCCTCGTCGTCCTCTTCGTGGGTCTCCTCGCGGAGGATCTCGGCGGCGAGCAGCAGCCGGTCGAGGACGAAGAGAGCGGCTACCACGCCGACCACGATCGCGAGGGTGCGTATCATCCGCTACACTCCATACACGGAATTCTCGCACGTCCGAGCGCGGTTGCCCGGTTCGTCGCGTGCGCGGCAAAGCGACGCAGGTGGAGAAGGGGGTCGAGGGCATGACGAGACCGATCGAAGCGCTGGCGGCGGAGTTCAAGCACGAGGCGAAGACGACGAGGCGGATGCTCGAGCGGCTGCCCGAGGGCAAGGCGGACTGGAAGCCCCACCCGAAGTCGATGTCGCTGGGCCGGCTGAGTATGCATCTGTCTGAGATCCCGGGGTTCTTCAGCGCGATCCTCGGCGGTGACGAGCTCGCCATCGACGGCTTCTCGCCCAACCCGCGGGTCGCCGCCGGCAGCGCCGAGGCGCTCGCCGCCTTCGACGCGAGCACCGCGGCGTTCGCCGAGAAGCTGGCGACGTTTCCCGACGCGCGCCTGGGCGAGATCTGGCGCTTCAAGATCGGCGGGCGCGTCGCCGCCGAGCTGCCGCGCATCGCCGCGATCCGCGCGCTGGTGCTGTCGCACTCGATCCACCATCGCGGCCAGCTCAGCGTCTACCTCCGCCTGCTCGACGTCCCGGTGCCGGGCTCGTACGGCCCTTCTGCCGACGACAAGAGGTAGCACGGGCCTCTTGGGCCCGGCTACCCGAGCTGTCTGCGGAAGCGCAGCCGGGCGACGGTGAGGATGACGACGCCGATCCCGAGCATCGCCAATGCCTGCGGCCACAGCACCGCAAAGCCCACGCCCTTGAGGAACACCCCGCGCAAGATCACGACGTAGTAACGAAGCGGCACGGCGTAGGTGATCCACTGAAACACCGGCGGCATGTTCTGGATAGGGAAGATGAGTCCCGAGAGGTACATTCCCGGTAGCATGAAGACGAACGCCGCGAGCATCATCGCCTGCTGCTGGGTACGCGCCAGCGTGGATACCAGCAGGCCGGTGGCGAGCGTGCACAACATGAACGGTAGCGTGAGCACCAGCAGGGTGAGCAGCGAGCCGCGCAGAGGCACGCGGAACCAGAACAGCACGATTGGCAGGGCAGTGCCGACCTCGACGAGGCCGACCAGGGCGTAGGGGACCAGCTTACCTAGGATCAGGTGCAGCGGCTTGATCGGCGTCACCAGGAGCTGCTCCATGGTGCCGATCTCCGACTCGCGCACCAGCGCCATTGCGGTGAGCATCATCGTCATCACCATGATGATCAGCGCCAGCACGCCGGGCACCATGAAGTTTCGGGACACCAGGTCGGGGTTGTAGAGAATGACCGGGCGAAGATCGATCAGCGGCGTCAGCCCGGCCCGCGCCGCGACGAGCTGCAAGACAGTGGCCGAGTAACCGAGCCCGGCGGTGCCGGTGGCGGCATCGGAGCCGTCGGCGAGGAGCTGGATCGCGCCGGGATGGCCGGCGGCGCGGTCGGCGCCGAACCCGGCCGGGATCGTCAGCCCGATGCGCGCCTTGCCGCCGAGGATGAGCCGGTCGAGCGCCGGCTGCGAGTCGACGGACGCGACGGCGCTGAAGTACGTCGAGCTGGTGAAGGCGTTCGCCAGGTCACGGCTGCTGGCCGTGCGATCAAGGTCGCACACCGCAAGCTCTACGCGCTTGATGTCGGTGGTGGCCGCGTAGCCGAGGATGAAGAGCTGCATGAGCGGCGCGACGAAGAGGATCGGGATGATCTTCGGGTCGCGCAGGAGCTGCCGCAGCTCCTTCACCAGGATGTTGACGATCGCCCTCATTGCCGCCTCGGGCCACGGGCCACGGGCCACGGGCCACGTAGCTTCGTCATAGCGACCTCACCGTGCGGACGGTGGCCAGCCCGAGCACCACGGCGCCATACGCCACCAACGCCAACGCCTGGTCCCACCACACCTCGGGACCGGCACCCTTGAGCACGATGGCTCGCAGCGCGACCAGGAAGTAGCGCGCCGGCACGACGTGGGTGATCGCCTGGACCACCGGCGGCATCGACGAGATCGGGAAGATGAACCCCGACAGCAGCAGCGTCGGCAGCATCGAGACGATCAGGCTGGCCTGGAACGCCATCTGCTGCGTGTCTGCGAGCGTCGAGATGAGGACGCCGAACGCCAGCCCGCCCGCCAGGTAGAGCACCGTCACGACCGCGAGCCAGAACAGCGAGCCGCGGACCGGGACGTCGAACAGCGCCCATGCGAGGGTGAGGGCGCCGGTCGCCGCCACCGAGGCGACCGCCAGGTAGGGGAGCGTCTTGCCGACCAGCAGCTCGATGGCCACCATCGGCGTGGCGCGCAGCGACTCCATCGTGCCGCGCTCCTTCTCGCGGACGACCGCGAGCGCGGTGGCGATCACCGAGCTGACCATGAGGATGAACGCGATCAGCCCGGGCACGAGGAAGCGCGCCGACGAGAGATCGGGGTTGAACCAGACGAGCGGCAGGCCAGTCGCGGCGGTCGCGCCTCGCGCCCGGACGATCGGGCTGACCGAGCCGACGATCTGCCTGGCGTAGGCGAGGATCACGGTGGCGGTACGGGCGTCGGCGCCGTCGAGAACGAACTGCACGGACGTCGCGCGACGCGCGGCAAGGTCGGCGCCGTAGCCGGCCGGGATCACCAGCGCGGCCTGCGCCTCGCCGGTGTCGAAGAGGCGGTCGAGCCCGCGCTCGTCGTGCCCGGAGGCGACGAGATCGAAGTAGCCGCTGCGCAGGAACGCCTCGCGAACCTCGCGGGCGGGGCGGGTGTCGTCGTGGTCGATGACGACCAGGCGGATGTGCTCGATATCGAAGGAGAGCGCGAAGCCGTATATGAGCAGCAGGACCATCGGCATGACGAGCAGCGTCAGCATCGTCCGCCAGTCGCGGAAGAGCTGGAGAAGCTCCTTCACCGCGATCGCGACCGTTCGCCGGATCATGCGCCCCGTCCCTTCCCTGGGCCGGGGTCAGGGGTCCGGGGTCCGGGGTCAGCGATCCGGGGAAGGGCGCCGGGCGAGCTTGTGGCCTGGGGGGTTCCTGACCCCTGACCCCCGACCCCGGAACCCGCCGCTACCTCGGCCCTCGAGATGGTGTGGATGAAAGCGTCCTCGAGCGACGGCGCGATCGCCTGGACGGCGACCGGCGCGAAGCCGGCGCCCTCGAGCCGCGGCCCGATCGCGGCGGCGAGCGCCGGATCGGCGAGCACCGCGTGCAGGCGATCGCCGAACAGCGCGGCCTCGCTGACGCCGGGGATCGCCTCGAGTGAGGCGAGAGCCTGCGGGGCGCGCGGGCAGCTCACCTCGACGAGGCTGCCCGCCGGTATCGCGGCCTTCAGTGCCGGTACCGTGTCGAGGGCGAGCAGGCGGCCGGCGTGCATCAGCGCCACCCGGTGGCAGCGCTCCGCCTCGTCCATGTAGTGGGTGGTGACGAACACCGTCGTCCCCGCGGCAGCCAGCTCGTCGATGAGGTCCCAGAAGCGCCGGCGCGCCTCGGGGTCGACGCCGCCGGTGGGCTCGTCGAGGAAGACGACCGGCGGCTCGTGGAGCAGCGCCGCGCCCAGGGCAAGGCGCTGGCGAAAGCCGCCGGGGAGATCGCGCACGAGAGCCCGGCGGCGCTCCTCCAGACCCGCAGTCGCGATCGCCCAGTCGGCCCGCCGGCGCAGCCGCGATCCGAATAGACCGTACGCTCCGCCCCAGAACTGGAGGTTCTCGTCGACGGTCAGGTCGGTGTAGAGCGAGAACCGCTGCGACATATATCCGATGCGGCGCTTGATCGCGTCCGTATCGCGTCCGACGTCGTAGCCGAGCACCGACGCGAAGCCCGAGGACGGCGCCAGGAGCCCGCACAGCATGCGGATCGTCGTCGTCTTGCCGGCGCCGTTGGAGCCGAGGAAGCCGAAGATCTCGCCGGCGGAGACCGTGAACGAGACGCGGTCGACGGCGACGAACGCCCCGAAGTGCCGTGACAGGTCGCGGGCGACGACGGTGGTCTCGGCGGTCACCGGCCCGTCGCCCTGGTGAGGCGCGCCGCGGCGATCCACGCCGATGCCCGCGTGTCGATCTGCTGCTGCTCGGCGGCCGCGAGCTCGGACTGCGCGTCGAGGATCTCAACCATCGGCGCCAGCCCGGCATCCAGGCGCTCCTTGCTGGCCCGCTCGCGCTCCACGGCTGCCGCCTGCGCGGCGTCGGACGCGTCGACCGCGCCCAGCGCGGCGAGCAGATCCTGCCGCGCGATCTCGACCTCGAGGGCGATGGCGCGCGCCAGCTCGGCCTTTTGTGCCGCGCCGGCGCGCTGGGCAGCCTGCGATCCGCGCGTGTCGGCGCGCGCCTTGCCGCCGTCGAACACCGTCCAGGCGGCGCTGAGGCCGACGCTCCAGGAGTCGTTCCACTCGTCGGCGAGGGGGAAGTACCGTTGATTCGGGCGCGACAGCTCCCACTGCGCGGCGAGCGCGAGCGTTGGCCGCGAGGGCGCCAGCGCGAGCTGCTCGCGGGCGGCGAGCGACGCAAGCTGCGCCGTCACGACGGCCAGCTCGGGACGGCGCGCCAGCGCCTCCGCCTCGGCCTCCGCGAGCGCCGCCGGCGCCTCGGGCAGCGCCACCCTCATGCGATCGGCCAGCGAGATGGTGTCGCCGGCGCCGATGTGGAGCAATGAGCGGAGCTGCGAGAGAGCGTTGAGCCGACGGGTCTGCGCGCGGATCACGCCGACGTGGGCCGATGCGAGTCGTGACTGTGCGGCGAGGATATCGGCGTTGACCGCCATACCGGCCTCCCGCAGCGCCTGGGTGTCGGACTGCAGCCGCAGCGCCCGCTGCTCGTTGGCCGTCGCCGCCTCCAGGCTCGCCTCGGCGCGCACCGCCTCCCAGTAGGCGAGCCGCGCGGCAAGAGCGAGGTCGGCGGCGACCTGCAGCCGGGCTGCCTCGCTGCTGTCGAGGTCGTGGCGGCTGGCGGCGCGGCTGGCGTCCACGGCGCCGCCCGCGTACAGCACCTCTCGCGCCTGCAGCCCCGCGCTGTAGGCCGTTTCGATGTTGGGGAACAGCACCACCGGCGGCTGGGTCGGCCCGTTGAGGGGCGCCATGAACTCGGGCACCGCGCTGCGCTGCGCGAGGCTGGCAACGGCGGCGACGGTGGGGTAGAGGGCAGCGTCCGTAGCATCGACGCCGGCGCGCGCGCCATCGCTGCGCGCCGCGGCCGCGAGCGCCACGTCGGAGACCTGCACCGCGCGCGCCGCCGCTCCGTCCGCGTCGAGGCGCAGCTCGTCTCCGGACGCTGCCGCTCCCCATCCGATTGCGAGGATTGCAAGTGCCGGCAAGATCTCGCGAGCCGCGCGAAGAACAAGCCTGTCATCCTGAGGAGCCCGCGCCCGGCGGGCGACGAAGGATCTCGGCGCGTTGTGCCGGAGGCGTCCCTCAGGGGCCCCGGGATCCTTCGGGTCGGCGCAGGAGCGCCGCTCCTCAGGATGACAGCGCTTCTCTGGCAGTCGGGGGAGTGGGTGTGCTGTGAGCTGTCGGCTGTGAGCTGTCGGCTGCCTCATGCTGCCTCCGTCCTGTCGCCGTCGTGCGAGCGCGTGAGGAAGAGGAACGTGTCCTCGAGACCGGTCCGGATCGGGCGAATTCCGGCAACCGCGCACCCCGCCGCTTCCAGCGCCGCGCGAATGCGCTCGGCGGCGGCCATATCGGCGACTCTCACGTGAAAGCGGGCGGCGAACGGCTGCACGTCGAGCACACCCGGAACGCCGCGCAATGCCGGCGCGACCGCGTTGCGCGGCTCGGCCTGGACCTCGACCATGGCGCCCGCGAGCATCGCCGGGATGGCGGCAGGCGGCGCGTCGGCGATCACGCGACCCCGGTGCATGAGCACGACGCGCGAGCAGCGCTCGGCCTCGTCGAGGTAGGGGGTGGCTACCACCAGCGTCAGCCCCTCGGCGACCAGCTCGGCGAGCAGCCGCCAGAACTCGCGGCGGGTGACGGGGTCGACGCCGGTGGTCGGCTCGTCGAGCAGGAGCACCTCGGGCGAGTGCATCAGCGCGCACACCAGCGCCAGCTTCTGGCGCATCCCGCCGGAGAGGCGGTCGGCGAGGCGATCGCGGAAATCCAGCAGACCGACGCGGCGCAGCAGCTCGTCACGGCGCGAGCGCCAGCCGTGGACGCCGTAGAGCAGCGCGAAGAACTGCACGTTCTCGTCCACCGAAAGGTCGCCGTAGAGCGCGAACCTCTGCGCCAGGTAGCCGACCTTGTGGTGGAGCGCGCGCCTGTGCTTCCACGCCGGGATGCCGAGCACCTCGACCGAGCCGGTGGCGGCGCGCAGCAGCCCGCCGATGACGCGCAGCGTCGAGGTCTTGCCGGCGCCGTCGGGTCCGATCAACCCGACCACCTCGCCACGTCGCACCTCGAGGTCGATGGCGTGCACCACGACCGCGGCGCCGTAGCGCACCTCCAGCCCCCGCACGTTGACGACAACCGTATCGTTCATGCCCGCGAGGCCTTTGGGGGGGCGGCTTCGTGCGGCGCGTCGAGAGTTGAGAGTCGAGAGTCGAGAGCGCGGCTGCCGCCGCACTGGCGTTCCGTCTCGACTCTTGACTCTCGACTCTTGACCGGGTGGGCGGGGGGGTGGCTCTCGACTCTTGACTCTCGACCGGGTGGTTGGGGGGCGAAGTAGGCGTCCGCCGGCATGCCGGGCTTGAACACACCGTCGCGGTTGTCGAGCGCGAGCTTCACCTTGAAGACGAGCTTCGCGCGCTCCTCGGGCGTCTGGACGTTCTTCGGCGTGAACTCGGCGACCGGCGACACGTAGCTCACCGTGCCGGTGAAGGCGTCGGTGCGGCCATCGACCCGCACCGTGACGGTCTCGCCGATGCGCACGCCGGACAGCGACGGCTCGTCCACGTACACGGTCAGCCACGGCTCGGCGAGGGCGGTGAGCACCGAGAGCGGCGCCCCGGCCGGGAGCACCTCGCCGGGCTCGGCGGTGCGCTCGGTGATCACGCCGGCGCGCGGGGCCAGCACGGTCATGTCGGCGATGCGCTGGTCGATCCCGGCGACAGTGGCCTGAATTGCCGCCTTGCGGGCGCGCGCCCCCTCGATCTCCTGGGCGCGCGGCCCGGCGATCAGCTTGTCGCGCACGGCGCCGGTCGCCGCCACGGCGCGGCGGGCCATGTCGCGGCGCGTGCGTGCGTCGTCGCGCGCCTTGATAGTGGCGGTGCCGCGCTCGGCGAGCCCTTCGAGCCGTGCGAGGTCGCGCTCGGCGGCGTCGAGGTCGGTCTGCGCGCGCGCGAGCTCCTCCTCGACCTGCCGTACGTCCTCGGCGCGGGTGCCGGCGAGGAGCAGGCGCAGCGTCGCATCCGCCGCATCGAGCTCGGCCTGGGCGCGGTCGAGCTCGTGCTGGGCGTCGGCGGTGTCGAAGCGCGCGACGACGGCGCCGGCGGCGACCGCATCTCCCTCCTGGAACGGCAGCTCCAGCAACCGGCCGCCGAGCTTGGCCGCGAGGCGCACCTCGGTGGCCTCGATGTGCCCGGAGGCGTGGATCGTGCCGTTCTCTCGACCCTTGCCGCAACCCCAGATGGCCAGCAACAGAGCTCCAGTGACGACCAGAAGCGCCTGCTGCGCCCCCCACCCCAGCCCTCCCCCGCGCTCCGCGGGGGGAGGGAGCAAGAGCGTCCCGCCGTGGCGGACCGGCCCCGGTTCCTCCCCCTGGAGGGGGGAGGCTAGGTGGGGGTGGACGACGTCCTTCCGTAGGGGAGCGATCCAGGAAACGCAGTCCGCGCCGATCCGGTCGAGCCATTCCTTCGTTGTCATCACTTCCCTCCGCGCTTTTTCTGTGTTGCCATTCCGTTCAGCAGGACGTCCGACAGGGCGTCGGCCATCGTCACGATGTCGGGCGGGATGTCGGCGGGAAGTAGTCCGAGCTCGTCGAGCCGCCCGCGCATCCGCTGGGCGTTCATCACGAACATCGACGTCGAGACCACCATCAGGTGGGCGAGCAAGGGGTGGATGTCGCGCAAGGTGCCGGCAGCGCGGCCCTCTGCGACGATCGAGCGGGTGAGCGCCATGACTCCCGCCATCCCGGCCAGCGCCTCGGCCGGCAGGTGCGCGCCACCGTCGGCGATCTCGCGCTGCATCAGCCGCGGGTAGTGCGGCGCCGCGTTGAACGTGCGGATGAACGCATGCTGCATTCCCCGGATCTTGTCGCGCGAGTCCGTCAGCCCTTCGAGGCTCTCCGCGATCGCCGCTCGCATGAGGTCCAGGAACTCGGTGACCACCGCGCCGTACAGCGCCGCCTTGTCGCCGATGTGGTAGTACAGCATCGCCTTGTTGACGCCGGCGCGCCGCGCGATCTCGTCGACGCCGGCGCCGTCGAATCCTTTCTCGGCGAACGCCTCGGCGGCGGCCGCGAGGATGCGCGCCTTCGGGTCCTCGGATCTGCGCTCGCCCGGTGCGGGTTTCATGGAGACCTCCAACTAACCAGTCGGTTAAACCGACGAGCTAGTTATAGACCTCGCAACATCGACTGTCAAGATCTCGCGCCGTCGTTCGGTTCGGCTATCCGACGGAGGTGTGCGCCACACTCGACCTTGCCTCCTTGTGGTGCCGGCGTCTCGCCGGCACGCTTCGGCGGACCCCCGGAAAGCGCGGGCAGGATGCCCGCACCACAATGGAGGGATCAACGGGCGGTCGGCAGCCCGGCGGCCTCCAGGTGGCGATCGAACGCGAACAACTCATCGACCTTCGCGTCGCGGCCCACCAGGATCGTTACAGCGTCAGTCAGGCTGAGCCGCGGCCGTTCACGCTGGAGCACAAGGTCGAGGCCGGCCTCGTGCAGCGAGGCGTCCACCCAGATGACCTCGAGTAGGGGGACGAACCGTTCCCGGAACGCCCGGACGGCGTCGAGGCCGAGACGGCGTTCGATCAGCGAGTACGTCTCGAGGAGAGCGTAGGACGTGATCAGGAGAACGGCCTCCCGGGTGCGGAGCCTGGAGAACGCGCGCTTCGCTCGTGTGTGTGCCGCCACGCTGGGCACCAGCAGCGCCAGCAGCGCCGAGGTGTCGACGAGCACGCGGCTCAAGAGAACGCCTCGCTCAGGTAGCGGTCGTGCTCCTTCGAGAGGTCAGAAACTCCCTCACGATCGGCGAAGGCGCCGACCAGAGACGCCGCGCGCGCGTACAGTTCCTTCCGCTCCGGCGCGCCGGGCGCCAGCGCCGCATCCAGGCACTGACGCAGCGCTTCGGAGAACGATACGCCCCGCTCTCCCGCGATCGACCGCAGGCGCCTGACCTGCTGCTCGGTGAGCTGAACCTGCGTCCGCACCATGGCCTGGGCACCTCCTGTGCCAATGTAGTGCCATCATGATGTGATATCAACGAGGTCGAGAGGCGGGGTGCGAGAGTGATGCAAGTGCCTCGTCGACGAGGATCGCCGGCAGCAGGCCATGGCGCAGGCCGGGACGGATGCGACGCGCCTGGCGCAGCGCCTCGTCGCGCTGGCCCGAGTCCGCCAGGGCGCGAACGAACAAGGCACGGGCGAGGTCGAGGAGCTGCTTGTTCATGAAGTCATCACGCGCGAGCGGCTCGAGCGCGGAGATGGCGGCTCCGGCTCCGGTCACCGCCTCGCCGGTGCGGCCGAGCGACAGCTCGATCGCCGCCAGCGCGAGCTCGCCCTCCCAGCGCGCCTCCGGGTTGGTCGCGATCGCCTCGCGCACGGCACCGAGGTCCTGCGTGGTCGCGCGGCCGAGACGCCAGCGGGCCAGCGCCGCCATCATCGCCCCGTCGGGCGCGTATGACCACGAGCGCGCCGCCGCGTCGGAACCGGTCGCCTCGTCCCACCAGACATGCGCGCGGGCGGCCAGCGCCAGCGATACGCCCGTCGTGTCCACCGTGGGGTCGGCGTCGGGCCGCCAGAAGCTGAACCGGGCGATCGCGTTTCGGACCTGCGCACTGTTGCGCCGCTCGATGCCGACTCTCAGGAGCAGGTGCGGGGCGTCGTACTGGCTGCGGGACGTCTTGCGGGCGGCGATTATGTCGCCCAGCAGCGCGGCCGCCGCGTCCATCCTGCCGGCGAGCGCGCGCAGGTGCGCGAGGCGGTACAGGACTTCCTGATATGGCACGTCGGCGCGGGTCTCCTCGAGCAGCCGGACGGCGCCGTCGAGGTCGTCGGTGCGCGCCAGCGCCCGCGCGCCGTACAGCCCGAGGATCGCGCGGTACGGCGCCTCCCGGAGCAGGGGGCCGGCATTCTTCCTCATCCCGTCCAGCGCGGCGCCCACGCCGGCGGCGCTGGTCGGCTGCCAGATCGGCGACAGCGCGCCGCCCAGACTCGCGAAGAACGCCTGCCGCTCCTGCCTGAGGTCACGTCCCGCGTTCGGTCCGGGATCGGGGTTGCCCAGGCGATCGACCCGGATCGTGGCGCCTTCGTTGGTCGTCAAGGCTACCGCACCGTCGGCGGTCAGCGTGACCAGATTGGGGTTGAGGTTCTCGTCGAGTGGCGTGTACCAGCGCCAGCCCTCCGGCAGATTCGGGCGAATGCCGTCCTCGGGCGACCCGGGCCGAGCTTCGGGCGGTTGCGGGGGCGTTGCACCCGGCGGTGCGATGCTCAGCTCGCCGACCACTGGGAGCATGCCGAGCCGGTTGTTCACGCCGATGACCCGAAGCGAGGAGCAGGGGGCGCCGGGAACCGCGAAGACGTCGCGCAGCCAGCCGGAGTGAAAGGCGACCGTCGTCCATCTGTCGCGTTTCGGCCAGTACACCAGGAGCGAGGTAGGGTAGAAGGCGCGCTGGTTGCACCTCACGATCAGCTCGGCCGCCCCGTCGCCGTCGAGATCGGCGGCCTTGAAGTATGGCGTCAGCAGCTTCGGGAAGTCGTAGTCCCACCTCAAGACGACGTCCTCCGGTGAGACGTGGGTGAGGATCCGTCCACTCCGGGTGACCGCGAGGACCTCCGATTTGACGTCGGCGCCGCGCGCCATGCTCAGCGGCCGCGTCGCCGCGATCGTCTCTGGGATGCCGTCGCCATCGAGGTCCGCGCTCTCCACCTGGTCGATGCGGCTCTTCAGCTCGGTCCGCCACACCTCGCGGCCGCGGGAGTCGACGCCGTGCACGACGGTGTCGACGGCTTCCATCTTGACCACGCGAGCGGCGGCGGCTCGCGCGCGCAGTACACCGGAGCCGCCGGCCACGACGAGACCCGCCACGACGACGACCGCCGCGACGGTCATCGCCTGCCGGCGGAGGCGCGGGGACACCAGCGCCTTCTCGCGCCGCAGCGCGTCGAGCGCCGCCTCGGCGCTCCGGTAGCGGTCTCCCGGGCGTTTCTCCATTAGGCGCAGCACGAGGCGGGCGAGCCACGTCGGGCAGTTCGGGCGCAGCCGCCGCGGGTCTGGCACCGGCTCCTGCAGGTGCATGCGCGCCACCTCGAACTCCGAGTCGGCGACGAACGGCGGTCGCCCCGTGATGAGCTGGAACAGCGTCACCCCGAGCGAGTAGAGGTCCGACGCGGGCGTTGCGCGCTCGCCGCGCAGTTGCTCCGGGCTCATGAACATCGGCGTGCCCACCGTCGTGGAGGTGCGCGTCAGGTCGCGGGCGTCCTCGATCCGGCGCGCCAGCCCGAGGTCGGCGAGCTTGCCGTGCCCGGCGCCGTCGAGAAGCAGGTTCGACGGCTTCACGTCGCGATGGACGACGTCGCTGGCGTGCAGGCAGGCGAGCGCCGATAGCGTCTCTCCCGCCCAGCGCACGACGTCGGCGACGGGCAGCTCGCCTGCGGCGAGCTTCTCGGCGAGGTTCCCACCCGGCAGCCACTCCATGACGATCGCGAGGCGATCGCCGATCTCGAGCAGGTCGTAGACGCGCACCAGGTTCGGGTGCTGCAGGTTGCGCCCGAGCGACACCTCCCGCTTGAGCCGCTCCCGCGCCTCCGGCGCCAGGTCGGTCCGCAGCACCTTGACCGCGACCTGCTCTCCCAGCTCCGTGTCGAGCGCCAGCCACACCTCCGCCTGTCCGCCGGTTCCGAGAAGCCGCTCTACCGTCCACCGGGAAGGCAGTGCAAACGGCACTACCACCGCTCCCGCCTGGCCCTCAAGCCACGGCGCCGTCTGGTCGGCCGGGTATCCTCGTGTTTCATTCACAGCAGCCGGATTATAGGTGCCACGCGTGGGAGCAACCAGCAACCGCGCCGCACGTAGCCATTGTGCTGCCGTCGTCTCGCCACCGCATCACGGGGGGCTCGCGGAGAGCCCGGGCACGATGCCGACACCGCGCCAGTGCATGATGGCATCTGATCAACGCCCTGGTCCCTTGGTGCGAACAAGGGCGTGAAAAGTCCGCGGCAATGCCCCATTGATGCGGGTGGCCACTTGCCGCATCAGTTCAAAGGGCGGCGAAGGGGAGGGCCGTGGCGGCCGGTCCGAGCGGGAGCGACGAGCCGCCCGGATGGACGAGGAAACCGCGCGAGGCGCGGGGGCCGATGTCCCGGCGGAAGGCTTCGATGCCGCGGGCCATGGTTGGGGTCGGCGTCGACGAGAGCTTGACCTCGATGGGGACGAGCGCCTCGCCGGTGTCGACGACGAGGTCGACCTCGACGCCGGTCGAGGTACGCCAGAAGTAGAGCTGAGGCTCGATGCCGCGGTGCGTGAGAGAGCGATACACCTCGGCGATGACGGCCGTCTCGAATAGGGCACCGCCGAGCGGACCGTTGGCCGCGTGTGCCGGGTCGCGTAGCCCCGTGAGGTAGCACAGCGTGCCCGTGTCGGTGAAGTAAACCTTGGGCGACTTGACGAGACGCTTGCCGACGTTGGCCCAGTACGGCCGCAGCACGAGGACCTGGTACGTGGCCTCGAGCACCGAAAGCCATGCTTTGGCGGTGTTGACGGCAACGCCCAGATCGCGCGCGGCGTCGGACAGGTTAAGGAGTTGCGCCGAACGTGCCGCCAGCAGCCGCAGGAAGGCCTGGAACTGGCGCAAGTCCCCGATCTGTCGCAGGGAGCGCACGTCGCGCTCGAGGTAGGTCTGGACGTAGCTCGCGTGCCAGAGCGTGGCGTCCTTGACGCGCCCCGCGACGAGCTCCGGATAGCCGCCGCGAAGCAGCTCCGGCCAGATGGACCCGGCGCCCGGCCCGATCGTGGGCCTGCGTGCACTTCCCTCCCAGGGCAGCATCGCCTCGGGCCGGCCCGCGACCTCGCGCCGGCTCATCGGCAGGAGGCGCAGCAGCGCCGCCCGGCCCGCCAGCGACTCGGTGACGCCCTGGGCGAGCATGAGGTTCTGCGAGGCGGTGAGCAGGAACTGCCCTGGCCGTTCCCGCGTTCTGTCGACCACTTCCTTGATGTACGGGAGGAGCACCGGGGCGGCCTGAACCTCGTCGAAGGCGACGGGCGCCGGGTGGCTCGCAAGGAAGCCGCGGGGATCTTCGGTCGCCGCCAGGCGCACGTCGGGCGGCTCAAGCGAAACGTACTCGTGGGTCGAGCCAAACACGTGCTTGAGGAGGGTGGTCTTTCCGGACTGGCGCGGTCCGGTGAGGACCACGACGGGGGACTGTGCCGCGGCCCTCTTGAGGGTGGTCTCGAGGGTACGCCGGATGTAGGTCACGGTAGCTCTCTTTCGTCGGGCTGCAGTTTTGCATTTCGAATGCAAATTTGCAAGGCTGCCCGGAGATTCTCCTGGCCGCCGTCGGTAGGTCTTCCTGTGCTATCGGTCGCACAGCAGGGCACGTGAGGAATCACGCCTTCGACAGGTCGATGGCGCGCTCGTCGGGGTCGAGGCGGCGGCCCGTGAAGCCGTTGCGGCTTATAAGCGCGAAGGTCGGTTTGAGGGCGGTGAGCGCGCTTTCGCCGGCGACACGGCGGCGGAGGTGGTCGAGCTCGGAGAGCGAAACCCGCTCGCGGGTCCACTTGACCTCTGCAATGAACGCCTGCTGGCGGCGCTCATCGAGGAGGACGATGTCGAGCTCGGCGGTGGGGCTCCAGTAGCGGCCGCCATGCGACGGTGGGAACGGCACCGCCGTGGAGAGCGGCCCGCGCTGGAGAAGCTCGCGAAGAACGGGTTCGACAGCATGGGAGAGGTAGACCTGCAAGCGAGGCAGCACATCCCGCTCGAGCACTTCGTCGGCAAGCCCGCGCTCGAGCGCATCGCGGTAGGGGTGGACGAACGTGAACCACGCCGCCACGAACGGGTCGGCAATCCGGTAAAGCCCCTTGCGGCTCTTGTCGGGTTGGTTCTCTGTGATTGGAACTTCGCGCTCGACCAGACCGAGATCGATCAGCAGGGAGAGGTAGCGGGAAAGGTTGGCGCGGTCAAGCCCGACTTTGGAGCTGATCTCGCCGAACTTACGCGCACCGGTCGCGATCGTGGCGAGGATGGCGTGGTAGACCCGGGGCTCGCGCAGCTCCTCGCGAAGAAGAAAGGGAATCTCCTCGTACAGCGGCTCGCCGCGTTGCAGGAGGTGGCGGCGGATGTTGGTTGCAAGGTCGGCTGCCGGGTCCAGGCGCTGGAGGTAGCCGGGCACGCCACCGAAGACGGCGGACAGCTCCACCATCTCCGCCAGCGTCCGCCCGAAGGCCGGCCGGAGGTGGTGCGGCGCCAGCGGGCCCAAGCGAAGCTGGCCCGTTCTGCGGCCGAAGAGCGGGGAGCGCTGCGAGAGGAATATGTCCTCCATCATGCCGACAGAGGAGCCGCAGAGAACGAGCTTGATGTTGCGCCGCGACAGCGCAGCGTCCCAGCGGGCCTGAAGGAGGCCCGGAAGTGCGGGTTCGGCCTCGACAAGGTAGGGGAACTCGTCGAGGACGAGAGGGCCCGGCGCGGCGGCGCCCTCGAGGAAGGCCAGCAACGCTTCGGCCGAGCCGAGGGGCTGGGCCGCGAGCAGCGGCGCCTGCCACGAGGCGGCCAGCGTCACGGACAGCCTTCGCAGCTCCTCTGTGATGGTGGACCGGGTCGCGACATGGTACGTGGCGCCAGGTATTGTCTCGATCGCCTTGTGGAGCAGGGCCGTCTTGCCGATACGCCGACGCCCATAGAGGATGAACATCCCGGCGCCTGGACGGGCGAGGTGATCGTTGAGAAGTGCCATCTCTGATTCGCGGTCGAGAAAATCCATTGGGCGCCTCCGGCCTGAAGCTGTAAGTAGAGTAGCAGAATCAAGGTACAGCTTGAGGCTGCCGAGGCGAAGGCCGCGACCACAGGGCCAAGGCTGGAAGACTACGTGTCGATGCCGAGGCGCTCGATCTTGAGCATGAGGCCATTGCGGGT
>Ga0315273_10001154_pt1 | contig 29526 bp, 26 predicted proteins | sample YL17G02_0_MG_FD_205753 | JGI IMG/M metagenome (GOLD analysis project Ga0315273, IMG submission 205753) | Sediment microbial communities from Yellowstone Lake, YNP, Wyoming, USA - YL17G02_0 | ecosystem: Environmental > Aquatic > Freshwater > Lake > Sediment | place: USA: Wyoming | collected... | reverse complement strand
CATGATCGATGCAGAGGGGCTGGCCATGGACATGGGCGGCGAGGCGTTCTTCTTCGGATCGGTGCGGAGGTGACATGGCTGAAGTCGAGTTCCGTACCGGGATCCGCGAGATCCCCGATCACCTGGCCGACATGATGCAGGGCATCGAGACGGCCCGGATGACATACCAGGAAGCGGTCGCCGCGGCCAACAAGAAGCTCATGGCGACCCAGATCGACAAGGCCATGGACCGCGTCCTGGCCGGGCACTTCCAGGAGCATGGGGGGATCCGGTCATGAGCCTCGTCCGGTCGTCGATACCTACCGTCGCCCTCTTCCTGGACCGGGGACCAGCGGGTGCTGCTGTCCGGATGCAGGTACGGCGGGCCTGGCGGACGTCACCACAGAACATCCCCAACCGGGCCGCATCCTCCGGGATGGTCTACCAGGACGTGAGCAGGGTCGGCAAGGCCAACGTCAAGCTCTTCCGTCACTGGGCAGAGCACAGCGAGTGGGTCCGGGCTGCCATCAACATCCGGCGTGACCAGGTCGCGCAGGCAGAATGGACGATCGCCCCGGTCGACGCCGAGAAGCCGTTCAGCCAGAAGCTTGCTGACCAGATCACATACCAGCTCAATCACCCGAACCCCAGGGATGACAGCTGGCGCACCTTCATCCAGCCGATCATCGAGGACATCCTCGTCCTGGACGCCGGGTGCGTAGAGAAGGAACGCACGCTCCGGGGCCAGATCGCCTACCTCCACGCCGTGGACGGCGGCGAGATGAAGGTGTCCCGCTTCTGGGCGGGTGAACCCGAGGAGCCCCGTTATTACTGGTACCCCGATGCCCTTGGCCGGGCAGCGGCGAAGTTCACCAACGGGGACTTCATCTACGTGATGATGAACCCGGCGACCTACCGGGTCGTCGGCCTCTCCCCTCTTGAGACGCTCAAGCTCACCATCGACGCGGAGTTGTCAGGCCACGCCTACAACTCGCGGCAGGTGCAGAACGCGGCTCCCGACGGGATGCTCGATCTTGGTGAGGGTGCACGCCCCGAGCAGATCGAGAAGTTCAAGGGCTACTGGTCTGCCGAGGTGGCAGGCCGTGGGGCCATGGCGTTCATCGGTGGCTCGAAGAACGCCAAGTTCATCCCCTTCCGCGGATCCAACCGCGATATGCAGTTCCTGGAGTGGCAGATCTACCTCGTCCGCAAGGTGGCGGCGGTGTTCGGGCTGACAGCGAATGACCTGGGCCTGGGCTTCGACATCAACCGCGCGAACGGGGAGGTCCAGCAGGAGAACACCGAGGATCGCGGCCTGCGACCCCTTCTCGGTCTCGTGCAGTCGCACATAACCCAGGAGGTGGTCCAGGACCGATCCAACGGCGGGCCCGATAACAACCTGGCCTTCGCGTTCACCAGTCTCAACCTGAAGGAGAGCCTTAGCCGGGCGCAGATCAACCGGCTGGCCCTTGCTGGGATGCCATGGAAGACCCCCAACGAAGCTCGGCAGGATGAAGGCCGTCCGAAGCTCGAGGGAGACATCTACGACAAGTTGATGGCGAACACGTCGCAGGGGGTCGTCATCCTTGACGATGTCCCGTCGGCGCGGGAGCTGGCAGAGGGCAAGAAGAGCCCTGCGCCACCGGACGGGAGGCCCGCGAGCGGGTCCGGCCCCGGAGCGGCTGGCAAGGGCATGGAGGATCTAGATGGCAGCATCGCTCTCCCTTAGGAAGTACACGGGGGCATCGGCGGGTACCGAGTCCGCCGTCATCACGGGTGTGGACCTGTCGTCCGCTGACAACGCGACGAACACCCTGGCCAACCGCCAGGCCAACCCCATCACGGTCGGCAACAACAGCTACGAGTCGTGGCTGCGGCTGAAGGTCGACACCGCTCCCGCGAACGGCGTCACCAACTTCAAGGTCTGGGGGGATGGCGCAGTCCAGACCTCGACGACCCTGTTCGTCACCGCGGCGTACGTGACCGGCACCACGCCGACCACGGGTGTCAGCACCATCGCCAACGCCAACTTCAACACCTACACGTCGGGGAACAAGGCGACCTGGGACGCGACGAGCTACTCGACGACGAACAGCACGACCAAGGCCGTGGTGTTCCAGCTTCAGGTGGCCGCTACCGCTGACCCGGGCAACTGGGTCCAGGAGACCGTCAACTACTCGTACGACGAGACTTAGGAAGGAGTAGCATCCGTTCGTGGATGCCCTCGTTCTGTGCCCATCCAGAGGCAGGCCAGAGAAGGCAGCGGAGCTGCGGGACAGCTTCGATGACTCCCGCAGCGCGGACTCCAGGCTCCTCTTCGTAGTCGACTCCGATGACGTCACAGCCTCCACCTATGAACGGCTGGGGCTGGACGTCATGCGGATCGAGCCAACACCTGGCGGCGGCATGGCCGGTGCCCTGAACACTGCCGTGACCGCGGTCCTCGCATTGGGGGACGACCCGGCGATCATGGGTTTCGTTGGGGATGACCATCGCTTCCGGTCCAAGGGCTGGGACTCGTACTTCACCAACCACCTCAGGGATGTCGGCGGTGGCTTCGTCTACGGACATGACCGCTTCTGGCACAACGGTGAACTTCCGACCCAGATCTTCATCAGCTCCCCGATCGTCAGGGAGCTGGGGTGGATGGCCCTCCCGGGCTGTGCGCACCTGTACCTGGACAACGCCTGGAAGGATCTGGCCGAGGCAGCTGACTGTCTCTACTGGATGCCCAATGTCGTCATCGAGCACATGCACCCAGCGGTCGGCAAGGCCGAGTGGGACTCCCAGTACCGCTACAACAACAGCTCGGAGCGGTATGCCCATGACCTCGCGGCCTTCCAGGAATGGAGAGGCTCGCCCCAGTTCGAGGTAGACGTCGAGAATGTCCGACGACATACGGGAGTGCCCCAGCCCGTCTGAGGTAGAAGCCTCCTCGGGGATCCCCTACCCCAACCCGACGCCCTATACCCACATCGCGTTCGCTTGTGTCGTCTGGCAGGACGCGGCCCGGCTCCGGGATCTCCTGGCCTACGTTCGTCCGTACTTCGGGCAACTGTTCGTGGCAGTCCAGAGATCGACTGATGGAACGCTGGGAGCGGCCATGGAGCTGGCTGATGTCGTGGTCGAGGATGACCACCGTGGCTTCGGGGACGCGAGCTTCGGCCCGCTGCTCCTGCCGAAGATCCCCCACCTGTGGACCCTCAAGGTTGACGTGGACGAGTGGCCCTCATCGGACCTGCTCGCCAGCCTATCGCATGCCACCTGGGCCGCGGATATGGCAGGGGTGGACGGGGTATGGATCCCGTTCGGCTCAGCCGTGGACGGCCAGGAGTACAACGAGCAGCACTCTCACCTGCGCCTGTTCAAGACGAAGAAGGGCTGGCCAGGGTTGCTGCATTCGCGGCCCCCGATCCACCAGGCCATCATCTGGCGCCGGGGTCAGTACCGCCATGACCGGACCCTTGACGAGATGATGCAGGACTACCTGCGTTACTACGAGGTCGGTCGTGGCAATCCATCGTGGGATGAGCACAACACGATGATGATGCGCGAGGCCTGCAGGGGCGTCGCTACGGTCAAGGGGTGGCCCTACGTCAAGGGGTTCGCCTGGTGGCCGGAAGTCCTTGAGATCTCGTTCAGCGGGATGGACCCCGATATAGGAGGCAAGCTCTAATGGCAGCAGACACCATCACCGTCCGTGAAAGCACGGTCGGCAACCCGGTCGCAAAGAAGACCGCCGTTCATCTCGACCTGATCGGCAGCCTGACGAACACCCCGCTATACACGCCAGCGACGACTGACATGGCTGCGCTGGCCCCGGCTGGCGAGCACACCCATGACAACGGCCCGGTGCAGGCACCGCTGACCTATCGCATGAAGGTCGATGCACCTGCTGGCGTGGACGACGCGTATGGCCCCAAGTTCACTCCCAATGACGACTACAAGTGGACCTGGGACGACTATGTCTTCCCGGCTGCCGGGTCGTACACGATCCGGCTCCTGAAGGGCGCGGACGACTCCGTCATCTCTGCCCTCAACGCCTCAGTCACGGTCGATTGAGGACCCGCCTCGCCAGTGAGTTGACCCCGTACGACTACCAGGTCGTACGGGACAACTTCGTTTGGCCCGATCACATCGCGCGGCTTCTGACCACGGCGGGGATCGTCGCCTGGTTCGGGCCGGGCACTGTCTGCGATCCAGCCTGTGGCGACGCCTCGATCCTCGAGGCTGCCTATCGCCTGCGGCCCTTCGTGTCCGCCATCCTGGGCGACATCTCGGTACCCCAGATCGAGGCCCTTCGTCCGTCGTTCCCGGCCAAGCTGCGGTTCGGGACCGCCATCGAAACGCTCGGTGACCTTCCGGACAAGTCAGTCGACGTGGTCGTCCTGACCGAGATCCTGGAACACGTCGAGGACCCCGAGACCCTCCTGCGGGAAGCCCGCCGGGTCGGGGGAGCGCTGGTCGCTAGCTCGCCCATCGACGAGGTGCCCGGGACCGGCAACCACGAGCACGTCTGGTCGTACTCGACCGGGGACTACTTCGACATGCTCAGGGAGGCCGGGTGGAACCCGGTGATCAGCCAGATGCTGGAGTTGCCTGGGTACGTCTACCGCTTCCAGACATGGGGCTGCCGGTGAAGGCGCTCCACGGCGGATCCCGGTCGTTCGGCGACCAGATGGCCTATCACTTGAAGGATGGCCGGGCGATCGACTTCGAGGCCAACCAGCCTGGCCGCATCGACATCGCCCGCTTCCTGCTCGAGAAGATCCTGGTGCAGGAGCAGGCTCGCCCACTCCGGATCATCGAGCTGGGCTGCGGCGCCGGGGACATCTCGGGCCCGTATAGCGGCAGTGCTATATATCGCCAGCCGCGCGGCGGCATCGACTGCGACGGGATCGAGGTCATCGGCGTCGATGTGGTCCCGGCAGCCCAGGTCGCCTGCAACACCCGCTGGCCAGGCATGACGTTCATGCTTCAGCCTGTCGAGGAGATCGAGCCCATCGATTGCGACATCCTCGTGATGTGCGAGTTCCTGGAGCACGTCGAGAAGCCGCTCGACATCATCGACAGGTGGATGACCCGTGCGCGCTGGGCGATCATCGGGCATCCTCTGGATGAACCAGACCCGCCCTTCGAGCCAGGGCATTGCTGGAGCTACACGGAGGACGACTGGGTCGGCTGGTTCCAGAGGGCTGGCTTCCAGCCATGGGAGAAGTTCGTCTTCCCCATGGGCACCTATGAGCGCATGGTCATCGGGCACGGCAGCCGCCGGTAGCCCTCATCCGTGACCCGTCAGGGGCGGTATAGACAGGAGACATCGTGAAGATCCTGATCACGGGAGCGGCAGGTTTCCTGGGTCGCTACTTCCTGGAGTACATGATGCTCCAGGGCATCCATGACATCTGGTACATGGACAAGGTCCAGCACCCGGACGGTGTCCAGATGGACGTTGCCGATATGGAGGCCTGGCTCGATGACTTCGACCAGGACGTCGACCTCGTCATCCACATGGCAGGTCCCGTTGGTGGGCGCGCTGTCATCGAGGGCGACCCGATGTTCAACGCAGACGCCCTGCGGCTGGACTCGGTCATCTTCCGCTGGGCCACCAGGCACGCGAAGCAGCTGATCTACCCGTCCTCCAGCGCGGTCTATGCCCCTGGCGCCCAGACCGGCGCAGGCAGGGCCCTGCAGGAAGGCATGTTCAATCCAGCGGACCCGCAGTGGTTCAAGCCGGACCAGATGTACGGGTTCACCAAGCTCGCAGGTGAGGTGCTCGCGTGGACGTCCGCAACATACGGTCTCGACGTGCTCTGCATCCGGCCCTTCTCGGGCTACGGAGCCGGGCAATCCCTCGACTATCCCGTACCGTCGATCGCACTCCGTGCTGTGCGGCGGGAGGACCCCATTGTCATCTGGGGCAATGGCCTACAGGCCCGCGACTTCCTCTACGTCACTGACCTCGTCAAGTGGACCATGGCGATCGCTGGCTCTGGTACCGAGAAGAGCGGCTATCGCAACGTCAATCTGGGCAACGGCTTCCCGGTCTCGTTCGCTGACGTTGCCAGGACATGTGCCGAGATCATCGGATATGAGCCGCAGATCGTGTACGACGACACGAAGCCCAAGGGGGTCGACCGGCGCTGGGCCGACACTGGCAGGATGACCCGCATGCTGGGCGAGGCAGGAGCCGGGTATGAACCGGTGACCCTGCGCGAGGGCTTGACCAGGGTCATCGATGTGCTCCGCTACACCACCCCGCCCTACGTGATCAAGAAGTGAAGGTCGTGCATGTCGATCCGGCGCCACTGGCGTCGGTCTCTGTCATCCAGACCCGGGCTGGCGATCCCATGGGGACGCTGGCCCTCCCGGTCCGGGACCACATGAACACCCGCACGGCGACGTCGCTGATGCAGTCCGAGTACAACTTCCTGGGCGGGAAGACGCTTGACCGGCTGATCGTCCAGGGCAGCGTCCTGACGCTCCAGCGCAACGAGTGCGTTCAGCGCATGAGGGGTGACTGGCTGCTGTTCATCGACGATGACATGGTCTGGGATCCAGGCCAGATCGGCGCGCTGGTCAAGAGCTATGACGAGATGGTCGAGTACTTGCCGGGCGCCCCGATCATGATGGGCGGGCTTTGCGTCCGGCGCGTGCCTCCCCATCAGCCCACGATGTACATGCGGGAGCAGCCAAGGTCGGGCGCCTACAACTTCCTCGAGAAGTGGGCATCGGATGTGGTCGAGGTCGATGCCACCGGCATGGCCTTCGTGATCATCGGGGTACCGGCATTCGAGGCGATCATGGGTGGCCCGATGCCGCACGTGGCCGAGCGGGCCTCCCTGCCTCCCTGGCTCTTCTTCGAGTGGACCGCCTACATGGGCGAGGACATCGGCTTCTGCCAGAAGGCCAAGGACGCGGGTGTCCGGATCTTCGTCGACACCAGGATCAAGATCGGGCATGTGGGCGAGACCATATTCGGCCTGGAGCACTTCTGGGAGCAGATCGCCAAGCGCGACCCTGACACCGAGCGGATGCGCCGGAAGATGAACAGCAAGATGGGGCTGCCGACCATGTCGGCCTCCCAGGCCAAGCGGCTCCTGGAGTGGTAGACCAGCTTGCCCTGCCCGAGTGGCAGGGCGACAACCCGTACTTCCTCGTCGTCGTGCCTGCAGGCGCCGAGCCCCAGACGATCGACCTGGACGAGCCGGGCTGGTCGAAGAAGCACTTCTACTTCATGCGGTGCGAGGGCACCTGGCACTTCTTCCACAAGGGGATGGGGGCGCTGGTCTTCTCGATGGTCGTCTGGGAGGGGGAGATCCCCTACTACACAGCCAAGCACATCGGCACATTCGCCCCATCCGAACGCCGGGAGCTGATCGCCTATGGCATCGGCAAGAGGCGGCGCGACCCGTGTCACGAGTGGCACTTCGACCGGATGTGGATCCTGCCCAATGGACAGGTCTGCATGGGCGATGATGTCGAGACCCTCGCCAGACCGCTCCTGTCCCTTGTGGAACCCATCTATCCAGACCCCGACATATCAGGCACACTAGACGCAACGGAGGCCTGACCTCCGCTCGCCGGATCCAACCGGCGTAAGGAGGGATCCCGCCCGTGGCTCAAGTTCTCGAGTACATCGAAGGTTTCGATGAGGTCGCCGGGTCCGACATCATCATCTGGGGCTGGTCTGGCGGGACGCCCACCATCCAGACCGGCCGGTTCAGCGGCAATTCCTGCGGGCTGACCAACCTGAACCTCCTCAGGGGCGTCCCCGCCAACGCCGAATACCTCGTCGGCTTCGCGTGGCGCCCTGCCAACGCCTCCTCGGCACAGGACCTCCTCCGGTTCTTCGAGGGCGCGACCGAGCATGGACGGTTCACCTACAACGGGAATGGCACCTTCACCATCTCCCGGGGCGGCAACATCCCTGCCACGAGCTCGGCCCAGGGGGTCGCCACGAACGGCTGGTACTTCATCGAGGTCTACTACAAGTGCCATGACACGACGGGCGCCTGGGAGGTCCGCTTCAACGGCGTCTCCATCATCGGCCCGACGGGCAGCCTTGACACCAGGAACGGCGGGACTGGTGTCATCGACGCGATCAGCCTGCGCTCCAATGTGGGTACCCGGCAGGACTTCGATGACGTGTACCTCGCCTCTGGCGGCAGCGCCTTCTACGGGGACTGCCGGGTCCTCACGAAGTTCCCGACCGCGGATGGCACGAACGTAGACCTGACTCCCTCGACGGGCGGCACCCACTTCGATGACGTCGACGATGCCACCCCCAACTCGGATACCGATTACGTCTCGTCCGGCGTCAGCGGGCTGCGGGACTCGTTCACCTTCCCGGCGCTTGGCCTGACGGGGACGGTCATCGGGGTACAGCCGTCCTTCGTTGCCGAGAAGACCGACGCTGGCGTGCGCTCTGCAGGCACGGTGATCCGGCGCGGGGGCGTCAACTACGACGGCAACAGCCAGACGCTCGGGGCTGTCTATGGTGGCTTTGCCCAGGTGTACGAGACGGACCCCAATACCTCCGCTGCCTGGACGGTAGCTAACGTCAACGCGGCCGAGTTCGGCGTCAAGGTCACTGCTTAGCCCGGATCCAGCCGGGTCGACAAGGGAGGGATCCAGCCCAAATGCCCGATACCAAGATCTCAGCCCTCTCGGCTGTCACGACCCCCACCGGGGTGTCGGAGTTCGGCGTCAACGAGAGCGGCACCTCCAAGAAGATGACGCTGTCGCAGATCGCTGCGTTCGGCGTGGACGTGCCGACCATCGCGTCTGTTGGCGTCGAGTTCTCTGGGACCGGCGTCCCCACCGCCACCCTGCCGGGGGTGCACGCGACCAACGACATCCTCCTGCTCATCCTCCAGTCGAGCAACGAGAACATCACCGACATCGCTGGCTACACGAGGCTCGGCCCCCAGAACGGCATCGGCCTGACCGTGACGGCTGGCTCGACCCGCGCGGGCCTGTGGTGGAAGCGCGACGGTGGCTCCGAGGTCGCGCCGACCATCCCGGACACGGGCGACCATACCTACGGCGTGATGATCGCCATCCGGGGATGCCCGACCACGGGCAACCCGTTCCACTTCGGCGGCAACAACTTCAAGGTCACCGCCTCGACCGCAGGCACCAGCCCCAAGAGCGTTGCGCCGTGCGATCAGGTGCTGGTCATGGACGTCTGGGTCGGCTCGGCTGATAACGCGGCCGGAATGGCCGGAGGGACGCTCGCGAATACGGACCTGACGAGCGTCACGGAGCAGTTCGATGACGGGACCACGGACGGTACCGGCGGGGGGATCTACGTCTCGACGGGCATCAAGGCGTCGCACGGTTCGGTCAAGGCGACGACGGTCGTGTGGACGAACTCGTCGTCCGACCTGTGCACCCGCATCCACTGGCTGCCTGCCGACACCGCGAGCAAGCCAGCGGCAGGGTTCCCGCCCGAGATCTTCACGTTCATCGGGTCGTCCATCGACGTCGATGACTCGTGGCCTATCCCGCCCTTCGCCCGCAATGTCTTCGTCCAGGTATGCGACGGTGGCCAGGGCGGATCTGGAGGCCAGTCTGTGGCCACCGCTGCCGGTGGCGGGGGCGGAGGCGGAGGCGGGTATGACGAGGCGTGGTATCGCGCCGACGACCTGACCTCGCCCGTCAACGTCCACCCCGGCAAGGGTGGCATCGTCGGCGTGGCGCTCAACGCAGCCGGGTCTGCCGCCTCCCTGTCGGAGTTCGACAAGGGCAACAGAGGCCCCCTCACGAGCACATCCCGCGTCCTCGGCGTCGTCGCCACGGCGGCGGCGTCAGCGGACGGTGGTAACGGTGGCTCTGGGGCTGGTAGAGGTGTCACGACCCCCGCAGTGGCGACCACCCGCGTCGCCCTGGAGGCAGCCACGGCAGGTGCAGGGCTGGGCGCTGTCGGTGGGCGCGGTGGATCCGGCACGACCGCGAACACAGGCGGCTCTCCTGCCGAGTGGGGCGGTGGGGGCGGTGAGTCCGGAGCGGACACCGACGCGGGCCTCACGAGCGTCAACAACGGCTACTCGCTGCGCGGCGGCGGCGGCGGCTCGGGCGGCAAGACGGCGGCGACCATCAGTGGCTCTGGCGCTGGAGGCGGGGCCATCGGAGTCATCGCCACGCAGGGCCAGAGCGGCACCGACTCCACGCTGCTGCCGTACGGCGGCTCTGGTGGCGTGGGCGGCGGCTCGGCTGTCGTCACGGGCGGGACGGGCGGCTTCCCTGGCGGCGGCGGCGGCGGCGGTGGCGGCATCGCGGGAGGCTTCGGCGGACGGGGAGGACACGGCTGCATCGTCGTGACTGCGTACTCGTAGTCACGCTGATGTGCCTCGCAAGAAGCCCAAGCAGCCGAAGGGTCCCCTGATGGCAACCCCCAAGTACGAACTCGAAACCTCGGCCTTTGGCTATCAGCTGGAAGACGCCTCCGGTAACCTCCTTATGGAGGAGACCGTTGTCACGCCGACGGGTATCACCCTCGACGCGGTCATCCAGAAGACGCTGTCGGGCAGCTTTGCTCTCGACGCAGTCCTGGTCCGCGGCTTCTCTGGCGGCTTCACCCTCGACGCGGTCATCCAGAAGACGCTGTCGGGATCGTTCACGCTCGACGCTGTCGTCCTCAAGGCCCGGACGGCCACGTTCACGCTTGATGCGGTCATCCAGTTCCCGCCCACCCGGTTCACCCAGGTCACCGCCAGGACGCTGGTCCTGCCGAACGACGCGGTCGCGCGGTTCACCCAGGTCATCGCCAGGACGCTGGTCCTGCCCAATGACGCGGTAGCTCGCGTCACGCAGGTCACGTCCCGGACGCTGCTCGCGAACTGGGGCATCCCGTTCACACTCGATGCGGCGATCGCCGTTACGCGCTCGGGGTCATTCACGCTCGATGCGATCATCCTGAAGGCCAGGTCCGGGTCGCTCACCCTCGACGCGGTCCTCTTCAAGAACCGGTCGGGCAGCTTCACCCTCGACGCGGTCATCGTCATCACGCGGTCGGGCAGCCTTACCCTCGACGCGGTCATCAGGAAGACACAGGCGTCGAGCTTCGCCCTCGACGCGGTCATCCAGAAGACGCTGGCTGCGAGCCTCACCCTCGATGCGGTCGTCCTGAAGACTCGCACCAGCACACTTGTGCTGGACGCGATCGTCCTCAGGGCCCAGGCCGGTACCTTCACCCTTGACGCCTGGATCCAGGGGGTCACCGGGGGCGAATTCACCCTCAACGCGGTCCTGTTCAAGACCCAGGCTGGGTCATTCAAGCTTGATGCCATCGTTCTGGCACCGAGGTCCGTCAGCCTCACCCTTGACGCGGTCATCAAGCGTGAACAGGCACGAACAGCGACCCTCGATGCGGTCATCTTCAAGACGCGGACGGGCACGCTCACCCTTGATGCAGTCATCGTCATCACGCGCAGCGGGAACTTCACCCTCAGCGCGGTCATCAGGAAGACGGCGTCTGCCAGCCTGACCCTTGATGCCGTCATCCTGCGTTCCCGGTTGGGCAGCATCACGCTCGATGCGGTCATCAACAGCACACAACAGCACACCCTCGCACTGGATGCTGTACTTCTAGCCCATCGGTCTGCTACGCTCACCCTTGACGCGGTCGTCAAGGTCAGCCGAAGTGGCACCCTGACGCTCAGCGCGGTCATCGGGAAGACGGCACAGGCTAGCATCACCCTCAACGCGGTGGTGCGGGCAACCCGAACGGTCGGGGCGAACCTCGATGCCGTCCTTCTGACCCACCGGGCAGCCTCCTTCTCGCTCGATGCCCAGCTGAACATCGTTCGCTCGGCGTCGGTGCCCCTTGATGCGATCGTCCTGGCCCACCGGTCCGGGTCGTTCACCCTGGACGCGGTCGCGTTCGCATCACGGTCCGGGTCGTTCACCCTGGACGCGCTTGTCTCGTCGGTGCTGGTGCACCGGACGGGAGACTTCTCACTTGATGCAGCGATCATCCGGCGGACATCCGGATCGCTTGCTCTCGATGCCGTTCTGCGGGCCAATCGCGCAGGCCTGCTCACACTCGATGCGATCCTTTACCGGCTCCGCACGGGTACCGTCACTTTCGACGCGACGATCTTCAGGACGGCATCGACCACCTTCCCGCTCGACGCGGTCTTCCTCCGCAGCCGGTCCGGGTCGTTCCCGCTGAACGCATCGATCTCCGACATCCACCTCGGCCGGTTCAGCTCGATCCTGGCCGTGGACATGTTCGGAGGGACGATCGGCACCCCGGACCACTTCGCATCCATCCTGGATGACCCGGCCCTGGAGTTCGGCGCCAGCATCGACTATCAGTTGGTGACCAGGACGGGCAGCTTCAGCCTGGAGGCCGTGATCGCATGACAGAAGCCACCTTCGTCCAGGGCGACACCAGCCCGTTCATCACCTCGACACTCGTGTTGCTGGGGACGACGACGCCGCTTCCCGGACTGTCGACTGCGGCAGTCCGCTTCCAGATGCGCAAGGAGAACGACAAGCGCTTCACCGTGAACCAGCCTGCGGACATCGTGGACGCTTCGCTGGGGCAGGTGCGCTATTCCTGGGCCACGAACGACCTCGCGGTGCCGGGCGACTACCTCGTCCAGTGGGAGGTCACCTTCGCTGGGGGAAGGATCCAAACCCAGGCGGAGCCGAATGTGATCACGGTGCGCCGCCAGTAACCATGAGCCCCATCCGGGGCGTGGAGGCAGCGCGTGAAGGTTCTATGGCTTGGGGATGGCGGTTGCCATACGGGGTTCGGCCGGGTGACCCATTCGGTCGGTGACCGGCTCGTCCAGGATTACGGGCACGAGGTTAGCGTCCTGGCGATCAACCATCGCGGTGACTACTGGCCCACCCCGATGCACCTGTACCGGCCAGACTCGCTGGTCGGCACCGACCTCTACGGCTATTCCAGGGTCCTCGAGATGCTGGCCAAGCTGGAGCCGGACGTGGTCGTGATGCTCAACGATCCGACGGTCCTCATCCACTACCTGTTCAACAACCGCTACGACCCCGAGCGGATGCTGCTCCAGTACCGGCCGATCCTGAGCTACATCCCGTGCGACGGGACGAACCTCCCCCCTGCATGGGGCGAGGTGCTCTCGAAGGTCACGAACGTCGTCGCCATGAGCAACTGGGGGCGGCAGCACTACCCGGGCTCGAAGCTCGTCTACCACGGCGTTGACACGGACCTCTTCTGGCCAGTCAGGGAGAAGCCGATCAAGGTCCAGAGCGGCGAGGTTCTGCGGTCCAAGAAGGACTGCAAGCGCGCGTTCGGCTTCGACCCCGATGGGTTCCTGGTACTGCGCATCGACAAGAACAGCGGGCGGAAGGACTTCGCCGCCACCTACAAGGCCCTGGTGCCCGTGATGCTGCGGCATCGCGAGATCCAGGTGCACTTCCATTGCTCACAGAGCGACCTGGGATCCGGTGTCGACCTGAACACGCTCTACACCCGTGAACCCCGGATCGACCGCAGCCGGTTCTTCGGCCCCGACTTCCACAACACCTTCCAGGGATGGCCACAGCAGGACTTGAATGCCCTGGTGAACGCTGCCGACCTGGTCGTGTCCACGTCCCGCGGCGAAGGCTTCGGGCTGACCCTGGCCGAGGCGCTCGCATGTGGCGTCCCGGTCATCGCGCAGAACATCTCGGCCATCCCCGAAGTCGTCGGGCCAGGCGGGATCCTCATCGAGCCACAGCGGCTCATCACTGTTCCCTCTGGCCAGGACCTCTGGCTGGCGGACATCGAGGCCTTCAGCGACGCGATCGAGCAGCTCTACTCATCGAGTGGAGCGCGCCGGAAGCTGGGCGAGGCAGGTGTCGAGCACGTTCGTAGCTCCTTCCAATGGGACTACGCAGCGGCTCGGTTCCATGAGTTCTTGACCGGGCTCCACCAAGGAGCCATGGCGAAGGAGGAACTGACACATGGATCTGATCGACCAGGCGATCCAGACCACGAACGTGGCCACGTTCAAGCTGTTCTCGGGCTTGCTGAAGGCGGCGAAGACTCCTGACGGCAAGATGACGCTCCATGGCGTGGCATCGTCCACGACCAGGGACCTCCACGGCGACACCATGGAGGACACCGCGCTCGCAGACATGGAGCGCGATGCCAATGACGGGCTGACCATCTTCCTCAACCATGAGTACAAGGTGCCCGAGGACGTGGGCGGCATGGTCACCCACGCGAAGATGTGGACCAGGGGCGTCGACGGCGAGGGCAACCCCAACTACGACCTCGACTTCGACATCGACATCAACGATGAGAACGACCGCGCGATCAAGGCGTGGAAGGCCATCGACAACGGCCACAAGATCGGCCTGTCGATCGGCGCGATGATCCCGGAGGGCGGCTACATCCGGGACAAGAAGACCGGCGCGATGCGCATCCAGCACGTCAAGCTGCTGGAGACGAGCATCGTCGGCATCCCCGCGAACCAGCGGTCCTGGATCTCGAATGCGATCCGCGCGCTTGAGGACCTGGAGATCCGCCGCAGCACGACCCATCAACTGGGTTCGCCGACCATCACGCTTGATGCCGGGCGCTATCACATCGAGGGGTCCCTCGAGGGCCTGCAACTCGCAGGGGTCACGAACGAAGACCTTGAGTCTGCGCCCCCCGCTGGGCCGCGCATCTTCGAGATCGACCCGGAGATCCTTGCCTCCATCTGCGGCCTGGAGTTCGGGGAGACCGGTCTCCTCTGCAACTACGAAACCGACCACGCCGAGGGCGACGGTCATTCATGGAGTGGCCTCACCCTGGCAGCGTGCCCGGATTGTGGCGGCTCGGCAGGCAGCCCCAAGGGCGACTGCGAGAACTCCATGCACAAGGATGTGACGCCGGATCTGACCGACGCCCGCATCCAGGTCATCACGATCGACACGGACGAGCCAGCCGGTTCGTCTGACGGAGCGGACGAGCCATCCCAGGATGCTGCGAGCGACCCTGCGGACGATGGCGAGTTCAGTGCTCCGACGCCTGACGTGACCGCGTCGGCGATCAGCCTGCTGGAGAACGCACCGGGAGAGGTCGACCTGACCCAACTCCAGGGCATTCTCGACCTGCTACGCGAGACCACCACGGAGTTGGTGGACGTGCGGCGGCAGCTGGGCGAGTCGCTGGTGGCGAATGCGTCGGTGGTGGCCGAGCGTGAACAGGCCCTGGCCGAGACAGGCGAGATCATCGCCCAGGCAGCCAGGATCATCCAGACCGTGGGCAACATCCCGATGGGCCGCAAGACCCAGATGGTGCGATCCGCGGCAGCCGAGGTCGAGCAGCTGACGGCGCGCCTTCAGGGTGGACCGTACAGCGACGACTTCATGAAGATGCTTACAGGAGGTTCCGACCAGTGACTCCCGAGGAGAGGGCTGCTGCCCTCACCAATGCGCAGAACACGCTGCGCGACATCGGGGCGATGCTGGCTGGACTGAACGACAACCCCGGAACCCTCGTCGCCCCCACGGTGATGCAGGGCATCGGTGACCAGGGCACCCCGCCGATCACTCGCCGGATGCTCAGTCGTTCCGACCAGCTCGCGATCCGCTCCGAGCTTCGCAAGAAGTCTTCGTCCGAACTGACCGCCATGTTCTACGAGCAGGCGGTCCAGAAGAACACAGGTATCCCGCTCGACGCGTGGCTCACCGCTGGTGGCCAGGCACGTTCCGAGGCCTTCGGTGGCATCGGGCGCGAGCTGGACCCAGGCGTCCAGAAGGCTCTGGACAGCTCCGGGGCTGCCGCTCTGATCCGCCAGGATCTCGAGCCCATCCTCTACGAGCTGTACATCCGGGAGTTCCCGGCGTTCGACCGGTTCACCAAGGAACCAGCGAACGGCCTGACCCACACCTACCAGCAGATCACGTCCTTCGGCGATGCCCAGTTCATGGGTGAGCTGGGGACCGTGACCGATGACGCCAGCACCTACGTCCGGGCGACCACCAACGTGGCCATCCTGGCGACCCGGCGCGGCGTCTCGCTGAAGTCACAGTTCGCTGCCGTGCAGTCGGGCTCAGGCTTCAGCCCCGAGCAGCTCGAGCTGCAGGGTGGCCTGCTGGCCATGGCAAACCGGATGCAGAAGCAGATCTTCTCCGGTCACGCCACTGACAGCGGCGGTCTGACGACCAACGAGCTGGGTCTCTACGACGCGAACGCGTTCACGGGCCTGCGCTCCATCCTCAACTCCGCACGTGCAGTCAACGTGGACCCGGCGACGTCGCCGACGACCACTGGCTCCATGCGCCGGGCGCTCAACAGCGCGGTCACCCAGGCCATGCAGCAGGCCGGACGTCCCAACATCGGGTGGGCTAACCCCCTCGACAAGGAGACGTTCGACGAGCAGCAGGACGCCAACGTCCTGTACATGAACAGCCAGGTCGATGTTGCCCCGGGCATCACGACCAACGCTGTGAACACCTCGATGGGCCGGACGCCCCTCGCGGTGGTGCCCGGCACTGCGATCGACGCCTACACGGCGGCGACGTACTCGAGCAACTCCGTTCGGGACATCTACCTCCTCGATGAGCGGACCATCTCCCTGCCCTACCTGGGCTCCGAGGGTCCGACCGTCCTGGACATCCCGATCGGGATCTCGGGCCAGCTGACCCATCTCTTCATCATCTTCGGGATGTGGGGTCTCGCCGTGAAGGCGCCTACGTTCTCGAACAAGGTGAGAGTCAAGCAGTAGGACGCTGGGAGCCCTGGCCCCAGCTGGGGCTCCCGACACCCTGGGGAGGCGTGGATGCTGTACTTGACACCTGATGGGTACCGCGCGCGTGGCTTCGGGGCGGAAGACATGGAGGACTCTGACCTTCGTGCCATCCTCAACCGTGCTTCGCGGGCAGTCGATAGCTATTGCGCAGTGCCCACGCTCCCGCAGCGCCACTCGTTCCGAGGGGGGACGATCACACAGGAACAGCACGACTACCGGATAGGCAACGGAGTCTGGGAGGGGGTCCAGCGGACCATCTTCCTGTGGCACACGCCACTGCTGACGGTGACGCAGATGCGCATCCACGTCACGAACACCCAGTACGTCAACTTCGACCCGGCCGACCTCTTCGTCAGCCACAACTCGGTGGAGATCGTGTCCCTGGCGATGTCCAGCCACGGCCTCTTCGGGGCAGCCATCACCCCGGTGCTCGGTCTGGGCGTGCCCAAGATCCGGACCAACTACACCTACGGGTACCAGTTCTCCGAGGTCGACGAGATCCTCGAGGACACGGATGCCCAGGCCTACCGCGCGTCGAACCAGTTCTGGGACACGACTGCCGTGGAAGTCAAGGTCAACGGGTCTGTCGCCGACCCGAACGACTACACGCTCGACCGCGAGGAGGGCCTGGTCATCTTTGACGCAGGGCTCGCCGCTGGCGACGTGGTGACCGCCTCGTATGGCTACACGCTGCCGGGCGAGATCGCCGAGGCAGTCGGCTGGATCACGACCGACATGACAGCCGAGAAGGCCATGGCCGTTGGTGGCATGACCGGGCTGCGCAGCCTGAAGGTCGGCGAGATCAGTCTCGAGCGGAACGTCCCGCGCAACTCGGCCTCGGCCGTGATGGACGACATCCCCGACAGGGCTGCCCGTCTGCTCGACGGGTTCCGGTTCATCAGCCAATGATCAGCCCGGCGCAGCTCCGGTACGTCCAGAGCCTGGGCGAGAAGTGGATGGTCACCAACGTCACCATCTACCACAAGGCAGCCTTTGCCCTCGACCCCTCGAACCCGTACGGTGACGACACCATCGAGTCCGAGCCGGACCCGGTCACTGTCAAGGGGTGGATGACCTCGACACTGGGCAAGACCGTCGACGCATACCAGGCCCAGGTGATCGCGCTTGGGCAGTTCAAGCTCAGGGTCCCGTTCGGGACGCTCATCGAGCCCGAGGATCACGTGGTCATCAATGGCCAGCGGTTCGGGGTCGTCGACACGGCGCGGGAGTCCTCCTGGCAGGAATGGCTCACCTGCAGCCTGACCAGGAACACGCCATGAGCCCGCAGCCCAGCATCTCGGTCGACTGGAGTGGCATCGAGAACGACCTTATCGGGGGCGCGATCGCGGGCCTCCAGGGGGCTGTCAACTTCACTGCCGTGCGTGCCAAGAAGTACGCCCCGGTCCGGGCGATCTTCAACCGCAACCGCCGGGGAGCATCCTTCACGGGGAACTTCGGTGCCATCGGGGAGCATATCCGGGGCGGACGGACGTCGCCCGGGGGCAGCGGATACCAGGCATGGAAGCGGAGCAGGGCGCAGAACCGGCGCATCGACGTCCCGCAGAACGCCTTCGCCCAGGCTGGCCCGAGGTATGGGCACAACAACAGCTTCATCCCGGTCATGCGCTACATGGACCTCCATGGCAACACGGTCGTCTCGGGCGACATGCGCAGGTACAGCCCGTCGGCGAAGACGCTCTCCCCGCACATCCAGGCGTTCAAGAAGGTCGGCCGGGAAGGTGTCCGGGAGACCGAGGTGAACCCCAACGACTTCCTTTCGTACCGCGGGCGCCAGGAGGCGCGGAGCGGCAGGGCGGGGTACCGGGATGTCACCAGGTCACGTCTCGAGACGGGGCCGAACGGGAAGATCACCAGGGTCCCTACCAAGACAAGCGACTTCCTGCGGCTGGGCGGCAGGCTCCGGGGGGAGATCTTCCCGACGCCGCCCCAGCGACAGGGCAACTTCTACTGGGCTTTCGTCATCTCGCCGGTCGAATATTCGGCTCCCCAGGAGTACGGAACCCGGCATAACCGCCCGCATCCATTCCTGAGGCCTGCGCTCTACGAGGCACGGACGAAACTCCGCGACTCGGTGGCACGCGGTGTCAGGAATACCGGGGACAAGGCCCGCAAGGGCAGCGGTGCACGCATCGGTGGCGTGACGGGCCGCGAGTCTGGCCTGGGCACGGGGAACTTCTGATGCCCAAGACCTCAGCTGGGATCTGGCGTGGACTCGTCCAGGCCCTTCGATCAGATGCAGCCTTCCGGACCGCCATAACAGGCGGGATCCACGAGGGTATCGCTCCCGAGAAGGTGGACTATCCATTCGCGACATATTCACCAGTCGCAGCGCCCTACGAGGACGACTGGGGGAGCCGGATGATCGTCGCGGTCGTGGACGTGTTCGTGTTCTCGGAGAACCAGGTCACCGCTCGTAACGGTGACCAGACCATCGCCGATGCGCTCGACAGTGCGCAGTTGACGGTCGATGACCAATCCACCCTGATCTGCCGTCGCATCGCGGACGTCCCGGCGTCCCCTGATGTCGATGCCGAGGGGAAGTTGATCTACCAGGTCGGCGGCACGTACGAGATCTGGACTAGCCAACCCTTGATGTAGGGCAGTAGGAGACGGCATGACCGCGAACTCAGGAACCAAGCTCCATGGCAAGAACGGTGCGATCTATCTGGTCGCAGCGAAGGGCCAGGCTGGGGCATTCAAGGTGGCCACCAAGAACGAGTGGACACTGAACCTCAACCGTGACTACGTCGATGCCACCGTGTTCGGTGACGTCAACAAGACGTACCTCACGGGCCTGAAGGACGTCTCGGGCACGTTCAATGGCATCCTGGACACGTCGGGCGACCTGATGGTCAACGCGACGGACAGCGACGCCACCCAGGTCTACCTGTACGCGGATGACGGCGCGAGCCCCATCCTCGTCGCGCATGGCCCGGGCCTCATCGATGCGGCGATCACCGCGAGCAACACCGACGCTGTCCGCGTGTCGGGCAACTTCCGCGCAGCTGGTGCGTGGACGGTGTTCACCGTCTGACCTGACATGATCTAGGGGCGACCGTGGTCAACACACGGTCGCCCATGCCACCCTGGATCCTTCGGGAGAAGGGCACTAGATGCTGTTCAATGATCTCAAGCTGTCTGGGGTAGACGGCACCATACGCATCGAGGCGCTTGGGGCTCTCATCGGGACGATGGGGCGCTGGACGCTCACACGGCGTGGAGACGACGGCCCAAAGGCGGGCTTGTACGATCTCCGCGCCGTGTTCTCTTATGTCAACCCCCATCTCTGGGACGATGCTGACTACGAGAAGACCGTGGTCATCAAGTTGGGGAAGCAACAGTTCAGGCTAGACCAGGAACCAGGGTCCACGGCCCGTCTTGAGGGGCTGGGCCTGCTGATGGAAGCTTGCTCGGTGATAGACATCACCAGGCATGAGGAGTAGAAGATGACCAAGTCAGATGCGGGTCCCTCAATCGACGAGCTGGATGACACGTTCGAGGTCGTCAGGGCGACCATCGGATCCACTACGTTCGTGCTGCGCGAGCTGGACATCACCGGATACCAGAAGCAGCTTGACCGGGCCAAGACCAGCGACGACCGGATCGACAACATCCTCCTGCTGAAGCTCCTGGTACGGGAGACGTGCCGGACGATGCCCAAGGAGCAGGCCGTGGGGAAGACCGCGGAGGAATGCTGGGCCCTCGCCACCCAGCCGCCAGTGGCGTTCCTGACCGAACTGCCGACCAAGGTGGCCCGGAAGCTCAACGACATCGTCAACGAGATGCACTACGGCGACATCGAGACCGATGAGGAGCGCGTCGAGCGCGAGTCCCAGAACGCCGAGGACAAGCCGGGGGAATAGGCCGCGCCTGGTCGACCGCCGATCTCTGTGGTCGGATAGCAGCTGAGTGGGGATGGAAGCCCCACGAGGTCAGGCGCTTCCCGTTCTCGTACTTCAAGGCCCTGCGGGACCTCTGGATCCGTGCTCATTCCTCTCCGTCTTCCACGGAGATCCCCAGTGATGATCCGGACATGGAGGTGATCGACATGGACGAGCGATTGGGGTTGACCCATGTCCGGTAACGGCCAGAAGGTCGGCAGCATCTATGTCGCGCTCGGCGTTGACGTCGAGGGCCTCAACAAGCAGATCACGGCTGCCAAGGAACGCCTGGACGCCTTCGGGTACAAGGGCAAGCCCCGAGAGATCACCTTCTCGGTCAAGATCAATCCGAGCACCGCGTCAGTCGAGGCGGCTGGCAAGAAGCTCAAGGACACGCTGGGGAAGACGCTTGTCCTTACCCCGACGATCTCGGCTGCGTCCGCCAAGAACTTCTCGGCGGGCCTGGTCAAGCAGGTAGGCCTGACCACCCTCCCCGTCAAGCTGCATGTCGCAGGTGGGGCCAGGGCGGCTGGCCTGCAGATCGCCAAGGACGTCGGGGTCATCAAGATCCCGGTCGAGCTGGTCTACAGGGGTGGCGGGCGTCCTGGCGGCGCCGCGGGCGGCGCATCCCCGGCAGGCGGCGGGGGCACTTCCGGTGGCGGTGCTGGCAGCCAGACGGCTGTCCGGCATCAGCGTGCCCAGGAGCGCATCGCCAAGTCGAGTGAGGTAGCCGCTACACAGGCAGAGGCGAACGTCCGGCAGGGGCGACCAGCAGGCCAGACGCGCGCGGAGCGGAGTGCTGCCAACAAGGCCGAGTTTGCCAGGCTGCGCGACGCCCGGGCCCAGGAACGCATCGCCAGCGCCTCCGAGGCGCAGGCGAAGACCGCGATCGCCGCCGTCAATGCCACCAGGCCCAGGACCGTGAAGGCAGCCACAGTCACGGCCAGTGGTGGCGCAGCGACCAGTGGCGTGGCGACCAGTGGCGCAGCCAGGGGTGGGTTCGCCTGCCCTGAGTGCGGCAAGGCGTTCACGTCCGAGGGAAGCCTCACCGGACATATCCGTGGCACACACAACCGGCAGCGGGCCCAGGCGGTTCGGGCTGCCGGTGGTTCGACGCAGGATGTCCGGACCGCTGCCCACCAGGCGGCAGCCGCCCGTGACGCCGGGATGTCGATCCCGCCCCCGGTCATCACCGGGGCACCCTCGACACGTCCCTCTGCCGACTCTCCCGCCAGGGCCTCGCGGGCCCAGCGACGGGCCGAGCGTGAGGCCCTCCGGGCCCCTGTCACCACCACGCGTGTCGCAGGCGGCGGGGGTGTAGGCACAGCGACCGGGACTGCTGGCGACAGGACCACCTTTGCTCCCGACGTCGTCCAGCGGCAAGTGGCAGACCGCTCCCTGAACGCCCGGGCCATGTCCCTGAGCCCCGAGGAAGAGGCTGCCAGGCAGGCGCATATGGCCCTGCCGCGCAAGGCAGACCGGGGTGGGCGAGGGCTGGGGCGACGCTCGTCCACGCGCGACATCAACCTGCTGACAGAGGTCGGCCAGGGCGTCAAGGGCGTCAAGCTCGGCCCGATCGGACAGGTCCCGGAAGCGCACAGGCAGCAGGCTGAACTGGCACGCATGGGTCCAGGCGGGATCCTTGCCCAGCTCCAGACCAGTCGCTATGGCGAGATGCTGGCTGCAGACCAGTCTCCGCGCGCCACGCAGGTTCGTGAGGCTCTGGCTGACGTCCGGGACGATGGCAGCTTCACGAAGTTGTCCGCCATGGACCAGCCCATGTCCGATGCGCTGTTCGCTCACATGAGCGGCGATTACCCAGCTGCCAAGGCACTGTCCTCCGAGTGGGAGGGTGGCGGTATCGAGGGGTCGTTCTACACCTACGGTGGGGATCCGGCCAAGGCTGCCAAGCGTTTGAAGAGGCTGCGGCGGGCACAGATCGGCAAGACTGACCCATACAGCCTGGACCCCGCCATGCTCCTGCGAGCAGGGTTCGCCAACGCGATCCGGGGCGACATCACGTCCCAGGAGACGCCGACATCAAGGAACAGGAAGGCTGCGGCCAAGGGCAACGCTGGCACCCGGAGTACCGGTGCCGTGGCGATCCAGCAGTCGGCAGCCGAGTCCAATGCTGCCCTGAAGCGTCAGCAGGCACAGCGGGATCGCCTCGAAGAGCAGGCATTGCCGTCGGCCGAGGACCTGAAGGGCGAACTTGGGAACATCCAGGCGCAGCCCGTCAACCTGCCTGGGGTCGGCTCCTACTACGCTGCTGCCCCGCTCGAGGAAGAGGACCCCGAGAAGGCCCAGAAGTTTCGCGACAGTCGCAGGGAGCCCCCGAAGCGGATCAACAAGCCGTCCCCGGGCCAGCCCTCTGGCTTCGCGGGCCAGTCGTCAGGGCCCATCCAGACTGCGGCGATCGCACAGCGCGATACCGAGATGGAGTACCGCCTCGCCCATCCGCAGCAGGTCGCCCAGCGTGCGCCGACAGAGGCCGAGCTGGCTGCCCAGGCGAAGGCGCAGCAGCTCACGGAACAGGTCGGGCAGCGCAAGCAGAACTGGGCAGGGCTAAGCCAGAACCAGCGCAACTGGATGCTGCGCCTGGGTGGCGAGGGCGCCCCGATCCCCAGCGCTAGCCTGGGTGGCGTGGACCCGTCCATGCACATCGCGGACCTGGTCAAGAAGCACAACCTGCCGCAGACCCATGACCTCCGGTCCTCCGAGAATGAGCGCATCCTCAAGGAGGCCAAGAAGGCCGCGGCGGCAGGGACCACCGGCTCCTTCCCCGAGCCGCCCGCGATATTCAGGCGTGCCGCAGGCGGGCCGGTCAAGGCTGGCTTCCTGTCGCGCCCGTTCGGGGCAAGTAGCGGAGCGCCTGAGGGCCACGTCAACGTCGCCCGCGAGAATGGCTCTGCCTGGAAGAAGCTTCGCAGCGGTCAGCTTCGCTCGCAGCCCTGGTGCTCGCATTGCGGCATCGGACGGCTGGAGGCTACCCAGAAGCGCAACTTCCTGACCGCTGACCACATCACCTCGCAGGCCCATGGTGGCGATCCATGGGATCCCCAGAACCTGCAGACGCTATGCACGAGCTGCAATAGCCGGAAGGGATACCAATCGGGCTCCCATGGGGCATGGGACAAGCCCCGGCCACGCGGGATCATGCAGGACTCGCGCCTGAAGGCGACGACCCATGACCTTCTGCCCGGAGGCCGGTTCTTCAATGTCGGTGGCATCCGGGATGCCATGAAGCGACGGGCGGGTGGCGGTCCGGTCCAGGGTGGCCCGATGGGCGGGCTCCTGGGGCGGATCCTCCAGTCGACCCTGTACCAGGGCGGTGCGATCAGGCCAGGGGACGAGCGGAAGTCCCAGTACTACAACGCCCTGGTAGGCATCATGCAGGGGGGGAGCCCCCAGTCTGGTGGAGCCGTCCGGGAGGACATGGAGCCCCCGCCAGGCAGTGCTGCTGCCGACCGCCTGCTGGCCTATCGCCAGGGCCGGGCTGGTGGCGGTCCAGTCTGGAAGGACCGTCTGCGGACGACCGACTATACAGCTCAGGTCCGGGGCCCCGGGGCCGACCTCCATCCCTCCTCCTGGTTGACGGCCAAGCGCCTCGGCCTGAGCAAACAGACCTACCTTGTCGGTGAAGTCGGCGAGGAGATGTACGTCGGCAAGAGCGGCCAGGCCGAGATGGTCGGGCAGCATGGCCCCGAGGTCAGGGGCTTCCCCGAGGATGGCCAGATCATCCCGCACCATCAGCTGGGCGGTATGTCCAGGCGCGTCGCTGGCGGGCCGGTCGGCAACCAGGGCGGCAACCTCTGGTACATGGGCGATGCCAATCGCCGCCGTATCGCAGCAGGCACCGCGCACGGCACATCCCTGCTCCGCGGCACCTCGATGTCGATCGCCCAGAACGCCCAGCCGGTCCGTGTCGTCAACTGGCCGAATGCCTTCTCGAACCCCCAGCAGCTCGCTGGGATGTTCAGTGGCGGTGGTGCGGCTGGCTCTCCCCGCGTGCCCCGTGCGAACGCTCCCGCTGCCGGGATGCCGCGCGCCACGGCAGGCACTGCCGGACCAGCTGCTGCCGGTGCAGGCGCTGCTGCCGCTGCTGCCGGGCCGGTCGCTGGTGGCCGTCTCGTCAGGCCACCCAGGACTGGCGCGGTATCCAGGATCAAGGGACGCGAGCAGGCATTCCAGAGCGTCGATGCCCTCCGGGAAGACCTCGACAAGATCAACACGGGCATCAGCGAGGCCCTCCAGCTGTCCCCTGTCCGGGCTGCATCGGTTGCCTTCGGGCAGATCTCCCAGACCCTCGTCGGTGGCCGCAAGGGCATCCTGGAGCGGGCTGGCAGGGCTCGCTCCCTCCAGCAGCGGGCTACCCGCGCGACATCGATGGCGGCAGCCGAGGAAGAGAAGCTGACCACCATCCGGGAGCAGTCCGCGCTCATCCGGCGAGGCACGGTCGGCCCTGGGCGCCAGGACATGTTCAAGACCGATACGGAGAAGCTGGAGACCCGTCAGCAGAACGTTGCGGACTACCTTGCCCAGCGCAAGGCGACCGCTGACCAGCGTCGTATCGCTACCGAGCGCACCGACACTGCCCGGGTAGCGCAGAAGGGCATCCTGTCTCCGGTCCAGGCAGTCCGGGCGCAGGGGGCTGGCCTGGCAGGCATCATCGGCGGCACCGTGCTGTTCACGGCTGCGATGACGGCTGTCCAGGTGGCCCTGGAACTGGTAGGCAAGGCAGCTGGCCCGGCTGCTGACGCGTTCACTGGCTTCGCCGGTACGGCAGCCCGTGTCACGAGCGAGCTTGGGGCCCAGGTCCAGGCGCGCGGCGGTGACGTCAGGGGAACCGTGGCAGCTGCTGCTGGAGCGGCAGGCCTTCCAGGCGGCTTCAACACCGCGGGCATCGAGACGATGGCTGGGCGTGAGGCTGGCAACAAGAACCTCCAGACGGCCATCGACCTGATCCGGGCGGGGCGTCGTGTAGACCGCGGCGGTCCGGAAGGTGGCAACCACCAGGTCGGCATCGGCATCGGCATGGGTAACGGCGTCCTGCCCGGGACACCGTTCAACTGGCTGGGCCAGACGCCAGGAGCCGTCGAGCAGACGGCAGGCCTATTCAATCCAGCCAACCCCGAGGCGAACTCGGTCGGAGCGATCCCGAACAACGTCCAGAAGCTCTTCCAGATCGCTGGCGAGAACCTGGGCGGGTCCGACCAGGCGACCAAGAACGCCAACATCCTGAAGCTCGTCGACGAGTCCCGGCATGCCACTACGGGGGACGCATCCGGACCGGCCGACATCATCGACACGGTCAAGGTCTTCAACGAGACGGTGACCAAGGCGGGGTCCGAGTTCGGGAAGCTGGTCTACGACCCGACCAAGACCAAGGAGATCGAGCAGACCTACAAGGCGATGATCGCTGCCGGGGTCGCGGGCCCGATCGCTGACAAGTATCGGCAGGCTGGCATCTCTGCCCAGACCGGGACCGGCGCGACCGTGTCTTCGGCCAGGGACATCAACAACCTCTTCGAGGGCCAGCTCAAGGGCCAGAACATCCAGGACCCGGGCTATCTCCTGCAGAGCATGCAGCGTGGCCTGCAGGCACAGATCCACGCGCTCGAGTCCCAGGCGGCGCTAGCTCGCACCACGACCATCCCTACGTCGTTCGCCGAGAACCTGGCCGTCAACCCGCTGGCATCGAAGGCATCTGTCGCGCAGTCCGCGGTCGGCTCCCAGACGCTGGGCGCCCTGGGGCCCCAGTTCAGCGCGGTCGACCCAACGGTCACGATGTCGGTCAAGACGTACGCGTCCGCCACCAATGACGCCCGGAAGGAACTCCAGGCGTTGCAGGCGATAGGCGACAAGGCGTGGGCCGACCTGAAGGTACCGCCCGACCAGATCGCAGCCATCAAGTCCCTGGGGAACGAGATCCGGGACCTGAAGGAGCGGGCTGGCAAGGAGACCGGCGGGCTGGCCCAGGCACAGTACAACCGCGACCTGATGCTGCAGAAGAGATCCCTGGGCGACGCGCTGGCCATGGAGGGCAAGCGGTCGACGATCGTGCGTGCCCTGGTCGGCTTCACCGAGAAGGGGACCGCCCGGTACCAGGACCAGGTCGTCGTCGCCACGAAGCTGGGGCAGCTCCAGAAGGAACAGCTGCTCTCGTCCCGGGAGGCAGACCGGATCCAGCTGGCCATGAGCCAGCGCCAGCTCAACTTCTCCCGCGCGGTGAGCCGCCTGAGCACTCCCGGGGCCACGGCCACGGAGCGTGCCAGCCGGGCCCGTGATGCCGACTACGAGGCCAAGCAGCAGCAGCGTCTCCTGGACATCAACAAGAAGCAGTTCGGCACCGGGATCCAGATCCAGAAGATCGAGTTCAGCCGTGCATCGCTGGATGCGGTGGCTGCGCTCAAGAGCACGATGGCCGGTCACGCCATCGAGGTCGACGTCAAGGGGCTCAACCAGGTCGTCGACCTCAAGCAGCAGGCCCTGAACATGAAGGTCCAGATGGCTGACACCTTCAAGGACCTTGGGCTTGGGATCCACAACATGGCCATCTCCACCGAGGCCGAGATCGAGGCTGCTACCGGCAAGTTCAGCGCGGCCTTCAACAAGGAGGTCGACACCAGCCTTGCGAACCTGACCACCAAGTACCAGACCACCCTGGCAGCCCTGGTGCCGACGGCCGCACCTGACACCGGCACTGGCACTGGCACTGGCGCGGGCGGCGACAAGGGGTCCGGGGCCATAGGGACGGGCACCGCGGTCGGCAGCCTTCTTGACGGTCTCGTCTCGCTTCAGCAGGGCATCCAGGGACTCTTCCCGGGCTTCGTGAACAAGCATGCCCGGGGGACCGTCTTCGACACCCGCGGCGGGACGTCCATGACCGTCGGCGAGGCTGGCAACGAGCATGTCGCCGTCCTGCGGAACCCGCGACGGGTGCCGATGGGCGCCATGTTCGGTGGGGGCGGGGGCGGCACCAGCGTCAACGTCAACATCAGCGGCGACTGGCGCGTCCGCGAGACGAGCGACGTCGATGCCGTAGCGGAGCGGATCGCACGCCGGGTCGAGGACCGCCTCAACCGGAGGGCCGCGATCTTCGCAACCAACCAGTCATGATCATCGAGATCATCTACGAGGGGAACGACATCGCCCCCTGGACGATCCTGGCCGATGCCTCGTTCACGACCAGGACGGACGGCAACCCGGGAGAGGCGATCCTCCGGGTCAAGGATGTCGACCACATCTTCCCGCCGCAGTACTACGACCACGACACCAACGAGATGGTGCCGGGGTTCTTCCATGCCGGGGGCACCCTCGTCCTCTATATCGATGGCATCCCCGAGTGGAGAGGCTGGGTGATGGCAGCCAGCGTGGTGTATGCCTTCCCGGTCGACGACACGCAGACGCCTGCCACCACGCCTCGCTTCTGGGTCCTCAACGGCGCCGATGTCAACCTGGCCTTCCAGCGGCGCTACCTGTACAAGCGTGCGAACCCATCGAGCAACAAGCGGTTCCCCATCTACCCGGCTGGCACGCTGGACAAGGACGTCATCCAGGACTTCGTCGAGAAGTTCGTGGACGTCGGTGGCCTGCCCATGCTGTACGACGGCGAGTTCCCGGATACGACCAAGGTGCAGACGATCGCATCACCGGATCCGGAGCAGGAGTTCCTGGTCGGTTCGGTCGGCGAGCCGCTGTCGGTGCTCTTCACGGACATCTGCCAGATCACTGGCGGCGTCTTCTACATCGACCCGGATGGATACCTCGTCTATGCAGACGACTCGGCTGCCACGGCTCCCTACCGGCTGACGGACCATCCGCTGACCGCTGGCGATGTGGGCTACCGGGAGATGGAGATCTCGAGCAAGGCCGATGCCATGGCGAACGATGCCCTTGTCTGGGGCGCTGGCAAGGGCTCGTCCGATCCGGTCTTTGCCAGGTACGAGGATGCAGCCTCGGTCGCGCTTCATGGGCGTTTCCAGTGGGCTGACCAGTTCTCGGGCTCCTGGAAGGAGGCCACTGTCCTTCGGCGCGCCCGCACCTACGTCCTGGGTTCGCCATCGCATCGCCGGGGCCACAAGGACGACCAGGACTTCCTCTCCTGCACCGTGTTCCGGCAGGGGTTCCGGGCAGCCCAGGTCGTCGACTTCGAGAGCACGGTCTACTCATACCAGGACAACGTCCCCATCCGGACCGTGACGATCACGTTCCCGACCCCCACGTCAGCCAGGTGGGAGCTGCATCTCAGCCACAACATCGACGTCCCGTTCGGGCGTGTCGATCCCGTTGACGATGACGACACGAACAACCGCAAGGACGACCCGCCGCCGACCGGGATCGTCCGCTCGATCGACGAGTTCGACAGGTTGTTCTACCTGATCCCGGACGGCTTTGGCTGGGGGACCGCCACCTCTGGCTACCTGTGGGACATAGCCAACAACCCACAGGGCGGTCATACCGTCCAGTTCTACGTCGACAATGACTTCGGGGTCGAGGCAGACGTGGGCTACCCCATCGATGTCCCGGGCGACAGCCTCGGCGAAGGGATGCTGCCGTTCCCGTATACCCGCCCGTTCCAGACGCAATGGCTATGGAGGATGCAGGTCCCCACTGGCTGGACCCTGGGGTGGAACATAATGTTTGGCTTCGCCAGGGACAGCCCGGGCGTCGGGCAGTCCCCGATATGGTCACTCAACCCGCTGGTGCGGGCGGTCAGCTACCACTTCTCACCTGGCCCGGCCCCCGATCCACCCTTCACTGGGTCTGACGTCTGGAAGGAAGCCATCGGGGGGACCACGGGCGAGTGGCGATACCTCAAGATGGAGATCGACGATGCTGGCCAGAGCTACTTCAAGTGCTGGCCACAGTCCGGTACGGAGCCTGATGCCTGGGACTACATCAGCCCGGTGGACACGAAGGTAGGC
>Ga0315273_10001152_pt1 | contig 29540 bp, 28 predicted proteins | sample YL17G02_0_MG_FD_205753 | JGI IMG/M metagenome (GOLD analysis project Ga0315273, IMG submission 205753) | Sediment microbial communities from Yellowstone Lake, YNP, Wyoming, USA - YL17G02_0 | ecosystem: Environmental > Aquatic > Freshwater > Lake > Sediment | place: USA: Wyoming | collected... | reverse complement strand
TTCGTGCGCGGAGTACCCGTGCCGCCGGAACTGCCGGGAGAAGTGTGGATTAACAAGCCAGATCAGGACAGAAAAGCGGCTTGACCGAAAAGGAGATTTGTCTCATTCTTATTGACACATTCCACTTGCCCAAGTGCGATCTGAAATCGATTCAGTCGATCACGACCTCATAGTCTTTGAGCAGTTTCTCAAACACCTCGATGGCAGTCAGCCAAGATCACTCTCTGCAAAACAGGATGGCATTAGGATCGTTGCATTTCATTCAGCGGACTATACGAAAGCAATCAAGCAGCAATCCCACCGTGCCAGACAACTAACGGAGGAAGTTGAGAGCGTCGCGGTCGACGCCGTTCATTATACAGACACGGTGATGATGCAATTCAATCAGTTTGATCGGCGACTTCAGAGTCAATTACACAAGCTTGTCGAGACCCATGCTCGTCTGCGGGACGATCTGCAAGTGTTAGAGAACAACAGCGGGGTTGTCAGCAGGTGGCTGATCAGGAGGCGATTGCGGCGCACCACATAGCGGTCAGAGAATGTGTTCGTCAAGGCCACTTCCGATTGGTCCCCTCGGGCCACTGTCCGCTCGAGCTGCGGAGAGTTTGGCCCTGGCACTCTTTAGCTTCGCGTCCGCGCTTTGCGCCCGGGCCTGGAATCCGCGCTCCCTGCAGTACTGCGAGATGGATGCATAGCACTCAACCAACAGCTCTGCTGCAGGAAGAGCTCCGAGCTCCCTCTCGATCTCCGCACTTCTGCGAACGAGGTCCTCAACTGTCCTTATGCCACCAGAGTGACATGCACGTTTGTATGCGTCAAGTGCTGTGTCCGGCAAACCGTTCCGCAACGCCTCCTGTGCCAAAACGAGCTCTCTTGCCGCAGCGTCGTCTCGCGCGGCCTGATCGCTTGAGTGCCTATCAGCTGCTGCACGCAAATTCATTTCCCGTTCTGCGCGGCGGCGCTCCAGCTCTCCAGAGAATCTGTCCAGGGCGTCGCGTGCCGCTTTCTTTACCTCCTCCGCGGGATCGCTGTTCGCAGCCACTTCAAGTGCTTCTATGGCGCGAGGGTCCCCGAGACGGGCAAGGGCTTTGGCAGCCGTTGCTCTTTCGTCCACGTTCTTGTCTACGAATTTCATTTGATCGAGATCGAGTACCACGACTTCACGCGTCGACGGCAGGCGGAAGCCGCGCGCTGCGGCGTATTCTCGAGCCGCAGGACCTGTCATTTCTCCCTCGCTGACGATCTGACGATCCCTTAGCTTCGCTACCAGACCGTTGACATTGCGGGACAGCTCCAAGATGGCTATCCTGAGCCTTCGGAAAGCGTTCATGGCATCTCCTCTACTGACGGCGCGGGCGGACCCACGTGAAATCCACCTACCACTGTCCGGACATTTCCAATTCAAGTAACCGCGACTTATCAAATTGTCAAGCGATCTGCGGTTTGATCTGAACGAGAATAATTTCGCTGGCCGACTGCTGTCTACCCATCTGGCGCGGCGATTCGACGATCGGGGCGATCCCATCCGCTGGACTCATGTGGGTGCGAAAATGGCACATCTGAGTGCATCGTCCAACACTTGCGGATAGATCTCCGTGGTCGTGATCTTCCGGTGCTCCAGCGCCCGGAAGGGCGGACTGGACGACAACGCAAAACCCCCGGCGCGATCTTGCTTCGCCGGGGGTTGGGGTGTTCTCTTTGTCGCTGATTACGCCTTGCGGACGTTTTCTGCCTGAGGTCCTTTGGGACCCTGGGTGACGTCGTATTGGACGCGATCACCCTCCTGCAAGGACTTGAATCCCTCGCCTGAGATCGCGGTGTGATGGACAAACACGTCCTTGCTGCCATCGGCCGGCGTGATGAAGCCGAACCCCTTGGAGTCGTTGAACCACTTGACGGTACCTTCCGCCATTTGACACGTCCTTTGTTTCTCGGGAACGAATCGGCGTTCCCATCCGTTGGCCCCGACGGCCCTTGAAACCTGTCAATCTCTTCCGTGAACGCCGTCGGTCGTTAGCCTTGCGGACAGTCTGAGAAAAGTCGGAGGTTTCGTCTGCTGCGTTAGAACATAAGTCGCTGCGGTGGGAAAGTCGAGAAAGAACTCCCGCCACGGCAGGCCGGCTTGGTGCGGTTGATGGTGATCGGCTTGCGGGGCCGCCCAACATCCCTGGCGCAAACTGTTGTGAAATCTTGAGTTGGCTGGTCTGTAATGAAAGAACCAGGGGTTGGCTACTTCCCCGGATTTCGGGTGCCGATCAGGCCGTCCCAGTCCGACCCGCGCGTCCCCAGCGGTGAGTGATGGCGCCGACGATGATCCCCGAAAGCAACGCCGGGAGGATGATCGGTACGAATTCCTGGGCCGGGATTGCGGTCAGGAGGCTGACCCCCACGTAGACGATGGCGCCGCGCAGAATGCCCGTGCGCAGTGAGACACCGGCGCGATTGGCAAAGCCGGTCAGAAGCCCCGCCAGCATCCCCCGCGCGATCGCCCCAAAGAAGTAAAACCAGATGTTCTCTGGGATGGACGACAGTAGCAGTTCAAGGCCGAACTCGGCAATCGCCACGAGTGGCCCAACACAGAAACCCAACCACCATTTGCGCACGTTTGATCTCCCTGGTTCGCCGGCAGAACCGGCCTCTCGAGCCAGCCCCGGAGAGGTCCGAGTACTCCTCCCGGTCCGGAATCGACTCGTAGATTAAGCTTTGGCTCTTTCTGGGCCAACACTTTTCCTGCCCTGTTCCCCCCGCTCGGCTGCCCGATCCCTGATAAAGCCCTGCCTGACAAAACCGGCCACAACCAGGATTAGCCAGTTGACAATCGTTCCGTCGTGTGCTACCTTTTTTCAAGAAGGTAACACAATGACGACACATTCTCTCAGCCGCTTCAGCATTTCCATGCCCAGTGAATTGGTCAGCCAGCTCGATGCGATGTCCAAGGATCGGGGATTTGCCAGCCGTTCGCAGGCTGTCGCCGACATTGTGCGTGACCGCCTGGTCGAGCACTACGGACAGGCAGGGAAATGCGAGATCGTCGGTACCGTCACGCTGGTATACGACCATCACAAGCGCAACGTTCAGGAGAAGCTGACCGCCATTCAGCACGGCCATCAGGATCTGATCATCGCCACTTTGCACGTGCACCTGGACCATCACAACTGCCTGGAAATTCTGGCGGTTCGCGGCCTTGCCGACGTGGTCAAGAAAGTCGCAGACAGTCTCATTGCCGTCAAGGGCGTGAAACACGGCAAGCTGACACTGACTGCGTCGGGAGAGAAACCAGCCCGGCGATCCGCAAAGCACGGGTGAACGACGATGCACATTCCCGACGGTTTTCTGGATGCAAGAACGGCTGTGGCAACAGGAGTGATTGCCACGGCCGGTTTGGGAACGGCGCTTCGGAGTGTGCGTCGGACTCTTCCGGCGCGCCGGATACCTCTGGTCGGGCTGGCCGGGGCGTTTGTGTTCGCTGCCCAGATGCTGAACTTCCCGGTAGCGGGCGGGACGTCCGGCCATCTGGTCGGGGCGGTTCTGGCCGCGGTCCTGCTGGGTCCCAGCGCGGCAGTCCTGGTGCTGAGTTCGGTCCTGATTCTGCAGTGCTTCCTGTTCGCCGATGGTGGTGTCACCGCCTTGGGTGCGAACATCTTCAACATGGCTCTTGTCGCACCGGTGGCCGGGTACGGGGCCTACATTGTGGTCCGACGGATGGCGGGCAATGGATTGCGGAGCGTTCTTTTCGCCACAGCATTCGCGGCGTGGTTCTCCACCGTCGCCGCATCCATCGCGTGCGCCGGCCAACTGGCGCTGTCGGGCACTGTCGCCTGGCGCGTTGTGTTTCCGGCCATGGCGGGCGTCCACATGTTAATCGGTGCCGGCGAAGCGCTGATCACGACCCTCGTGGTCGCCGCGCTTTATCGTCTGCGACCGGAGCTTCTGAAGGACAATCTCCAGCCGCGTTTACATCCTCGTTACACGGAACTGGCCGCATATGGGCTGCTGATCGCCATCGGGCTGGCGATCTTCGTCGCGCCATTCGCCTGCGGATGGCCTGACGGACTGGAGAGAGTTGCGGCGGCGTTTGGCTTCGAGAGCAAGGCCGCTGTGAACCATCTTCTGCCATCACCACTTCCTGAATATGCGGTGCCGGGTGTCGATTCGGCCGTCCTGTCGACTATCATCGCAGGATGTATGGGTACTCTGGGCGCGTTCGCTTTGGCTTATTTGTTGGCCCGTTTCCTGACACCACGCAAGCCAGACGCCGGTCCGGAACCGGGGAGAGACTCACGTTGTGCATCAGTATCTGCTTAGCCCGTATCTGCAACGCCCGAGCCTGATTCACGGTCTGCCGGCGATCGGGAAATTCATTGGGGCGGTTTCATTCGTTGTCGGCACGGTCCTGCTGCCTCGCGCCGCTTGGACCGGCTACATGGTCAGCGGTGCTGCACTACTGTTGATTGCCGGACTGAGTCGCATTCCGCCGCTGCAACTGGGGAAAAGGCTTCTCAGCCTGGAGCCATTTGTTCTGGGAGTGGCTCTTCTGTCGCTGTTTCAGGCCGGTGGGCTGACGGTGTTTCTGGCCATGCTTGCCAAGAGCACGCTTTGCCTCTTCTGCATGATCCTGCTCTCGTCTACAACACCGATGTCCGAGCTGCTCTCCGTGCTCAGACGTCTTCGTGTTCCGGGGCTGCTCGTAACCACGCTTGCTCTCACCTATCGCTATCTGTTTCTGCTTGCACATGAGATGGAGCGGATGCGGCGCGCACGGAGAAGCCGCATGTTTATCCATCGACGTTTTGATGCCTGGCGATCAATGGCGACCATCATCGCCCAGCTCTTCGTGCGCACCTCCGAACGGGCTGAGCGCGTCTATGCGGCCATGTGTGCCCGGGGGTGGAGAACGTGACGGCCCTCGAGGTCAGCCATCTCGACTACCGCTATCCTGACGGGACTGAGGCCCTGCGCGATATCAGTCTCACGATCGCAGAAGGTGAAAGAGTTGGATTAATCGGACCCAACGGAGCGGGCAAATCCACTCTGCTCCTGCATTTCAATGGATTGCTCCCGGAACGCACCGCTGCTTCGACTCCGGTTCGCGTGTTTGGAACCCCCGTTGCCGAACCGCATCTTCCCGGAATCAGAGCGCAAGTCGGGTTGCTCTTCCAGGACCCGGACGATCAGCTTTTCTGCCCGACAGTGGGCGAGGATGTGGCTTTCGGACCGCAGCAGTTGGGGCTGAAGGAATCAGACCTGTCCGCGCGCGTGGCGCGAGCCTTGGAGCAAGTCGGCCTCAGTGGTTTTGAGCAGCGTCCGCCGTTCCATCTGAGCCGGGGCGAGAAACGTAGGGTCTGTCTCGCCGGATTGCTGGCTTGCGAAGCCCGCTTGCTCATCCTCGATGAACCCACCAGCGATTTGGATCCGCGCGGGCGACGGGAGTTGAAAGCGCTGCTGCGCGATCTTCCCGTGACGCAGTTGATCGCAACCCACGATCTGGAACTGGTGGTTGAGATTTGTTCCCGCGTGATCGTCCTGGATCACGGATCCGTCATCGCCGAGGGACAAACCACCGACATCCTTTCCAATGAGCCCTTGATGCTTCAGCACGGGCTGGAAAAGCCGCACATCTTACGTCACGCGCATCCGCATTGACAGGGTGGTCGCACGGGGGACCACGGGGATCCTCGGTTCATGTTGGTCCGGCAGTCCGAACCTGCTCATGGCAAGAATCCACCTCGCGGCATCTCGAGATCGAAATCGGAGCGGTGGAATTCCCGCATCTGATCGGAACCAACAAGAGCACACTGCCTGCTGTCGCGCGGTTGCAGCAGCAATCGGCGACCATCATTCTTGACGCATTCAAGAGCAGGCTCAATCTCCCTGCTTCTTCACAAGAATCGACCCGACAAACCATCTTCTGGGATGCCTCAGCGCTGCCCCAGCCCGCGGGTCGGTCCCTAGATTAAGACCTGACCCTGGCGCGGCCAAGAGCTTTTCTCATCAATTCATGAGGTGCCGCTGGTCCAGAGCCGACGGCGCGCGGGCTGCCGGCTTGGGCCGCGCCGCGATCCCAGACCCGGCATCGGTCTGTACCACTGATTCAAGCCATCTGTTGACACATCGGGTGCTGCAGTCCACTTTGCACCTGCGTCCGGCGCAGGAGATGCTCGATGGATACCATGCTCTTCAGTCAATTGTCCCAACTCACAACCGAAGCGCAAGACCCCAGGTACCGCCGGCTGGATCGCGAACCGTTGCGCAAAGTTCTCCAGCGGATCAATGATGCCGACCAGACCGTGCCGCGGGCGGTGCGCCGGTGCCTTCCTCAGATTGAGAAGGCGACGAAATTGGTCATCGAGACTTGGCAGGGAGGCGGGCGTCTCTTCTACGCCGGTGCCGGAACATCGGGACGGCTGGGTGTTCTCGATGCATCGGAATTGCCCCCCACATTCGGGATTGACCACCGCCGTGCGGTCGGTCTCATCGCCGGCGGACGGCCGACGCTGGTACGGTCACGTGAAGGAGTGGAGGACTCAACAACCGATGGTGCCCGCGCGGTTGCGCGTGCCCGGGTGGGACCAGCCGACTGCCTCATCGCGATTGCGGCCTCGAGACGCACACCCTACACACTCGGTGCCTTGGCCGAGGCACGCAGGTGCGGCGCCAAGACCATCTTCCTCGTGGCCAACCCAAAACCACTCAAGGGGGTTGTCGAAGGGGCGGATGTCGTTATCCCGGTTGTTGTCGGTCCGGAAGTTGTGGCCGGCTCGACCCGCATGAAAGCAGGCACGGCGCAGAAGCTTGTCCTGAACATGATTACAACGGCCGCCATGGTCCGGCTGGGGAAGACCTACCAGAACTGGATGGTCGATCTGCGGTCCACTTCCGCAAAACTTCGAGAACGGTCGAAACGCATCCTCTGCCTGACAGCAGATGTCGGCTACGACGACGCCAGCGATCTCTTGCGTCGTGCGCGTGGTTCGGTGAAGCGCGCCTTGGTTATGGCCAAGCTTGGCTGCAGTGCGCGCGAGGCTGACCGTCGGCTGAATGCGGCTGATGGGTTCGTCTGCAGGGCTTTGGCAGAGAAGTAGACACATTCATTGTCAAAGCGCCCGCGCCCGCGTAGAATACTCGTGGAGCCCGCCTCGGCGGGGTGCGTTGGACATGTCCCGATCAAGGAGATTACCATGCCATTCTGTCCGAAATGCAAATGCGAGTACAGAGCCGGCTTCACCGAATGCGCCGACTGCGGCGTGGGTTTGGCCGGCAGCCTGCCCAGCGAGCCGGAGCAGGCCGGAGATCTCGATCGAATGACATTTGTGCCGCTCCGCTCTTACCCGACGCGGATTCACGCGGAAATGGTCCAAGAGGCACTGACCAACGAGGGGATCCCCTCGATCATCCGGGGGACAGAGTTGTTTGGGACGGTTACCGGGCTCGGGACCGCCGTCGCGCCCAAGCTGACGCTGTGCGTACCCGAAGACCGCCGAGAGGAAGCCGCCCTGATCGCCGATGGCATCCTCGATCCCCTGTAGAAGGCCGAATTGTGGATCCACTGCGATCGCCTGACTTCACCGTGGATCCTGCGTGAACGCCCGACTGGGAGACTGAGGTCATGGCTGGCAGACGAGAGTGCCCATCATCTGCGTCGGAAATCCCGGCGAGTATGGATCGCTGCTTCATCTGCGGCTACGAGTTCGCAGGCAAGTCGTGGCATCGGTCCTGGCGACTCTGGGCCGCCTTGTTGCTTCTGACTGTGTTCCTGATCCCCTTCATCCGCATGTTGGTCAACGCACTGAGGTGATCCGACCTCCCCTGGCTCATCGCCCTGGCCCCGTTTCGATCGCTCGGTCCGCGGAATCCGCGCGAGATTCGGCTTGATTCTGCCGACAGAATCAATTGATTGTAGCGCTTGCGGGAATTCGCTTCCCCGGTAGCTCAGTTGGTAGAGCAGGCGGCTGTTAACCGCCTTGTCGCTGGTTCGAGTCCGGCCCGGGGAGCTGATTTCGAAGTCTATCAAATGCAATGACTTACAGCACCACCATTATTCGATTTACAAATCTGAACAGTCCCTCCACGTAACTCCCAACAACGTCGCGGATTGGCAATGCGTCACTCTGACGTTCGCGGGTTTGATCCCGCGGCGAGCGCGTGGCACAGTTCTTGGAAAGCACAGCAACTCCGGTCGACTGACGGAGGATTTCCATCTGAAACTCTGGGATTCGGTGACCCCCTGAAACGGGAAGGGGCGCCGAGTGACGCCCCCTCATGGTGCATGTGAGAACTGTCTGTTACGGTCCGCACGGATCAACCGGATTCGGGCCGCCTTGGAACGCCGTCGCGATCAGGTAGATTACGTCGAAGACGTCGGTGACGCCGTTGTTGTCCACGTCTCCGCGGGTCTTCGGGCAGGCCGGATCCTGAGGATCCGTGCCGCCGGTGAACGCGATCCCGATCTCCTCGATGACGTCGAACACGTCGATGACGCCGTCACCGGTGGGACGTGCAGCGATGTCGCCCTGCTTCGGGCAAGCACAGGGCGGAGCACCAATCGTGATCACGCCCTTCCCGAAAGAAAACGGGACGAGGTATCCGTCGACGTCGGCGGCGCAAAGGTGATTGCCGGGCATCGTACAGCACGTGTCGATCTCGAAAGTCCCTTGCACCGACGTCACGCCAAACACGAGATTAAATGAGGCGCTATCCGTTCCCGGGGGATCGAATCCCGGGGGAAGAGTCCAAGGATCAGGCGGAGTTGCTATGCTATACCCGACCCACAAGATGCCATCGGGACTCATGAAGTCCACGGTGGGAGCTGATGTCTGGAACGTATGCGAGGTCGGACCAGAGCACGAACTTGCACTGGGTGAAGGGAAGTATCGTTTGATCACTTGCTGCGCCAGCGGGCTCCTCCCTATTCGATTCGCGGTGGGGGCATTGAAGGATAGTGAGCCCGCAATGAATGACCCCGGCGTGACCTCTCGAATCTCCAGAGGCAGGACGAGAACCCTCATCTCAAAACCATTCATAATCGAGATACCGATCTTCACACTCGTGTCTCCGGGTGGCACGGTTTTGGACTCGACCACAATAGAGTTCCCAGAGCAGGCATCGCCGATGCCGTTGCTGTCCGCGTCGGTTTGATTGGGATTAGCAACCAAGGGGCAGTTGTCGCAGGCATCCCCAACACCGTCCGAATCGGTATCCTCTTGCCCGGGGTTGTAGACGAGCGGGCAATTGTCCGTGTTATCCGGAACGCCGTCATTGTCGTCGTCCGGATCACAAGCATCGCCGAGCCCGTCCCCATCTGTGTCGATCTGGTCAGGATTCGCAACAGTCGGACAATTGTCCATGCCTGAGCAGATCCCATCTCCATCCTGATCGTTGAGCGGATCATGCGGGCAAGCGTCGCAGGCATCTCCTATCCCGTCCCCGTCCGAATCTCCCTGCTCAGGATTGGACACGGTCGGGCAGTTGTCGGCTACATCGCAGACCGTGTCGCCGTCCGCGTCAGCGCAGAGCTTGGTGGAGAATGAGAAGGCATCACCACACCATTCATAATGACCATATCCATCTGCCGCCTTAACCTTCCAAAAATAGCGGCAGCTGTCCATCAAATGCGTTGGGAGCACATATGCATTCGTAGAGCAGACAGCGACCAGCGGAGCGCGGAAGGATGAATCCGTGTCGATGTAGATGACATACCCCACCGTCAGACCTGAATCGGCGGATGCGGAAAGGCCCCATGCAAACACCGGCATAGAATCGGTGATTCTGCTGTTCCTTGACGGGTAGCTCAGGTCGAAAGATGAAAGAAAGACCAGCGTGGGTACCGATTGCGGGTCATGGGGATTGGACTCCCGCGAAACCTCCAGGCCGTCCGGGTACCCGTCATTGTCCGTGTCCGGATTTTGAGGATTGCTCCCGAAGTAGTACTCCGAGACGTTGTCCAATTCATCACTATCCGGATCTAAGCCCGCGTCGTTTGAGTCGGGGTTCAGCCCGTTGGCGGTTTCCCACGCGTCCGGCATCCCATCGCCGTCAGCATCTTGAAGAACCGTAAGGGTGATCGTATCTGAGGAGAGATTACCGTCGCGATCTTGTGACAGGAGGCTGATGTGGTGAGTTCCGGGACTTAGTACACCGCTCGCGCAGACACGCCCTTCGCCGAGATCACCCTGCACATCAGAATACCATCTCAAGCTTGAGTCCGGCAGATCGCCGTCCTCGTTGTCCCAGGCCGCGCCAACCAAGTTCACCCTCCATCCTGCCGAGACTTTCGCGCTGTCCTCCGGAACCAGAATGACGGACTTTGGTTTCTTCTTCGCAATCGAGGAACAGCAGTCTGTCACATCTTCTGCCGTTTCGAAACCGTCACTCACCAGTACTTTGATGCGACAACCCACGCTCCCCGGTACATCTGATGTGTTCCACGTAATCACAGTATCAGGGACATCTACGGCAATTGGAAGCCAGGTCGATCCGCTGTCAGTCGAGTAGAAAATGGAGTAGGTGAGTGAGTCGCCGTCACTGTCGCTACCTCTCCACGCAATCTCCAGCAAGGAATCCCAAGATTCGCCCCCTTCTGGGCTGAGAATCTCCACAACCGGCTGGGAGAGCGACTTCGTCACCTGCCCCAAGAGAGCTCCAGCGTGACGCACACGGACAGCCGCGACTTCGTGTGAGTAGTCGAGGGTGAGCGTGAAGCCTCCGAGATGACATGTATCCTGTTGCTCCATGTGGAAATCGACGCTAAATGGTACGCTGTCCATAATGGTGCCGCTGCTGTCTGAGAGAATCACGGAGTACGTGCCAGCAGGATCTACAGGACCTAGGCCTGGTACAGACCTGATCAACAGCAACGGAAACAGCTCAAGTGAATCTGTGTCCGACAACACGCCCGAAACAACCAGTACGGAATCGATAGTTGAAGTCCCCGCCTTAGTTACTGCCCCTGTTGCGAGGGACCCTTCGTGAGCGAGGGTGCTTTTCCTTCGGTCAAAAATGGGCTTGTATGTTGATTCACAAACCCATTTGGGCGGCATCTCGTCACCTCTGCCCATGAAATCAACCAGCGTCCAACCTTCATACGATGGCTGAAGAACCGTCTTCCTCGAGATATCGATCGCACTGACAACTCCGTCGAATACAGGCTTACCGCCATACGGCTTGTATTGATCCATGTTGTATTGCTCTGAGAACACTGAGTATACCCAGTGCTGATGCGCTATTTCATGAGCGAGCGTGGAACCCATGGTCCATTGGCCCCCTGACTTACTCTTGCTGCCGCTATACTCAACTAATGCCGAGTGGAGCACACCGGGCTTAACAAGCCCAGCGGCATCGCCCATGGAATTGTTAGGGACAAAACCCACACCAAAAACCTCTATGCCAGCGTACTTGTCCATCAAACCCACTGCCAGCCTGTCGAGGTATACGAGGAGCCTGTTGCGGTCATCGTTCCTCGTCAGATCGTACTTCGCCTCTGACCTCGTCGCACCGAGGAATCGTAAGCCTGAACGGGCAAGTGGATATGTCGCTTCGAAAAACGGCTTGGCTTTCGTCTTGCATTCGTCGTAGTCCGGGTAGTTCTCAGGGTTGTCTGACGATTTCACTAGCAGTGAGTACACGCACACCTCCTGCGTGGGGAGGAAGCTGCCCGTTGCAATGGACATTGTGTTGTTATTAGCGTTGATTTCGCCTAGAACCGGTTCGACAGCGGCAGAGAAAGAGTGGTTCCTAGCATCTAGTGACGGATTGGATCCTCCAGCCTCATTATCGGGAAAGTAGAAGTCAAAGGCCGTGAGTCCGGTCACGAATTGAAAACGGTTCCAGCACAAGGTACACTCCGTGCTTAGGGAGCTTGCTACTGCCCGTGACATCACGGCCTCTTTCCCATCGCACCAGAGGTGGACTCTCAAGTTGTCGACTTTCAGAGGGGCGGCAAACGCAGCAAGAGAGACGTAGACTCGGGCCACCGCATCTTTCCCTGCGACGAATGGAACGGAATTGCTGGGCGTCTGTATACACTGATTCACTTCAATTCTGTTAATTGCTAGGTCAAATGGTACGACGCTGGCTGCAACGACATTCGACCACGGCGACCACTGTTGCGGAACGGTCTCGTCTCGGGCCCGAATAGCGAAGTAGTACGTATAGCCCGGCGTCAAGCTGGTGAAAGTGTAGTTCTGGGGCGTCCCTGAATACGCCGGCGCAGGGACATCTGACACAGTCGTGCCGAGATTTGGGGAGTTCTGGAAGAGGGGTAAAGCAGAATACCGGAGATCATATGCACTCGCACGGCCGATGAGCCCGTCGTCACCAGGTGCAGTCCAAGACAAGGTGACAGCAGCGGCGCTTGCCGAGGCAGTCAGATCCGTAATTCGAGCAGGCGGTGTCGTGTCTCTCGGTGCGTGTAGGCAGTTCAGGAGGACCGAAGTGCTGCAGGAGCTTGTTGCCGCAAAATCAATGTCGTTGTCATTGTCGAAATCGGCCGCGCAGACATTCTGGGGATAGCAGGCGATGGACAGTGGGGGCTGGGAGACTTCAAATGATCCATTCCCATAGTTCCGGAGGACGGACACTGAATGAGCGTCTTCATTCGCGACGATGAGATCGAGGTTCCCATCTTTGTCCAGATCTGCTGTGCAGATTCCGTTCGAAGTACCATAGGAAGACGAAGGTGTATAATACACTGTCGGTGGATCGAGGGTGCCGTTTCCGTGATTCTTGAAGACAAGAACTTCATTATACATGAAATGCTTCGCGACGACATCAAGGTCGCCGTCTCGATCTAAGTCCGCCACGGTCACACCCCTGGAGCTTGTAGAAGGACCCCACTCCACGGGAGACGCAAAAGCACCATGGCCGTCATTCTCCATGGTCATAAGATTGTAGACGCTGGCCATCACGAGATCAACGTCGCCATCCCGGTTGAGATCCCCTGCGGCGATCTGATAGACTCCACGCGATCCCGCGTAATTTCCAGCCCAATCGAAGCTCCCGCTCCCGCTGTTCTTGTAGACCGAGACCCACTCACCGAGCACTCCGAAGTAGTTCACTGCCAAATCGATATCGCCATCGCCATCGAAGTCAGCAGCTGCTATGGAGTTGGGGCAGTCACCGTTGAAGTAATTGCCCGAGGACACGAGCGTTCCGTCGCCACGGTTCATCAGGATGCAGATGCAGTCGCTGCCGCCGCAGGCGACGGCTAGGTCAGGGTGACCGTCACTGTTGAAGTCACCAGCAACGACCGCGAGAGGCGCGTACATGACACTGTATTGAACCGGTGAAGAAAACCACCCGCCACCCTGGTTCATAAGGACGGAAATCGTCCAGGCCTCCGAATTTGTGATTACCAGATCGTTTCTTCCGTCTCCGTCCAAGTCGGCCGTGCAGATACCGTCTGGGCTGGGCCCTGTGGCGTAATTGCCGCCGGGTGTGAAGCAGATCGCTCCTGCAGGCTGGGCTGGAGCGAGGGTCGTCAGTACAGCGGAGCGGTTAACCTGGTCCACCTTGTAGTTATCAAGGAGCTCCCGCGGTCCGCCACCGAGCGGCAGGTTGCGGGGATCTTTCAATGCTGATTTCTGGGTCGTCGCTTGTCCCGCCAGACGCTGCGCCTCAGTCTTCTTGGGAGAATCAGCTGCTCGACCCGTGACCATCGTCGCGAGAGCAACGAACACAACCATAGCGCGGAAGAGTCGCACCGTACTCATGTTCCACCTCCGGTTCGAGTACTCGAATCCACCCCGGCCTCGAGATCCCATAGGGCAGGACCGACGGCTGGGGCACTCCACCTCAAGTATCAAGATAGGGCCGAATTGCCAACCGGGCAAGCGGGAAGTGCGGGGCTTGATGCCACGGCGTCTCGGGGCTGTCAAATCATCGCCATTGCGGAGAGATCCCATGTGGGGATAGTCTTTCTTTGGAGATCAAGACCCAGCCACAATCGATTGTGTCCCAGCCGCGAACACGATCCGCATGTTCGCGTCCCCCATGTAGGTGACCCGCTCGACCAGCAGGTGGACGATCCGGGTCTTCTCCTGCGGGTAGAGCACGTCCCAGAGCTCGTTAAACTCTGCAAGAGTGGTGGCCACGTGGTTGGGATCGATGGTCGATTGCCCGACCGCGGCCAGTTCGCTGTCGATCTCTCCGAGCCGCTGGTCCATAACTCTCACGGATTCTTCGAGTTGGCTGAGCCGCTCGCTCACTGACGGGGATGGTGTGTCCGCCGAGGCAATCGCTGCCACGATCCTTTTGATCTCTTCGCCCTTGTGCTGCCGTTCCCGCTGGAGCCGCGTTCGCTCCGCCTTCAGACGCGGAATTGTGGCCTGCTGCTGCCGGGACGCCTCCTCGAATGCCTCCCGCGCCAAGTCCGGATCGCGGGCCAGTTTGCGGATCTGATCGACCACGAAGTCCTCGATCTCCTGTGCAGGCAGAGAGGGCGTGGGGCAGGCATCACGCCCTCGCTTTTGGGCCGTCGTGTCGACGTAATACCTGTAAAGCTTGCTTCCTTTCTGCGCGTAATGGTGCGACATCGCCGCCCCGCAGGAACCGCAGCGCAGCAATCCTCTCAGCACCGCCCCATGCTTGTTCCTTGCCAGCCCCCCCGAGCCGTTGCCGTTCTCCCGGATCTGGGCTTGCACGCGGTCGAAGGTGTCTTGGTCGACGATGGCCTCGTGCTCCCCGGGCAGTACCTCGCCCTTGTGCAGCACCTGGCCTACATAGGTCACATTGGTAATCACCCTCTGCAAATCGGCCTTGTTCCAAACACGTCCCGGACGACGGGTCCCCTTCTTGGTTGTCCAACTCTTGGTCGTCAAGCCACGCCGGGTCGCTTCGTTAGCTGCCGCCATTAAGGACTCATGCTCCAAATACAGGCCGAACAGTTCACGCACCGTCTCCGCCTCGTCCGGAACAATCACCAGCCGCTTGTCAGCAGCGATGGTGTAGCCTAAAACCGGAGGTCCCCCACACCAACGGCCACGAAGGCGAGCCGCCGACATCGCCGCCGATGTTCTCTCGCCGATGATCTCGCGTTCAAACTGAGCAAAGGAGAAGAGGACATTCAACATCAACCGGCCCGCAGACGACGTCGTGGAGATCTGCTGCGTCACGGACACCAGACCGATTCGTCGCGCCTCAAACACCTCCGCCAAGCGGACGAAATCCAAAAGACTCCTTGAAAGTCTGTCGATCTTGTGGACCACAATACAGTCGATGTGTCCCTGCTCGATATCCGACAGCAATCGCTTCAAAGCCGGCCGGTCCATTGTCCCACCGCTGAATCCCCCATCATCGTACCGCTCGGTGAGGGCCAACCATCCTTGACTGGCGATGTAGGCTTCGGCGGCTTGGCGCTGGACATCGAGTGTCGTGAAATTCCCGTCGAGTCCCTCGTTCGTACTCTTCCTCGTATAAATCGCGCACCGGATAGACTCCGCCGGGGCCGGGATTGATACCCGGGCACCCCGGCGCCTTGAGACTCTGGATGCCGCAAGCGGAGTCACGAGGACTTCTTCTCCCCGCCCGGCAGGCCGAGTCCCCACCAGACAAAGCCGTTCACGATCTGGCCCGTGACCTTTTTGGCCAAAGCCGACAGGGATCGGTACGGTTTGCCGTCGTACTCGAAGCTGTCCTCCAGCACCCGGACCAGCAGCTTCTTGCCCTTGTAGACCCGCTCAATCGTGGTGCCGGGTTTGGGCAACCGGGGATCCCGCTGACCGGCGGGGCGAGTCGTGCGCCCCGTCGCAGCCGTTTCCTTGCCCTCAGCGGCTGCTTTGGCCTTGGCGCGCCCCTTGCCTTTGCCACCCGAGTTCTTCCCGCCCTTGCGTTCGAACTTCACGGTCAGCGTAGGCTTCAGGGCCGGTTCGGGGGATGCGTCTGTCGTTGCCGCGTCGGCCTGAATCCGCTCCGCGATGAGCTTCACGAGTTGCTTTCTGTTGCGGCTGAGGCTGGCTTTGCCGAGCACTTTCTCATACTCCTCCCTCAACGCCCCGAGCGGCATTTCGGTCAGGGCGGTCAGGCGGGTGGTCGTGGTCGGTGTCTCTGCCTCAGTCTTCGCCCCGGCAGCCTTCTTCTGCTGCGCCCGCTTTTCCTTGATGTCCTTCGAGAATAGCCTCCGGCGGATCTGCTCTTTCAGCACCTCCTTGTTCCGGCTGATCGTCTCGAACCCAAGGACCTCCTTGTACTTGGCCTGCAGTTCAGAGACGTCCATCGCCTCCAGGTCTTGCGTCTGCTTCCCGCCCTTGGCGGGGTCGTCATCCCTCATGATTCGCATCTCAACTCCTTGCTGGGGTTAGCGTTACGGCCACCATCTCGGCCAGCACACGTCATCGGAGTTCCGCCCGGGAAGTCAAGCGCTTCAGAGGCGGAATCGGAAGAATCTGAGCAGGCGGCTAAGTCGCGTGTAGTTGGGCGGTTAGTGGCCCGCTGCGACAGGAGGCGGAGGTAGGCGGTGGCGAGGAGTGATACCACCACTGGCGAAGGTTCTCCAGTCACTTCTCTTGTGTCCGTGCAAGGCATCTTACGCTTCGTGCGGGGCGCAGGCTTGATCATTGAACACGCTGCGCCGGAGGCACTCTCCACTCCTCACTACAGGAATCCGTAATGAAGTGTCAGGTTGTGGCACCGTCTTTCTCCGCTGGATCGTCCAAGTCAGATGGATTCTCCGGTCGCAGGTAGACGGCCAGACCGGCGACCTCGAAAATAGCTCGGATCCTCTTTTGCCGTTGATAGACCGTCTCCCGCGTGACACCCATTTCCTTGGCAATCTCGGTCACTTCTTGAAACGGGAGGCGCTCACACAGTTCCCGCTGCTTGGGAGTTAACAATCGGAAAACCCGTCCGAGGTCGATCCTGAGATCATCCCTGGTTGCGTCGCCGCGCTCAGCCGATCCAGTCGCGCGGAAATAGCGGTCCGGGTCGTAGATCTCATGTCTGGACATCGGGGTTCCATCTTCGTCCTCGACGCATTCATCCAGCGAGACACTACAGAGCCGGACGTCCCGTTTCTTGGCGTATTGGGCCGCGATTAGGTTCCGGATGTAATTGTTAAGTACGATGTCAGCAAAGGTGAGTATGTCCCCACGTGCGGGGGTGTATTGCGACCGTGTATCCAACCAATACCCCGACAATTCGTGCAAAAGGTCCTCAGCCTCCCATTCCCGGAATGCCTTCCATCGTGCGCACTTGTTTGCCTTTTGTTGGATGAGGTTGGCAATTTGGTCATTGGCTGTCTGCTTGCGGGAACCTTGTCCCATTGATCCTCCCCGCCGCGGGGCGGGGTCGGATCTGGTGTCAACCGATCAGGTTCATTCTCGATACAAATTGCGGAGGCCGCGTGAGATCACCGTATCGGTGACGCCACAACGACCTCCGCTGTGCGGCCAGTCTGTTGTTTGGTTCACAAGAGTCTGTATGTCATGACCGTCCACTCACACGGGGGCCTCCTTCACGTCCATGTCGGTGGGGATTCCCTTCCGGAACTGTAGGCACTTGATGGTGAAGTTTCTCCGCCTATCAAACTCGTCGAACAACTGCGTGAATTGCTCTACCAGGGTGGATCCATCAGGCTCGTGAACAGGCAGCGACCGATCTTGGCTTCCAAGCTTGACGTGACTCATGATTTCCGGTGCCGGATCCCATACCGGTTCCCCACCCTGGACGCGGAGATTCCTGAATTCGCCGAACACCCTCATGCGGATGTTATCCACCACACGCCGACGCCCTGTCGATAGGTCAGACAGCCGTCGGCCTGGGCCGCGTCTCACGCTCGTGGGCCTGGTATCATTCATCGCGCATAACAACAAAGCCGCCCACGTCCCAGTTGAACCGGGAACGAAAGGCGGCTTAAGTCCGAGTTTGCTTCGTGCCGTTATGTGTTACTTGGCGGCATTCTGCGGCTTCAAATCGATTTTCTCCTTCGTCGAGTGTTCCTCAATCTCCCAGGGCTGGTTTCCCCGGCAATGCACGGTAATTCGGTGGCGTGCATTCGGGTTCAGGTTCTGGATGTACTTCATGAGCTCTCTCATCCGATCAGACAATTGCATGAGCACCCCCTCACTTATTTGGTCATCGCGTCCACCATAGAGGGACGGTTAGTTGATTCACAGAATCTCCTCGAACTCCGATGTGGGGAGCTTGTTTTCCAGTTGTCGGGTCAGTAGCCGGGTCGCCTTGTTGCCGGTTCCGTACTTGGCCAACTCGCCGGTTTTCGCGTGCCAGTAGTTGGCGCCCTCGGCAAGAGGGGATTTGAGAACCGCTGCAACCGACTCAGCAGTAACCTTCCGTGCTTGCTGGATGGCTCGGTCGAAAACTTGCGGCATGACAGTGTGCATCGCGTAAAGCCCCAGTGTTTTTTGCAGCAAGAAGTCCTTGGGCCGCGCGAATGCGTCGGGCACGACAAGTTGGATGCCCTGCCAGTACCGGCAAACTAATTCGGCAAGGTAGTCTGCAGGGCGCTCCTTGTAGCTACTGTGTGTGAGCAAAATCCGCAGACTGGTAGCGAAGGCATTCTGTGATGCCATCGTCCCTGAGTAGCTGGATTGCGGGATCTTGATTCTGTGGTACCAGGGCTGCCCTTCCTTTTCGTTGACCAAATCCACAATCTCGATGGCCCTCTTGATCCATGCCTTCCCTTGCGTCTGGATTTCCTGCCACAGTGCGCTGATGCCCTCTTGTCGTGCCAGAATCCGTTGGGCGATGTCCGTCGATACTTTCACTTGTGAAGTGTTGATCAGGTAAAAGTGCACCATCTCCCGAATGTTGTCCATCCCAGCAGTGATGATGACTGGAATAAGCCGCGCCGAAAGATCTGCCGATTTCGTCAAGGCTTCGCGGATACCCCCAACTCGATGCTGGCCATCAACAATGTAGAGCATCGCCGAGTCCGGGATCCCCAATGTACCGACACTGGCATCCGCGCCACTCGGCTCAAACGTCAGCAGTTGCCGGCAATTCAGCACGATACTCTGCCCCATGACAGGGCCGAGAAACTGGCTAAACGCGTCCTCTTGAGTCAGGAAGCGGGCGATCTCACGATAGCGGCTGCGATTTGCTGGGCGCTGGTAGCCATCCTTGTTTTCTGGAGAGAAGAAGTCAGTGAGGACTTTCTTGGTGTCTGCGAGATACGATCCTGGGAGCGCCGAGACAAAACACCTCGATTTTCCGTAGGACACTGCGATACAAGGGACTTTCATTTTCACCTCCGCCTACTCGTCCTAAGTGTTGGGCCTTCAAACATGGATCCAATATTGCGGACCCATTGAGTCGTGTCAATCAGAAAGACGAAACAAACAATCACTTTCTTTCAATTAGTAGGATGCCAACAGCTTACGGCAATCGTAAAGCCTCATTTCTGCTCGGCTCCAAAGTGCTGGATCACGACAAACGGCGCATTCTCAGCACTTAACCGTGGCTGCCCTTTCAAAACGGATCCTTCCAGGACCTGAGACCGACTTCTGAGACATAGCTCACCAAATCGCGATGCGATTGGCGCTTCTGCAATCGTCACCAAGGCGATCAACCATGCATGCGTCCTCGACGCAATCCTTCGGCCGTAGGCCCGGACCTGACACTTCAAGGAGAATTCCTGTAGTGAGAAGTGGAAGGAGAGACCTATGAACACACAAACCGATAAGACAACCTACCGCTATGTCTTCAAGCGGCACCTCGACATCAACGATGTCCAGGACACGCTGACGCTTGCGATCCTGGGCGCAGAGAATTTGCACGGTCGCTCCCGGTTGCGGTTGGGTGGCTGGTGGCGACTGGACAGACAGAGGCGCACATGTCTCATCGACGCGTCGACGCCGGTTGGCGAAGACATTGCGAAGTTGTTCACCGGGTACTTGGGCAAGGAATTCGGGGAGACGGCCTTCACGGTGCGGCGACCTGCGACAGTCGCCGCCACCCAGGAGTCGCGGTGATCTCACGTGTGATGGATTTGGTCTTGGTCGCTTCGGCGAGTGGTTAGCGGAGAAGTGAGTGACGCGGATAGCCTACATTGAGAAGCGCTTCTCTGCAGCGACGTTGGCTGACATCGACAGAGCCAATGCGATTATCGCTGAATACACGGAGCAGGGCTTCCCACTGACTCTTCGCCAGCTCTACTACCAGTTCGTGTCACGGGGTCTGGGTGAGAACACGGATAGAGCCTACAAGCGGCTGGGCGGCATCATCAGTGATGGCCGGCAGGCTGGACTCATCGATTGGGAAGTTATCGAGGACAGAACTCGACAATTACGTGGCAACGCACACTGGGCCGGGCCTGCCCAGATACTCGAAGCCGCCTGGAAGTCGTTTCGCTTGGACCGATGGGAAGGCCAGGAATATCGGCCAGAGGTTTGGATCGAGAAGGAGGCCTTGGTGGGAGTGATCGCTCACGCCTGTCAGGAGCTTGATGTCGACTACTTCGCCTGCCGCGGCTACGTGAGTCAGTCTGAGATGTGGATCGCTGGGGAACGCTTGAAGTCACGGGTTGTTCAGGACCAGACACCAGTCATCCTGTACTTAGGCGACCATGACCCGTCGGGAATAGACATGAGGCGCGACGTCTTGGACCGACTGCGCATGTTCATGGGCGGTCTTGAAGTGCGGCGGTTGGCGCTGAACATGGATCAGATCCAACAGTACAAGCCGCCCCCGAACCCGGCCAAGGTCACGGACTCTCGGATTGCCGGATATGTCAAGCTCTACGGCCGAGCGTCGTGGGAGCTTGACGCACTGAATCCCGAGGTTCTGGTAGATCTCGTCAGGTCGTCGGTACTCGGCCTCCGCAATGAACAGTTGTGGCTGAAACGAGAGATGCTTGAGAACAGACACAAGTCCGAACTACGCGCTCTGGCGGGTGCCTGGCGGAAGTCCCGATAGATGGTGTGTCGCATGCAAACTAACAGCCTACTCAGTCAAATTCTCGGTCACCTGGATGTCGTTCGCGGTCCGGACGGTCGGGGCGAGTCCGTCGCATGGTGCAAGTTCCACCCCGACGGACAGGGAAAGCCGCCACATACGCCAAACCTCCGTGTTTCGGCAGAGCGTGGCTGGTTCTGCGACGTCTGTAATCGGGGTGGTTCACTCAAGGAATTGGCACAAGAGTTGGGGATCTCGATGAACTCAAGAACGGCACTAAACATCGTGGCTACGTACGACTACAGAAACGAACGGGGTGATCTGCTGTATCAGGTGGTCCGCCTCGACCCTAAGGGATTTCGTCAGCGATGCCCAGTTGGGAATGGTGGTTGGACTTACTCGCTCAATGGCACCCGTCGCGTGCCCTACCGTCTCCCTGATCTCCTGGCTGATCCGACTGAGACCGTGTGGATTGTCGAAGGTGAGAAGGATGTTGATCGTCTCCGTGCACTCGGGCTTGTCGCCACGACGAATCCGATGGGCGCGGGGAAGTGGCGATCTGATTACTCTGAGTTTCTGCGCAATCGGGATGTCGTGATCATCCCGGACAACGATCCGCCCGGGGAGGGCCACGCCCAAGACGTGGCAAAATCACTGCAGGGCACTGTGCGCTCGATCAAGGTTGTGCGCCTCCCTGGGTTGCCCGCCAAAGGCGACGTGTCTGACTGGCTGAGCAGCGGCGGGACACGCGAGGAACTCCTGAGACTATCAGCAGATGCCGAGCAGTACGATCCAAAGTCAGCCGTGCCCCCTTCCGGTTCACCGGCTCTTGATCCGTCAGCCACCAGCGCGGAGGCCGCCGATGATCCCCATCGGCTGGCCCGGGCCTTTCTGTCCGAGCGGGGCGTCGATGAGCAGGGACGGCTGACATTGCGATACTGGCGAGACCAATGGTGGCGGTGGGATGGGCACAGGTACTATCCCCTGGATAAAGCGGAGCTGCGGGCGGAGGTAACCGCTGCCGTCAAAGGCGAGTTTGATCGGACGGCTGCCCGCGATGCCCCTCAGAAAGTCTCCAGCCAGGTGGTGACAAATACCCTGCAGGCTTTGAGTAGTCTGTGCCTGGTTCCGAGCAACATGGAACAGCCGAGCTGGTTGGGATCAAGCGACCGGGGCAGCAGCTTCTTGGCAATGGCCAATGGACTGCTCGACCTCGACCGTGCCTTCGCTGGAGAAGCAGACGAACTGCTACCCCACACACCTCAGTGGTTCTCACCGGTCTGTGTGCCCTATGACTTCGACCGCAGCGCCGAGTGCTCCCGCTGGATCAACTTTCTCGAGGAGATATTCGAAGGCGACCAGGAGCGGATTACTCTATTACAGGAGTGGTTTGGCTATTGCCTCACCATGGATACATCGCTGCAGAAGTTCCTGGTCCTTGAGGGGGAGGGAGCTAACGGCAAAAGCGTGGTGTGCGATGTACTGGCGTCGGTTTTGGGCCATTCCAATGTGTCGCACGTGCCGTTGGAATCCTTCGGGCACCGATTCCAACTGACCATGACGCTGGGAAAGCTCGCCAACATCGCCTCGGAGGTCGGGGATTTGGACAAGGCAGCGGAAGGAACGCTCAAAGCGTTCACGGCCGGTGATCGAATGTACTTCGACCGCAAAGGACTTCCGGGAATTGAAGCCTACCCGACGGCCCGGTTGGTACTGGCCACGAACAATCGGCCGCGGTTCACTGACCGTTCCGGCGGCCTGTGGCGGCGGATGATCGTCGTGACCTTCCAGGTGAGCATTCCTGAGGAGAAGCAGAATCCCCGTCTGGCGCACAGCCTGCGCGAAGAGCTGCCGGGCATCTTCATCTGGGCGATGTTGGGCCTGGACCAGCTGCGCCGCCGTCGCCGCTTCACCGTGCCCAAATCCTGCACCGACGCGCTCGCTGAATACCAATTGGAGAGTAACCCTGCCCGGATGTTCCTGGAAGAGCATGTCGAAGCCGAGCCAGGCGGGGCGATTGCCTGCGGGCGGCTCTACCAGAAGTTCGCTAAGTGGTGCGGGGAAAGTGGCTACCGACCCTTGGGCGAGAGGATGTTCGGCAAGGAGGTATTCCGGCGGTTCCCACACGCGGAGAAGGTCCGCTTGGGTGGCCGCGGTGAACGGGCGATGCACTACCAGGGCCTGGTTCTGCCGGTGTCAGATGTGTCACATGTACCATATGACCCTCCTATCCCAGCAGAGATGAGAGATAAAGAATAATAGGTACATGTGTACCGGGATGGCACACATATGACACATGTGACACCGGCGGGTTGATATGACACCAAAATCGCTTCGTCGGATGGTTCGGAGGTTCCGCTGGCGGTCCTGGATCGATGACTCGTTGCGGAGTCACCCGCGTCTATCGACTGCTGTAAGGACGATAGTAATTATCCTGATTCCGAGGCTTGCCTTCTGAAGGGAGTATGGCGTGTTGACAATCGAACAGATTTCTATCGGCCAATTGAAACCGAACCCGCGCAACCCGCGAGTCAACGACGACGCGGTTGACGCCGTGGCCAGATCGATCCAAGCCTATGGCTTCAACAACCCGATCATCACCGACGGTGACCTCAACGTTGCCGCTGGGCACACCCGCCTAAAGGCAGCCCGGAAGCTGGGACTGGAGACGGTGCCGGTGATCAGGGTGCCGGGTCTGGTCGGCTCCAAGTTCACCGGCTATTCCATAGCCGATAACCGGGTCGGGGAGATCGCAGCATGGGACCAAGATTTGCTGGCCCAACTCGTGAGCGAGTTGAATCTGGAGGTGGACTTTGATCTTGGCTCGCTCGGCTTCGATGACAAAGAGCTCACAGATATCTTGGATTGGAACGTCGATGACGAGACGGACAAGGAAGACGACGCGCCGCCACTGCCGGAGACGCCGGTCACCCAACCGGGTGATTTGTACATCCTCGGTGATCACCGGTTACTGTGTGGTGACGCCACCCGGCCTGAGGATGTCCGGCGGCTGGTGGAAGGCGAGAAGATCGATTGCGTTCTGTGCGATCCGCCATACGGCGTCTCGTACATGAGCCGCGGCCAGAACCGCCAGCAATGGGGCGGGATCCAGAACGACGACTTGGATCCCGGATCACTGGAAGTGTTTCTCCGGAAGTCATTCACCAACATGGCCTCGGTTTGCCGTTCCGGCGCTACAGCCTACATCTGCCACGCCCTTGGGCTGGCCGGTGTGCGCATCGCCTTCGAGCGAGCATACCTTGATGCGGGGTTCAGTCTGTCCGCCACCCTCACCTGGGTCAAGCAATCGGCATCGATGGGTTGGGGCGATTACCGGCACGCCAGCGAACCGCTGCTCTACGGCTGGATCGGTGAGGGACATCGGAAGATCAAGGATCGCACGCAGACGACGGTATGGCAGATCGATCGTGAGTCGTCACTTCGCCACCCGACGCAAAAACCCGTCGCACTCTTTTCCCGGGCACTCCGCAACAGCACCATCCGGGGCGAGCGCGTACTCGACTGTTTTGTCGGATCGGGCACCAGCCTGATCGCCTGCGAGCAACTCGGGAGGATCTGCTACGCCATGGAGATCGAATCGAAGTACTGCGACGTCGTGGTGCAGCGATGGGAGCAGTACACCGCCAAGAGGGCGGAATTGATCCGTCCTGCTTCTCCTGTTGCCGAGGGAGTGATGACTCAAGATGCCGAAGCGTGATTCCCCACCGACCGAACAGGAGCATCACCGCCTGGCGTTTGAACAGTACTATGCGCTCGGGCCGGGACGCACCTACCAGCAACTCGCGCAGAAGCTGGGTGTCTCCGCCAGCACGGTCAAACTCTGGAGCCGTCGTTTGGGCTGGCGCCAACGCGTCGGGCAGCGGGATGGTGAAGCGGCCCGTCAGGTGGCGGACCGTTCAGCACAAGCAACGGTGGGAGGCCGCGAACGCGATCTGAGAATCGTCCGCATGGCCAAGATGAAACTGACCAAGGACATCGCCGAGGGCAAAGTCAAAGGGAAGGTCCCTGACCTCGAAATGCTCATCCGACTTGAGGATTATTTGGTCGACAGCCACGGCGACCCCATCCTCGCCGCGCTCCAGCAGTTGCCGCAGGACGTGCGTGACCGTCTCCTCGAAATGTTGCGGACGCGCCTGATCCCGCTCGCGAACTCCACCAGCGATTGACCCGATGGGTCGCGGTGGCAGGTGTGGGGAGATCGATGAGGAGCGGGGATCGCTGCCGGTGGCTCAGGGACAGAAGATTGTCCCGGATTGTCCCTCAATTGTCTCTTTTTGTCCCTTAGATTGTCCGGGGGGACAATTTCTCCGGATTCGGGCGGCTCCCCGCAACATGGCATTTGTTAAAGACTTACGGGCAAAACCCGAAGGCGAGACACCGCGCGATTGTCTACTTTTGTCCCTTCTTGTGTGTTTTGGGAAAAGGGGACAAAACCAGACAAAACGGGACAATCGGGGCCAATCCCGGCCAACAGCGGCCAAATACGGCCTAAACCCAAGGGAGACATCGGATAACAGGCATTATGCGCTGTAAGACAATGAGTTACAAAGCGAGAATCTGTGCGACGATCATTCAGCCTCATCGAAAACCAGAGCTTGACGCCATCAAAAGCCGAGTACTGCACGCAACCGCGGAATCTCGTACACCGCATTTCGCTCAACCACCTCAGAAAGCGCCTTCTCCAATATGCGACGACCTTTGTCCTTCTCTTCTTCAGTTGATCCGAAGCGGAGAAGTGTCTCCCCGAGAAGCCTGCGAACAGCGATGTCAACGATGAATACGCCCAGCTTCTGCACTTCCCGAAGGCACGACAGAAGCAGATCGTGGGCACCTCTGAAGTCGCCTTCCCGGGCTATAGCTGCCGCTCTGTAGGCCTTCGCAGACAATACCGCCTCGCTCGACTTCAAGGCCCCACCGAGCTCCTCCGCACGCAAGGCACAACCCACACACATATCCGTGAGATTATCGAGATAGTACAATTCTGCGAGTCGGGCAATCGCCGTGCAACGATTTCGCGTGTCACCGCTCCGTTCCGCGACTGTGAGGGCTTGAAATAGCTTTCTTTCTGCTGATAGACTGTCGCCGCTCCCAAGTCTGATCTCGCCGATTCGGATCAACGCGTATGCCTCGATAACTGGCAAGTGATGTTGTGCAGCCAGATCAAGAGCCTCGTGGGCATGCTGCGAGGCCGCCACATACTCCCCGAGAACACATTCGATGGCGGCCTCGTTCAATAAGATATTCGCCAGGGATTTGCGGCCTGGGAGGTTTCGCGCCGTCCGCTCACACTCACTCAGTGTCCGGTGAGCGGTGCGAAACTCCCCGTAATTGAAACGGATGGCAGCAATCAACTCTGCAACCTGAGTTCCAAGGCCTGCATCGCCAAGCCCCTTACTGATCTCTCTCGCTTCCTCACAGTAGCGGAGGGCCTCGGTCGAGTCGCCCTCATCGTGACAAGCAACACCGAGCAGGTAGATTCCCCGTCCCGCCGCTGCCAAATCATCACCCCTTCGAGCCGCAGCAATGCCATCCTGCAGGTGGATTCTCGCATTGTCCGTGTCTCCCAATTCCCGGCGAATTGCTCCCATCTCAAGAAGAGCGTCGGCGGATATGAGGTCATCTTGCAGGAGGTTGGCGATCTCGACGATTCTCTGGAAGTAGACCAGCGCAAGCTCGTTCTTGGACTGCCGGCGAAGCACAGCAATGAGTTGACCCAACGCCTGGAGTTCACTCGGCAAGTCCCGGAGTGAGGTTGCCAGGCGCAAAGCCTCCTGCGCAAAATCTAAGGCGACATCCACTCTATCGATGTGTGAGTTCACCCGGGACAGGAGGACAAGAGTCGAGATCTCATCAGCCTGATTACCGGCCTCCCTGGCTTGACTCAGGGCTACCTCCGCTTCGTGCAGTGCCGCCTCTGCATCGCCCAGATAGAGGTAGGTCCCTGCCAAACCGATGCGTGCTGTCCTGAGTCCCGGGTCGGAGGATAGTGCTGACTGGAATAGTGAGAACGCGTGCCGCACGTCGTCCGCGGACTTCTTGTGATCAAATGCGTAACGGCCTTGAAGATATCTCTCGTAAGCGAGCGTCGCTGATGCTGGTCGGTCCGTCGGTTTCGTCTCATCTGCAATTGACTCGGCATCCAATGCCTTGGCGATGCCAGCTGCCAACTCCTTTTTGATCTCCGGCAATCTCGAGGGCAGGTCCTCCCATCTTTGGGCCCAAACACACTGCTGCTGGCGCACATCCACGAGTTGTGCCGACAGTCGAATGTGATCTCCAGACCGATGCACGGATCCGTCCAAGACCTTCGAGACGTGGAATGAGTCGCCAATCTCATCCAGCGGGAGGTTGGCATCCTTGAAACGCAGGATGGACCGCATGGGAATTACGCGCAATTTCCAGTTGCGCATAAGGTCAACGATCAGATCTTCGGTGATCCCATAGCTGAGAAACTCATCCTCTGCTTGGCCGAGGTTTCGAATGTACAGGACGGCAACCGACATACCAGCATCAGCGACTGGCGGGAGGCCAATCTTCTCCGGCTCAAATGGTGCGGTTTCCGCCCGTACCCCGCGAAGAGACACCAAGAGCTCTCCCCCGTCGGCGTATCGGTTTTTCGGGTTCTTGCTCAGGGCCTTATCAACAATCCCCTCGAGGTCGGTTGGGATCCGAGGGAGGATCTGGCGCAGGGGGAGAGGATCCTCATACACTGTGGCGTACATCAGCGCCGGAGCGCTATCGCCTTGGAATGGTCGTATTCCAGCCAACATCTCATATAGGATAACGCCGAGCGAGAAGACGTCCGAACGGGCATCGACGTCTGTTCCTTGAATCTGCTCGGGGGACATGTAAGCGAGAGTCCCACCCTGCATTTCTGCGATTGATTGCCCAGAAAGCCTCGCGAGGCCGAAGTCGGTGACTTTGACCAGACCGTCCGTTCGGATCATGACATTCGAGGGCTTTAGATCCCTGTGCACCAGGCTCTGCCGATGTGCACACGCGAGAGCATCCGCGATCTGCAGGACTATACGAATCGCTTCATCGGCCTCGAGCCTACGGTCCTGAAGAATCTGCTCCAAGGTTTCGCCCTCGACGAATTCCATTGCGATGAACGGGCGATCCGCGTTCTGTTCCACGCCGTAGATCGTCACGACATTGGGATGATTCAGCTTAGAGGCGCTGCGGGCCTCGTGAAGAAGACCGCTATCTGATTCGGCATCGTGAGAGGAGAACGTCTGGAGGAACTTCAGAGCAGCTTGCCTCTCAAGATCTAAGTCGGCCGCGAGGTAGACCTCCCCCATGCCACCCGAGCCCAGCTTGGCGGTGATCTTGTAATGGGAGACCGTCTGGCCGATCATAGATCCGACCCCACGAGAATGTGCCCTCCGGATTCAAGATAGAGTCTCGGCCTTGCCAGGAACCAGAGCAAAGATTGGTGGTGGAGCAGAGAGATCAGGAGACGAGTAGGACCGCCCGCCTCAGCGTCTCATCCGACACCCGCGCATAGATCTCTGTCGTCGTGATCTGCCGGTGCCCGAGCGCCCGCTGGACGAGGTACAGGTCCCCCGTCTTCTGGTACAGGCGGGTTGCGAATGTATGGCGGCAGGAGTGGACTGAGAAGGGACGTGTGATCCCGGCCAGCTTGAGCCACCGGGCGAAGTTCAGCTGGATCTGCCTGCCACCCAGCCGTTTGCCTGACTTGGACCGAATCAGCGGCACGTCGGGGCCACCGTTGGCTTCAGGGGTGCTTTCACGGAGGTCGGCGGCCAACATGGCGCACAGCAAGGAATTGAGGAACACCCGCTCCTGTGCGCCGCCCTTGGCCCGGATGTGCAGGGTTCCGGCCTGAGAATCGATGTCCCCGACATTCAGCCCCACCAGCGACCCCAGCCGGATGCCGGTACCTAACAACACCTCCAGAATCAGCCGGTCGCGGGAGGCGAAGGGGCTGGTGGAGCTTGCCACGACATCCCTCAGCTTCCGAATCTCGGCCTCCGTCAGCGTCGACGGCTCCTTGGCCGCCGCCGGTGCCGACCGGATGAGCCGGGCCGGGTTGTCCTTGATCCAGCCCGATTCCACGCAAAAGGCGAAGAACGACCGAAGCGCAGACTTGGTGCGGTTGATGGTGATGGGCTTGCGGGGCTGGCCGTCGGGGGTGCAGAGCACGCTGTCATTCGTCAAAAACCTTGCCAGATTGTCGGGTTTGATCGCAGAAAGTGACGCGTCCCGCCCCAGCCAGCGGATGAAAGCACCCAAATCCCGCGCGTAGGCCTTCTGGGTGTGGACCGAACAGCCGTTGGCCGCCAGTTGGCGAGTGAAGTGGGTCGTGGCTTGAGACAATCGCATAAGGGCCTCCCGTCAGTGTGGTGAACGACTGGTCGGGGCGAAACGATGGCGCTGGAGGGCGATTGTTTGGCAGGAAGAATCCGGTGCAGTTGCCGCCCGTGGGCCAAGAAAGACCGCCCTGCAAGAAATATACAGGACGGTCGTCGTGACCGTCCTTGGTCTCCCGGAGAAGGTGTTCCTGCCATTTCTACGCGACAGCCGAGCCGCATGATGAGTGTTTCCGCAGGCGAGCGGACATCGTTGTCCGTCCACATGTAGGGATACTGAACAACATGGTCTCCCCTTGGGGGATGAGAATGATGTCTGGGGAAGCGGATTTCGTCAAGGAAGAC
>Ga0315273_10001151_pt1 | contig 29550 bp, 27 predicted proteins | sample YL17G02_0_MG_FD_205753 | JGI IMG/M metagenome (GOLD analysis project Ga0315273, IMG submission 205753) | Sediment microbial communities from Yellowstone Lake, YNP, Wyoming, USA - YL17G02_0 | ecosystem: Environmental > Aquatic > Freshwater > Lake > Sediment | place: USA: Wyoming | collected... | reverse complement strand
CCTCTACGCCGTCGTCCTGATGATGGACGCGATGGCGATCATGAAGTTCCAGCGCGGGACGTACAACTACGCCGCCGACGCGAAGATGCTCCTGTTCTTCACGGAGATGACCGGCGTCACGGCGGTAACTCTCACGATCCTCGCGCTGCTGTCGATCGTCGTGAAGAATTCCTGGTGCCGCTACCTGTGCCCGTACGGTGCGTTGCTCGGCCTGGTCAGCTGGATCTCCCCCCAGCGGGTCGTGCGGGACGGACCGACGTGCATCGACTGCAAGGCGTGCACGCGGGCGTGCCCGGTCGAGATCCGCGTCCACGAGAAACCGTCCGTCTGGACCCTCGAGTGCACAGGCTGCATGTCGTGCGTGGCGGCGTGCCCGGTAGAAGATTGCCTCACGGTGACGCGCCGGGGAAAGGCGAGCTGGTCGCCGTACCTCATCCCGCTGGTCGGCCTCGGCACGATCTTCCTGTTCTGGGGCGTGGCCCGCGTCACCGGCTACTGGCACAGCTACGTTCCCGACGCCCAGCTCGCCGAAGCGTACCGGCAGGCCAAGGGACTCCTCCACCCGTAGCAAGACGCAACCGGAAGGGAGATTTTGTTGCCGGATGGCGATCTTTCTACTGTAATCTGAATCATGCCTTCGTTCGAAGCTCCGGATCGAGCCGGTGCGCTCGCCTTCCCGGCGCGTCTCCTGGCGGTGCTGTTCCTCTACTCCATCCACAGGGTGTTGTTTCTTTTCCACAACCTCGACGTTTTTCGTGGGGCGCCATGGAGGGAACTCGCGTACGCCTTCGGATTCGGCGTGCGATTCGACCTCGTCGCGGTGTTCATGATCAGTGCCCCGCTGATCGCATTGGCGTATTTCCCCTGGCCCGGGGAAATCCCAGGAAACGTTGCGCGTTGGTTCGACCGGTTCTTCCTTCTCCTGCACGCCCCTTTCATATTCCTCAATTGCGCGGACCTGGAATATTTCGGGTTCACCGGCCGCCGGACCACCATGGATATTCTCCGGATCCACGGCGACATCTTGGATCAGGCGGCACAACTGCTGGCCCATTACTGGCAGGTCCCCCTATGGACGTTGCTGAGCATCGCGTTTCTATGGTGGGTGTGCCGCGCCATTCCATTGCCGGGGCGGCGCCCGGCTTCCATCGTCCGGCGGTTGATCGTCCTGGCGGCGGCATCCCTGGTGGCCGTGCTCATGATCCGCAATTCCTTTCAGTCGAAACCGCTGATGGTGCCGCATGCATTTGTCTACAGCACCCCGTCGGTCGGAAACCTGGCGCTCAACACTCCCGTCGGCTTCCTGCAGAGCTACGGCATCCTCGGGGGCAAATCGCTTCCACGGACCACGTATTACGGATCGGTGCGGGAGTACTGGCCCCTGGTGTCCCTGGGCGCCCTCTCTCCGCGACCGCGCAATCCGCAGAACGTCGTCGTGGTTATTGTCGAAAGCCTGAGTTCCTCCTACGTCGGGGCCGAAAATCCCGACTCCGATCTGACGCCCTTCATCGATCGGCTGGCACGGAGCGGCCTTCATTTCCGGAATTTCTACGCCGCCGGACGCCGGACCGTGTACGCCTTGCCGGCCCTGTTCGCGGGCGTTCCCGGCCTGATGGACGAGGCCGTGTTCAATTCCTCTTACCAGGGGGACAGCTTCTTCGGCCTGGGCCACACGCTGCGGGAAAACGGCTACCGGACGGCGTTTTTCCACGGGGCCCGGAACGGCTCGATGGGGCTGGACTACGGCTCGAAAATGGTCGGGTTCCAGGAATATTTCGGCAAGGACGAATTCCAGTCCTGGCCGGGCGCCAGGAAGGATGATTACGACGGGGACTGGGGGATTTTCGACGAGCCTTTCCTGGGCTTTGTCGCCGACCAGCTGGAGGATTTCCGGGAACCGTTCGCCGCCGCCATTTTGACACTGACAACGCACCAGCCGTATGCGATTCCCAAAAAATACGTTGGGGAGTTCCCGGCGGCGCGCGATCCCATGGAGCGTTGCGTCCGGTACCTCGACCGGTCCTTGAGCGGATTTTTCGAATCTGCCCGGAAGAAACCGTGGTTCCGGAACACCTTGTTCGTCATAACCGCGGACCACACCCACAGTCCGCCCGGCGGGGTTCCGCCCGATATGCTGCAGCAGCACGATATTCCGCTGATCTTGTACCATCCCTCAGGGCAGCTTCCGGCGGCGGACACGGGGAAAGTCGGGTATCAGGGAGATCTTACGCCCACCGTGCTGGACTATCTCGGCATCCATCCCCGGAAAAGGACGGTGTTCGGGAGGTCGTTGTTCCGGAATTCGCCGGGGTTTGCCATGTTCCGATCCTCGGGCGTTTCCGCTTTGGTGCAGAATGACTTCGTTGTCACGTTCAGCGACACGTCCGGACCGCGCCTTTTCCGTTATCCGGACGGTCCCGGGCAGCGGTGGGAAGAGGTAAGCGATCCGGTCCTCCGGGAGCAGCGGGCGAAGATCCTGAAGGCCTTTGTTCAGCATCACAACAACGGCCTGCTCGACAACCGCCTGTTCGAGGAATAATTTCCCCATCCGCCATGAAATACTATATCCTATGGAGTTAATAGGGATTTTGAGGCCGCCGTATCGGGAGGTCCCATGCGCCTGTCCAAAAAGTCCGAGTACGCATTGCGAGCGCTGATGTACGCCGCCCGGTTCCCGGAGGGGACCTCCTTCCAGATCCGGGATCTGGCGGAGAAGAACGGGATTCCGAAGAAGTTCCTCGAACTGATCCTGCTCGAACTGAAGAACGCCGGGGTCCTCACAAGCCGACGCGGGGTCGGGGGCGGGTATCTCCTCGCGCGGCGGCCCGATTCGATCCGTTCCTCCGAGATCGTCGAAGTGTTCGAGGGGCCGATGGGGGGACGGGATCGACAGAAAGGTCCCGGCAAAACGGAGAAGGACGCCTCCTCCCCCGCCGTTTCCCGGCTGGTGGAAGAGGCGTCCGCGGCGGCGGCGACGGTCTTCTCGCACTCGACCGTCGCCGATCTCGTCCGGGAAGAGGACGAGGCGACGCAGCGGCGGCGCAGCAACATGATGTATTTCATCTGACCGGGGGGGAAGGCTCGATCACCACCGGGCCGCCGTCGGGAGCCTCCCCGGGGTAAACTACGAATCACGGAATGCTGGAAGACCTTCCCATAGAGGATGCCGTGTACGGCGCCGAGCGCTGGCGAGCGGCGGTGCGCGAGCACCCCGGGAGCGCGGAGGCGCGGTATGCGCTGGGGGTGGCGCTCGTCCGGGAAGACCGCGAGGTGGAAGCCGAAGCGGCGTTCCGCGAGGCCGCGATCCTGCGGCCCGGCTGGGCCGAGGCCCACAACGCCTTCGGCGCGGCCCTTTGCCGCCTGGGCCGGCACGGCGAAGGGATCGACGCGCTTTCCGTCGCGGCCCGGCTGCGCCAGGATTTCTCCCTTCCCAGGTTCAATCTCGGGATGGCGTTCGCGCTGTGCCGCCGGTACGCCGAGGCGGCGGACGCCTTCCGACGGGCCGCGGCCCTGCTCCCCGGCCTCGTGGAGCCGCATGTCAACCTCGCCGCGACGCTGGACCTGCTCGGCCGTCACCGTGAGGCGGCGGACGCCTGGCGGGACGTCGTCCGTCTCGACCCCGCGCGTCCCGGTTTCCACGCGAGGCTCGGGTGGGCGCTCTGCCGCCTTGGGGAGCACCGGGAAGCGGCAGGGGCATTTCGCAACGCCGTGCATGCGGACCCCGGATGCCTGGAGGCGCTCGGAGGGCTCGGGTGGGCGTGCGCGGAGATCGGGGATCTGGAGGGTGCGGCGGAGGCGTTCCGAAAGGCGGCCGACTCCTCCCCCGGGGAGCGGCGCCCCCTTTACAATCTCGGGACCGTCCTCGGGATGCTCGGGCGGCACGAGGAGGCGGTCGAACGGCTCGCGGAGGCTGTGAAGCGGTCCCCGGGACACCCGGAGAGCCGTTACAACCTCGGGGTCTGCCTCTTCCGCCTGCACCGGCACGGTGCGGCGGCGGCGGCGTTCCGGGAAGCGCTGCGAATCCGGCCCGCGTACGTGAAGGGGTGGTACAACCTCGGCGTCGCGCTCTTCGAAACCGGACGGCACGAAGAGGCGGCGGGCACGTTCCGCGAAGTCGTCCGGCAGGAGCCGGGACACGCGCGGGGCCACTTCAATCTCGGGATCGCTTTCCTTGCTCTCGGACGGGAACGACAGGCGGCCGGGGCGTTCCGGGAGGCGGCCCTCCACGACCCGGAACACGCGGCGTCCCTCTTCTCTCTCGGCATCCTCCTCCTTCGGCAGGGAAAGAACGAGGCGGCGGCCGAGGCGTTCCGGGGAGCGACGCAGGCCCGGCCGGGGTACGCGAGGGCGCACAACAGTCTCGGGGTGGCCCTCTTCCGGATGTCCCGGATGGTGGAGGCGGCGGAGGAGTTCCGGGAGGCGACCCGCATCTTCCCGTCGTACGCGGGGGCGAACTTCAACCTGGGGCTGTGCCTGCTGCGGCCGGAAGACCGGGAAGGAGCCTCCCGGCAGCTCACCGTGCTCTCGTTCCTCGACCCGTCGCTCGCGCAACGGTACGCGGCGCTGCTTTCCCGCCGCGACGCGACGGCACCTTCGCTGCGGTTCGGACGCTCCCCGCGGGGCGTGCGGGGCGCTTAGTGGTTCAATTCATACCGATGACGCGGTGGAATTCCATCGATCCCGGGACGCTACCCGCCGGACCCTGAGGTGGAAGAGTTCACGGCCAGAGGCTTTTGGACGCCCTTCTCCGCGGTCTTCGCGGGAGCGGGTTTCCGGGTCTTCACCGCCTTTTTTCCCTTCTTCGACTTCGCCTTGACGGCCGGTTCCCCCTTCCCCTGCGTGCTGACCGGCCGGGCAAACTTCCGGGACCCGCGCGCCTTCGCGTAAACGGGCGGCATCGACGAGGGGTACCCGAAGTAGGAGTTGAACGCCTCCTTCCCGACGTAGCTTCCCTTGATCTTCCCCCGGTTGTCGTTGACCACCAGGGCCGACAGCGCCAGCCGCGGCGACCCGACGGGCGCGACCCCGGCGAACCATTCGAAATGGACGCTCGGCGTCCACCCGGAGAGCGAGCCGGTCTTCGCCGCGACGTCCATATCGTGCAGGAGCGGAGTCCGCTCGGGGGTCCCGAACGTCCGGTGCGACGTTCCCATCTCGACCGTCTTCACCATCATCCGGACGACGGCGTTGGCCGTTTCGGGGAGGACCGCGTCCCGCCATTTCATCGGGGAGGACTCGTACAACGGCATCCCGTCGCGGTCCTCGATCCGGTCGACCAGGACGGGACGTGGCATGGCGCCGCCCGAAGCGATCGCGGACATGATCATCGCCATGTGGAGCGGGGAGACGTACACCTCGCCGAACCCCGCGCCGGTGCGGGCGAGCTCGAATTCTTCCTTCGGCACCTGCGCCCGGCTCGGCTCCACCGGGAGGTCGAAGGGGATCTTCTCGCCGAACCCGAACCTGGCCAGGTACTCCTCGAGCACCGGCCCGCCGACGTGGTTGACCGCCACCTTCCCGAACACGGCGTTGGCGGAGCGGGCGATCGCCTCCTCGAGGGTCATCTTCGGGATCCCCCTGCCGTCCTGTACGTGAATCCCGCGGCGCGTGATGCCGTAGATCCCGCCGCGGTAGCTGATCTCGTCCTGGGGGGAAACGTTCCCCCGCTCGATGGCGGCGGAAGCGGTGATCACCTTGATCAGGGAGGCGGCGGGGTAGATCGCCTTCAACGGCAGCCACGGGTCGGACTCGCCCCCCCGGCGGTACCCGACGAGGGCGACCACGCGCCCGGTGTCCGGCTCCATCGCCGCGAATACGCCGAACAGGGGGTCGAACCGCCGGAACAGGTCGAAGATCTGCGCCTGGAGTTCCTCGTTCAGGGAGAGCGCCACGCGGTTCCCATTCGGAAGAAGGCCGTCCGGCCGCCCGGCCTGCAGGAGCGTGTGGAGATCCGCGGGGGTGAACCCGTAATCGAACGCGCCGCCGGAATCGGGCGCGGAGCGCGTGGGCGGGGGAAGCTGATGGCGGGGCGCGGCCACGACCGCGGTCGCCAGCGCCCAGCCGGCGATCAGGACGATGCCGGCCGCCGCGATCCGACGGAGTCCCTTTCCGCCCTCGCGCCGGGTCACGCCTTCCTCGCCAGGCATACCAGCGCTTCGGACCCGGGGGAAAATTCGGACCGAGCGAAATCCCCGTAGAAACGGATGTCCCCGAACCCCGCGTTCGCCAGCATCTCCCAGAGCTCTTCGGGATAGACCGGGTACAGGGGGATCTCGTTTCGCGCGATCCGCGGCTCGTCCGCGCCGGCGAACCGGAGGGAGGTCCGGAAGAGGACCCTGCGGTCGCCCTCCCACTCGTACATCCGCCGGAACTCAACCGTCCCTTCGGACGCGCATATCATCGGCAGTTCGGTCACTCCCTCGCGCAAGAGTCGTTCGTAGTTCAGGATCTGGAGCAGCAGCGTACCAGAACGGGAAAGCGCCCCCGCGGCGCCCGCGAAAAATCGCGACGCCTCCTCCTGTGAAACGTGGACCAGCGAGTTGCCGAGACACATCAGGAGATCCGAGGGAAACGGGACATTCCCCGGCAGGTCCGCGAACGATCCCGTCTCGATCCGGGTTTTCGGGTGCGCGGCGAGCTTCCGCCGGGCGATGGCGACCAGCGACGGATCGGGGTCGAACCCGAAGCAGGAAAGACCCGCGACGGCGAACGGCTGGAGTTGCGATCCCGTCCCGCACCCGCAATCGACGACGGAGCGCACCCCTCCGTCATCCATCAGGGAAACGAAGAGGGCCCGCTGCTCCGGCGACACCGGGAACAGGTCGTCGTAGACCAGGCTGATATCCGTATAGAACGCCATCCTCCCTCTTTTATCGATTGTAGCAGGAATAATCTTCAGCGAGGAATAAAAACACCCCGCGCCCGACCGAAATCCGGATCGAACGCGGGGGGTTGCCGGTAAAGAAACGACGTTATCCGCCGAGGCGCGATTTATCGAACCGCGGATCCGTCTCCGTCACGCTGCCGCCCGCCGCGTCCCCCCCGGGGAATCCGCCGCCGGTGGGCGCGACTACCAACCGTTGCGTCACGTCGAGCCGGTTATCGAAGGGCGACGTGTCCTCCCATACGAAGGCCTGCGCCCCGATCCGGTACTCGCCCGGGGGGATCCCCCGGGTGTCCCAGTCGAATGACAACCGGTACAGCCGCTCCCCGGCGGACATCCCCCAGGTGAAGAGCTGCCGCGCCACCACCTTCCCGTTGACCAGGAGCTCGGCGTTCGTGGTCCGACTCCCCTCGGCCTTGTTCTCGATCACCACGTCGACGTGGACGACGTCACCCGCATGTGCGCGCACCGGGGCGACCGTCACCTGCCGGACCGCCAGATCGATATTCACGTCGCTGCCTCCTCCATCCATCCCCGCCAGCAGCACCGGTTCCGCCGCTCCCCCGGGAACGGCGATTGCCACCAGAACCCCGATCGCAAGCCAAAACAGATGTCTCGATCCCGGCATCGCACTTCCCTCCTGACGCGTTTTCCGCTTCCTGTCCTGTAAGATGCACGGGTCGGGGAAAACGTTCTGCCCCCGAAATTGCGATCGCCCTGTGAATACATTATATTTCATACGGAAGCATCGAGAAAGGAATCCGACCCTGGCCGCCGCCTTTTTTATCGCCTTCCTGCTCGCATTCGCCCCTCCCGCCGGGGCCGCCGACCCGTTGCGCGTCCTGACCTCCTTCCTGCCGATGGAGATCTTCACCCGGAACGTCGTCGGAGACACGCCGGGCGTCACCGTCGAATCGATGCTCCCCGCATCGATGGGATGCCCGCACGACTACGCCCTCACCCCCGGCGACATGAAGAAGGTCGCCTCCGCCGATCTCTTCGTCGCGAACGGGTTCGGGATGGAGGAGTTCCTCGGAGAGCCGGTCCGGCGGGCGAACCCGAAGATCCGGGTCGTGGAAACCGCGCGCGGGATCCGCCCCATTCGCATGGGACACGACGAATCCGGGGAGGTCAACCCACACACGTGGGTGAGCCCGAGGAACGCGATCCTCCAGGTGCGGGAGATCGAAAAGGCGCTCTCCGCTGCGAGGCCCGCCGGCGCGGGCGCCTTCCGGCGGAACGCCGATGCGTACGTTTCCCGCCTCTCGGCACTGGCGGCGGAGTTCGAGGCGGCGGCGAAGACGTTCCGGCGGAGGAACATCGTCACCTTCCATAATGTTTTCGACTATCTCGCAAGGGACCTCGGCCTGACCGTGGTCGGGGAGATCGAGACGGCTCCGGGGCAGGAGCCTTCGGCGGGAGAGATCCGGAAACTGTCCCTCACGATCCGGGAGAGGGAGGTCCCCGTCGTTTTCACCGAGCCCCAATACTCCCCGAAACTCGCCGAGGCGCTGGCAAGGGAAGCGGGGGTCCCCGTGCGGGTGCTGGACCCCGTCGCAACCGGTTCCCCGGCGCTCACGGCGTACGAAGACGCGATGCGACGGAACCTTTCCACGCTCAAGGAGGCGCTGTCGGCCCGATGACCGTGAGCGAACATTCCCACACGCTCGAGATCCGTAACCTGACCGTCCGGAAGGGAGGGGTGGAGATCCTTTCGGGGATCGACGCCGACCTCCGGTGCGGGGAGGTCACCGCCCTGGTCGGCCCCAACGGCGCGGGAAAGACCACCCTGCTCCTCGCGATCCTTGGCCAGGTCCCGTACACGGGAAACATCCGGTTCTGCCGCGCGGAGGAGCACGGTCAGGGCGCCCCCCGCATCGGGTACGTGCCGCAGCGCCTTCCCCTGGACCCGGACGTGCCGATCACAGTGCTCGACTTCTTCGCTCTCTCCGCGCAACGGCGCCCCGTCTTCCTCGGCGCCTCCCGCCGCACCCGCGAGATCGCCCGGGAAAGCCTCGGGCGGGCCGGCGTCGCCCACCTGCTCCAAAGCCCCCTGGGCCGGCTCTCCGGCGGGGAACTCCAGCGGGTCCTGTTCGCCCTCGCGCTGCAGGATGCCCCCGACATCCTGCTGCTCGACGAGCCGGTCTCCGGCGTCGACGTCGCGGGGGAGGAACTGTTCTGCGACTTCCTGTCCAAGGTACAGCGCGACTCCCGCTTCAGCCTCCTGCTGGTGAGCCACGACCTGTCGGTGGTGACGCGGCACGCTGACCAGGTGATCTGCATCAACCGCCGCCTCGTATGCAGCGGCGCGATCACCGAGGTGCTCACCCAGGAGAACCTGGCCGCGATGTACGGGGCCGACGCCCACCTGTTCCGCCACTCCCACGCGGACGGGCACGGGCACCTGCACGACGACGGGAAGAGGTAAGGTCCGGTGGAAACGATCCTCTCCGGCGTATTCTCCCTGATGGACCGGCTGCTCCCGTTCGCCTTCGTGGAACCGGCGTTCATGAAGCGCGCGCTCCTCGCGCTGCTCCTCACGGCCCCCGCCGCGGCCGCGCTCGGCGTCCCGCTCGTCCAGCACCGGATGGCCTTCTTCTCCGACGCGATCGGCCACTCCGCCTTCACCGGCGTGGCCCTCGGGGTTCTCCTCGGCGTCTCCCCCTCCTGGACGATGGTCGCGTTCGGCGCCGTCGTCGCCGTCGCCATCACCCTGGTCAAGGGACGCACCGAACTCTCCTCGGATACGGTCATCGGCGTCTTCTTCTCGACCGTCGTCGCCCTCGGGATCGCGATCATCAGCAGGGAGAAGGGGCTGACGCGGAACCTGCAGGCGTTCCTGTACGGCGACCCACTCGCCGTCACCGACGCCGAACTTCTGTGGATGGCCGGCCTCTTCCTGCTCGTGTGCGCCTACCTTTCCCTCCTCTACAACCGCATCCTGCTGCTGGGGATCCACGAGGGATTCGCCCGGACAAAGGGAGTCCGTGCGCCGGCCGTGGAGATCTCCTTCGCGCTGGTCGTCGCCCTCGTGGTGACCGCGGCGATCCACGCCGTGGGAATCCTCCTGGTCACCGCCCTGCTCGTCATCCCCGCCGCCGCCGCCCGCAACGTCGCCCGGGGGGCCGCCTCGGCCCTTTGGGTCTCCGTCGGGGTCGCCGCGCTGTCGGGGTTCGCCGGGATCGTCGCCTCCTGGTATCTCGACACCGCCACCGGCGCGACCGTCGTACTGGCCGCCGCGGCCTGTTTCGCCGTCACCGCCCTGTACCGGGTCACCCGCCCGAGAGAATAAACGGCCGTCGATCTTTTCCGTTGCGCCGCCGCCCGGGATCTCTTTATAATCGATTGTCGACAATCGTTCCCTTTAACATTCCAAAAGGATCGGAGGATGCATGAAAACGCTGAAGGGGTCGCGCACGGAGCACAACCTGATGGCCGCGTTCGCCGGAGAGTCGCAGGCGAGGAACCGGTACACCTTCTACGCGGGGATCGCCTCGAAGGAGGGGCACGAGGGGATCGCCGCCAATTTCCTCGAGACGGCGGAGCACGAGAAGATGCACGCCAAGCGGTATTTCGAGCTTCTCGAGGGGTTGGACGTGGAGATCAAGGCGGGGTACCCGAGCAAGATCGGGGGGACCCTCGTGAATCTCGAGGCCGCCGCCGCCGGGGAGCACGAGGAGTGGACGAACATCTACCCGACGTTCGGGAAGATCGCCGAGGAGGAAGGGTTCGCCGTCCCCGCCGCGATGTTTCGCCGGATCGCCGAGGTCGAGGTGGAGCACGAGAAGCGGTACCTGCGGCTCCTCGGCCACGTGAAGAACGGCACGCTCTACAAACGGGAGAAGCCGATCCGGTGGAAGTGCGCGAAATGCGGCCGGGTCCACGAGGGGACCGAAGCGCCGGAGCGCTGCGCCACCTGCGGGCATCCGCAGGGGTGGTTCACCCCCGTCGAGGCGAACTACTGATCCAGTGGTAAGGGCGGCAACCCGGGTACGCCGGGGTTGCCGCCCTTGATTCCTCCGGGGGGAGCCCCCCCGCTCACTCCGGGGTCGGGGTCTCGAAGCGGGCCTTCTCCCGCGCCATCGCGTCGCGGCCGGCCTCGTACGCCGCCTTGATCACGGACCGCTCCTCGTCGATGAACCCCTCCACCTTCTGCCTCACGTCGCCGGTCCACTGATCGGTCTTCTTCTTGAGATCCTCCGCCAGTCCGCCGATCCGCTCCCGGGCCTCGCGCCCGGAAACGGGGGCGTACAGCAGGGCGAGCCCCGCGCCGACCAGCCCGCCGGCGAGAAACGCCAGCAGGACCCCGCCGGAACCGCAACAGCATCTTTCGTCGCTCATTTTCTTTCCCCCTTTCGAACGAACCTCTCGATGATGTGGGACGTCGCCGCCTTGAAGCCCACGAGAACCGATGAGACGTTCACGAGAGCGGGAGACACGGCGTGATCGAACACCTTCGTCGCCACGTCGACCGTCCCCCGGAGCGCGCGGACCCCCTCGGTGAAGTGCGCCACGTTGGAAACCCCCCGCTCGACGCCGGAAAGGATCTCCCGGACGGCCGCGTTCGTCTTGCGCAACTCCTCGGCGGTCATCTCGAACTGCCGGAGCGACTCGTCGACCCGCTGCGTGAGTTGGTCCACGTTCCTTCGAATCGACAGGAGTACGACCGACAGGACCACAACGAGCACCACCGCGGCGACCGCGAGGGCGATGAAGAGGACCGTCTGCGCGTCCAAGGGAAACCTCCCGTCCGAATCCGTGGGATCGGGGAACTCCGACCCATCTCTAAAATACCCTAAAGCGGCAGGTGACCGCAATCGATCACGCGGGAGGATTCCGTCACTCCCCCTGCCGGTACGCGTCGAAGATCGCCCGGAAGCGGCGGCATCCCTCGAACCGAAGGTACGGGATCACGTCCGCCGTCCCCTCCGGGCTCATCGGGACGAACTTTCCCTTGGCGCGGGAACACACCTTCCCCCCGCATCGGATCTCCCCCTCGCAGTAGGCGAGCCTTCCGGCATCCTCGACGAGTCGGCTGCGAACCTCGATCTCGGCGCCGACCGGCACGGGGGAAAGGAACTTCACCGTGAGCTCGCCCGTCACGTACATGGGGTGCGTCTTGCCGAACACGGTGGCGGCCCACCCCATCGTCTCGTCGAGGAGTGCGGAGACGACCCCGCCGTGGGCGACGTTCTTGTACCCGTTGAGGTGGGGGGGGAGGACCACCCTTCCCAGGACCTCGTTCCCCTCCACGAAGAACCGCGCCTGGACGCCGGAACGGTTCTCTTCCCCACAGAGGAAACAGCCCGAGGAGTGCGGCAGGTATTCCCGCTCGGAAGGATCCCGTTGCATCCTGTTATCCTACATCGATGCCTTGGACAGCCCCTTTTTCATCTTTCTCTTGAGCGTCGCCTGCGCCGCCGCAAGGCGGGCGACCGGCAACCGGAACGGCGAGCCGCTCACGTAGGTGAGCCCGATCTCGTAGCAGAACTCGACCGACTGGGGATCCACCTGCTCCCCACAGATCCCCATCTTCATCCCCTTCTTGATCTTCCGGCTGTTCGTGATGGCCATCTTCATCAGCATGCCGACACCTTTGCGGTCGATGGTGATGAACGGGTCGTGCTCGAAGATTCCCTTCTCGACGTAGTAGGGCAGGAACCTTCCCGCGTCGTCCCGCGACAGGCCGTACGTCGTCTGGGTCAGGTCGTTGGTGCCGAAGGAGTAGAAATCGGCCTCCGGCGCGATCTCGTGGGCCAGCAGCGCCGCCCGCGCGATCTCGATCATGGTCCCCACTTCGTAGCGCACGCGGACCTTGTGCGCTTTCAGCACCTTCTCGGCGATCCGCACGGTCATCTCGCGCATCACGCGCAGTTCGTTCACGCTGGCGATGAGCGGGATCATGATCTCGGGGACGGGTTTCACTTTCTGCTTCACCACGTGACAGGCGGCCTCCATGATGGCCTGGACCTGCATCTCGAAGATTTCCGGATAGGTGATGCCGAGGCGGCATCCCCGGTGGCCCAGCATGGGGTTGAACTCGTGCAGGGCCTTGTTCCGCGCCTGCAGTTTCTGCAAGGGGACGCCCATGTCCTGCGCGATCGCTTCGAGTTCCTCGTCGGTCTTCGGCAGGAATTCGTGCAGCGGCGGGTCGAGGAGCCGGATCGTCACCGGCAGTCCGTTCATCACCTTGAAGATTCCGATGAAATCCTTCCGCTGCATGGGGAGGATCTTCGCGAGGGCCTTTTTACGCCCTTCCGTATCGTCGGCCAGGATCATCTCGCGCACCGCCTGCACCCGGTCGCCCTCGAAGAACATGTGCTCCGTGCGGACGAGCCCGATCCCCTCGGCGCCGAACTTGAGCGCCATGCGGGCGTCGGCCGGCGTGTCGGCGTTGGCACGGATTCCGAGCTCCCGGATCTCGTCGGCCCACTTCAGGATCATGTGGAAATCGCCGCTGAGATCGGCGGGAACGAGGGGAACCAGCCCGAGGATGACTTCCCCCGTGGTGCCGTTCAGGGAGATGAAATCGCCCTCCTTCAGGACGCGCGACCCGAGGGTCAACACCTTCGTTCCCTCATCGATGTGGAGCGCGGTGCACCCCGCGACACAGCATTTGCCCATGCCCCTCGCCACTACGGCCGCGTGGGACGTCATCCCGCCACGAGCCGTGAGGATCCCCTGGGCCGCGTGCATCCCGCCGATATCCTCCGGGGAGGTCTCGGTCCGAACCAGGACCACGTTCTCCCCCTTGGCGGCCCACGTTTCCGCGTCTTCCGCCGAGAAAACGACTTTGCCGACCGCGGCGCCGGGCGACGCCGGCAGCCCTTTCCCGATGACCTGAACGGGCGCCTTCGGGTCGAAGGAGGGGTGCATGAGCCATTCGATCTGCACGGGGTCGATCCGCATGACCGCCGTCTTCTTGTCGATCAGCTTCTCATGGACCATGTCGATGGCGATCTTCAGGGACGCGGCGGCGGTCCGTTTCCCGACGCGGGTCTGAAGCATGTAGAGCTTGCCGTCCTGGACGGTGAATTCGATGTCCAGCATGTCTTTATAGTGGTTTTCCAGTTTCCGGTAGATCTTTTCGAGCTCGTTGTACACGGCGGGCTGCTTCTTCTTCAGTTCGTCGATGTGAAGGGGGGTCCGGATGCCGGCCACGACGTCCTCGCCCTGCGCGTTCGTGAGGTATTCGGCGAAGAACTTCTTCTGGCCGGTGGAGGGGTCCCGGGTAAAACCAACGCCGGTTCCCGAGTTCTCTCCCATGTTCCCGAAGACCATCGCCTGGACGTTGCACGCCGTCCCGAGATCGTGCGCGATGTTATTGAGCTTCCGGTACGTGACCGCCCGGTCGGAGAACCAGGAGTTGAACACCGCGTTGATGGCAAGCTTGAGCTGTTGGAGCGGGTCCGTTGGAAAACCCTTTCCCGTCTCCTTCGCGTAGATGCCCTTGAACGTTTCGACGAGTTCCCGGAGATCGTCCGTCGTCAGGTCCGTGTCGAGGTGGACCCTCCTGCCTTCCTTCATCCGCTCCAGCGCCTTTTCGAACAGCTGGCGGTTGATCCCCATGACGGTGGTACCGAACATGGTGATCAGCCGGCGGTAGGTGTCGTACGCGAACCGGTTGCCGGCCTTGTCGGCGAGGGCCTTGAGGGTCGTGTCGTTGAGCCCGAGGTTGAGAATCGTGTCCATCATCCCGGGCATGGAGAATTTCGAGCCGGAACGGACGGACACGAGGAGCGGATTTTTCGCGTCCCCGAACTTCATCCCCATCGCCGTCTCTACCTTCTTCAGGCTGGCGAGCACCTGTTCCAACATGCCGGCTGGATATTTCTTCCCGCTATCGAAGTACGTGTTGCACGCCTCCGTGGTGATGGTGAACCCGGCGGGCACCGGGATCTTCAGGTTCGTCATGTTGGCCAGCCCCGCCCCTTTTCCGCCGAGCAGGTCCTTCATCTTCCCGGTTCCGTCCGCCTTCCCGTTCCCGAAATAATAAACGTACTTTTTCGCGCTTCTGGCCATCAGCACCCTCCACGAGGCATGGTTTCGGACGTGTCACTCATTATAATGAAACGGCCGCCCGGATTACAACGGACGGCCGCATTTCAGGATCGTAAACGGCGGAATCGGCCCCGCAGGGGGGGGGTTATTTTTCTTTCACGGGCACTTTTTCCTGATCGCTCTCCTGCGCCGGCAAGCCCGCCGCCTCGACCGCTTCCCTCTGCGCCTTCTTCCTCTTCACGATCAGTTTCCCCACCACGACGACCCCGATGGCGAATGTCGCCTCGGCGATATAGATGACATAGGGCGGGATGGTAAACCACTTCTGGACCAAGGCGTCCGTCGCCATCATTTCGCCCGCGACCTTCCCAAGGACGGCGGAGCCGATGACGACGATGATCGGGTACTTTCCCATCAGCACGGAAAGGAGAGTGCTGGTCCCCACGACGAGAGGGACGCTCAATCCCAACCCGAACATCAGCAGGAACATGTTCCCCTTGGACGCGCCTCCGACCGCCAGCATGTTGTCGAGGCTCATGACGATGTCCGCGATGACGATCAGCTTGATCGCCTGTATCAGGTTCGACGCCTGATCGACCTCTTCTTCCTCGTGCCCCTGCGTCAGCAGCTTCACCGCGATCCAGGCGATCAACGCCCCGCCGATGAATTTCAGGAGGGGGATCCTCAACATCTGGGCCACGAACATGGTGCAGACGACCCGCAGCATCACCGCGGCCCCCGCCCCCAGGATGATTCCCCACCTCTTCTGTTTCGGGGGAAGGTTCCGGACGGCCAGGGCGATGACGACGGCGTTGTCCCCCGCCAGGACCAGGTCGATCAGGATGATGCTCAACAACGCGGATAAAAACGTGTAGTCGAAGGAGATCCACCCGAACCAGCCGAAGTCGTGCCGGGTGGAGCCGAGCAGCGCGGGCAGAAACCCGTCGAAACCGATCGATCCGAACCAGCTCAAATCAAACATCACATTCCTCCATCGTTGTTTCCTGCCAAGGAGATTGGGACCTTATCTTTACGGAAGGATCACGTATTTCCACGCATCGCCTCCCAGCAGTTGGAGATCGCGACGTTCAGGGATGCCTTCGCCGCGGTGGCTTCCACGGGACGGTATCCGAGGGATTCCCTGGCCGCGGAATCCGACAACTCCCAGGGGTCGGAAAGAAACGCGGCGCCCGTCCATTCCTCCCTGGGGATGCAGCGGATCCCGGAGCGCGAGCCGGTCACGTCGCGGACCATTTCCGCCACCTCTTCCCAGGTGACATAGACGGTGGCGAAATTGAACGTCCGTCCGTACGCCACCGGGTTGAAGAGGCACCGGTCCACTCCCTGCGCCAGGTCCGCCATGTGGAGGAAAGATCCGCCGGAATCGGCGGGGACCTCCAGGGGGTTTCCCGCCGATGCGGTGTTGAGCATCTCCCGCAGATGCTTGCCGCCGATATCGTCTCCGTACGCCCACCAGAAACGGACGACGGTGGCCGGCGGCCCCTTGGTCTTCCCGTACATGAGGCACAGTTTCTCTGCGGCGGCCTTTGCGATCCCGTAGAGGGGCTTTCTCGCCTCTTCCACCCGGAGGGGGTGCTCCTCGTCGATGGGGGAATACCGGGGCTTCCCGTACACCACCGCCGTGCTCGCGTAGATCAGATGCCGTATTTTTCGGGAGGCCATCTCCTCCAGCAGATAGATGTGGCCTCTCAGGTCCTGCTCCAGGACGACCAGGGGATCTTCGGAGAAAGACCAGGCCAGGTGGAGGACGGCGTCCACCCCATCCACCGCCGACTTCAGGGCGTCCCTGTCTTCAATCCCCGCCCGGAACAGCGCAAGCCCCTTGTCCTCGACGGACCGGAGGGGCTCCACGTCCTTGTCGATCACCCGTACCTCGTACCCCCGCCCCAAAAGCGATGCGGTCAGATACCTTCCGCACGACCCTGCGCCGCCGGTGATGAGGATTTTTCCCGCCGACGTCATCCCCGGATCCCCGGGAAAAAAGAGAAGCGGCCGAGGATGGCGTACGAAGCCGTTTCCCTAGGCCGCACCTTTCCAGTTCCACGTGCCGGACGGACGCTCACAGATGCATTTCCCCACTATATCCAACAAGTTCCGGCAAAACAGGGCTGCCGCATGCACGCTTCAGCCGGGTCCGACCTTTATGCGCCTTTTTCTTATTATACCCGAGATCGACGGCCAGAAGAAGATGATAATCGCCGCGGTCATGACCGGTAGCGCGATCGGGAACCGGAAGAAGACCACCGGGCTGCCTTGCCCCATGATGAGGGCCTGCCGCATGGCCGCCTCGGCCATGTCCCCCAGAACGAGGGCCAACACCATCGGGGCAAGGGGGTAATCGAGCTTCTTGAAGATGTATCCGAGAACCCCGAATCCGAGCATGTAATAGCAGTCGATCATCCGGTTGTTCACCGCGTAGGCGCCGATGGCGCAGACATACACGATGGCGGGCATCAGGATCGCGAACCGGACCTTGAGGACCGCGGCGAACAGGGGCGTGAAGGCCAACACGATGAAGAGACCGATGAAATTTCCCACCCAGCAGCTGCCGATCAGGCCCCAGACGAAATCCGCGTGTTCCTTGAAGAGCATCGGCCCGGGCGTGAGGCCGAAGATCATCAGGCCGCCCATGATGACGGCCATGGTCGGGGACCCTGGTATTCCGAGGGTGATCATGGGGAGCGTCGCCGAAGTTCCCGCGCCGTGCGCGGCCGCCTCGGGCGCGATGATTCCCGCTGCGGCGCCCTGCCCGAACTCGTCCTTGTTCCTCGCCGCCTGTTTCGCGAAACCGTACGCCATGAAGGAGGCCGGGGTCGCGCCGCCGGGCTTGAGGCCCATCCAGCATCCGATCAACGTCCCCATGAGGAGCGTTTTCCAGTGAATCGCAAGCTCCTTCGCCCCCTCCCGGATATCCTTGAACGTCACCTTCGCCTCGATCCCTTCCATCTTCAGCCCTTCCTCGACCGTGAGGAAGATCTCCCCCAGACCGAACAGACCGATGACCGCGACGATGAAGTTGAACCCGCCCATCAGGTCGATCGAGCCGAACGTCATCCGCAACTGCCCGGTAACGATGTCCATCCCGACCGCCGCCATGGTGAATCCAAAGAAGATGGAGACCAGGGTTTTCATGGCGGACTTCCCTCCGAGCCCGACAAACGCACTGAAGGTGAGGAACATCACGGAGAAGATCTCGGCGGGGCCGAACTTCAGCGCGAACTCCGCGATGATCGGGGCGAAAAAGCTGAGGAGAATGACGCCGATGACCGCCCCCACGCCGTGCGAAAGGAACGATATGACGAGCGCCTTTCCCGCGTGTCCCTTTTTCGCCATGGGGTATCCGTCGAAGGTGGTCGCCACCGACCACGGCTCCCCGGGGATATTGAACAGGATGGATGTGATGCTCCCACCGTACAACGCCCCCCAATATATGCTCGATAACAGGATGATGCCCGGAATGGGCTGCATCGTAACGGTGAGGGGGATGAGGATGGCCACACCGTTGGCTCCGCCGAGGCCGGGAAGGACGCCCACGATCACCCCGAGAATCAGCCCGATCATGGCGACCATGAAATTATACGGCTGCGCCGCAACGCTTATGCCCATGTACAGATTGTGAAAATTCTCTACCACGTTGTTCCCCCTCCGAAGTTCAAAATGGCAAATGAATGAATTTTCCCAACATTCCGCCCGGCAACGGAATCAGGAACGCCCTGTCAAAAATGACGTAGAGCGCCAGGGGCGTCAGGGTGCTGACCGGGACCACGGTAATCCAGCCGATCTTCCCGACCGCCCGCATATAAAACGCCAGAAAGACGGCGGCGGCGGCGTGAAGTCCCAGAACCTCGGTGAGGAGAACCATTCCGACGGACGGGAGCAGCACCCAGAGGATCGGCGTCAGGGCCCCTTCCGGGATCAGCCGCGCGCTGCTCGCGCCCTCCTTCTTGAACCGGGCAAGGTTTTCCACGGTGATGACGCCGCTGCAGATCAGCGTCCCCACGCCCAGATAAAAAGGGAACCAGCCGGATTCGGGCCCGCTCGATCCCCATTGGAACCCGACCCGAACCGCGTCGACGATGGTGATGATTCCGATCACAACGAAAAAAAGAGACGTGAAAAGTTCCGCCTTCCGCATCTTCCCTCCCCATCCCGTACCGATGTAAAAACGCGACAGAAAGAGAGGAAGCAGGCCGGCATGCCCTGCTTCCCCCCGGTTTCGATTTCTATGTTCCGTTTCCCTACTTGATCAGCCCGCCCTTTTTCATGAGGTCCACCGTCGTCTTGTCTTTCTCCTGAAGCCATGTCACGTATTCCGGCCCGGAGAGAAACGCGCCCTTCAGTCCCATGTCCATCACGTACTTCTTCCATTCGGGAGTCTCGGAGATCTTCTGAATCACGTTGACATAGAACTCCTGCTGCTCCTTCGTGATTCCGGGAGCCGCGAAGAAGCCGCGAAGCATCATGTAGCTCATGTCCTTGCCGGTCGCTTCCTTCATCGTCGGGATCGTTTTCCAGTCGGGCAGATCGATCCGCGCCGAGTCGATGGTCGCCAGCGGCCGCAATCTACCCGCCTTCCAGTGGCTCACGGCCTCCGACGGATTGTTCACCGTCGAATTGACGTGCTTGCCGACGAGCTCAACCGCCACTTCCCCGCCGCCCTTGAACGGCACGTAATTGAATTTCAGTCCAAAGGCCTGCTCGAACTGGACCGTAATGATCTGGTCTTCCTGCTTCGATCCGGTTCCGCCCATGTTGAACTTTCCCGGTGCCTTCTTCACCGCGTCGATGTACTCCTGCGCGGTCTTGTAGGGACTTTCGGCGTTTACCCAGAGGCAGAAATAGTCAAGGGCAAGGCGGGCGATGGGCGTCATGTCCTTCCAGTTGAAAGGAACTCCCGTCGCCAGGGGCGTGGTGAAGAGGTTGTCGAGGGTGATGATGATGACGCCCGGATCCCCTTTCTTCCCCTTCACGTACATGAACCCTTCCGCTCCCGCGCCGCCGGATTTGTTGATCACGATGAAGGGCTGCGGGGACAATTTATACTTGGAGATGAGCGGGGAGATGAATCTGGCCATGACGTCCGCGCCGCCGCCGGCCCCGGCGGGAATGATGAACTCTACGGGTCTGTCCGGCACCCAGGCTTTTGCCGTGCCGATGGAGGTGAACACCAACACTAAAGAGCATGCGGCGACCAGGCCGATCTTCAGCACTGAAAACCTTTTCCCCATGGATGTACCCTCCCACGCCAATTTTTTTAAGGCCTGCCTCAAGAGTCAAAAAAGACCGACTCCGCCTGCGCCAGCACCTCCCTCCCCTTGCACCATCCCTTGGTCTTTTTCTTTCCGAGAACGCGTCCGGCGCCGATTCGATCCACTTCTCAAGGATAGCCGTTTTTTTTGTCGTTTAGTATTCGCTTTTTTTTATCAACCCGGGGAGGAACACAGGCACTCCCGTGCTCCTCCCCGGACGGACCGACGGCCTGCGCTACCGCTTACGCCTGCTCCCTGGGGCCGAGGACGGGAACCTCGATCGGCTTCCCGGGGGCCTTGGTCTTCGCCGTGATGAACGCCTGCATCTTGGCGATGTGCTCTTCGTTCAGGTGGCTGAACCGCTCCTGGGTCTTCAAGTACTCCTTGACCGGCTTGTACGCCTTCGGAACGTGCTGGTACGTGTATTCGCCGTTCTCCCATTCGTAGTTCGTCCACATGCCGGTCTCGACGGCCTGCTTGGCGATCTTGACGGTGTCCTTGCAGTCGTACAGCCAGCCCTTCGGGCACGGGCAGTGGATGTGGAGGAAGGACGGGGCCTGGTAGTTGAGGCCCTTGCGGACCTTGTTGATCAGGTCGACCGGGTAGCCGACCGACGCGGTCGCGACGTAGTGCACGGCCGGATGCCCGCCGATGACCAACTGCGGGGCATCCTTGGGGAAGAGCCTCTTCCCTTCGGGGCAGTTCTTTCCCGGAGGGGTGAAGGTCGTCTTCCCGCCGAACGGGGTCATCGGGGAAGTCTGGATCCCCGTGTTGGCGTACGACTCGTTGTCGTACATGATGAAGAGGACGTCATGGCCGCGGTACATCAAGGCGGACATCGCCTGGAGCCCGATGTCGATCGCGCCGCCGTCGCCCGCCATGACGACGATGCTCGGCAGTTTGCCCTTGTACTTCCCCTTTCGGATCAGAACGTTGTAGGCCGCCTCGATGCCGGAGGCGACGGCCCCGCCGTTCGTGATCTGGCAGTGCGTCCAGGGCATGGCGAACGGTGTGCACATGTAGCTGCAGTTCGCCACGTACATGCAACCCGTGGGGCCGAGGAAGATCGAGTCGGGTCCCACCGCCTTGGCGACCAGCTTGTAGCAGAGGGCCGGGCCGCAGCCCGCGCAGGTCCGGTGACCGGGAACGTAATACTCCTTCTGGTCGATACCGCGCAGATTCTTGACCATTTCCAGCTGTTGCGTCGGAATTTGTGCCATATTGTTTCACTCCTTGTATGCTTCTCAGCAGTTTTTTACTAGATTCCGTTGTCGAACCCGACCCAGTAGACGTACTGATCGACCTTCCCCTTCTTCGAGGCCGTGTCGAGGATCTTCGCCATGTTGTAGAACTCGTCGAGGGTGATGACTTCGCCACCCAGGCCGGCCATGAACGACGTGACGGCGGGCTGCTTCGCCGAATCGTACAGGGAGGCGCGGACTTCGTGCTGGAGCTTCCCGCCCTTCATGGCGCCGCCGTACGAAGTGCTGGACTCGATGACGCCGACGGCCTTGAACTTGGAAAGGACTTCGACGATCTTCTCGGTCGGCCAGGGACGGACGAAGCGGAGCTTCACCATGCCGACCTTGGCTCCCTTTTTCCGGAGGTGGTCGACCGCGAACCGGGCCGTGCGGCAGTGCCCGCCCATGAGGAAGAAGACGTAGTCGGCGCCGTCGGTCTTGTACTCTTCGAGGAACGCCGGGTAGTTCCGGCCCATCATCTTGTTGTAGTCGGCAACGGCCTTCTCGATCACTTTCGGGGTGTTCAGGAACGCCTGCGCTCTCTGCAGGTCGATCGCCGGGCCCTGGTCCGGGTAGATCTGGGGACCATGGTTCGTCGGATTCTTGGGATTCAGCGCGTGCGGGCAGTGGTACGGCGGAAGGTATTCATCGACCGCCGCCTGGTCCGGAATGCTGACCTTGCCGGGGATGTGGGAGACGAAGTAGCCGTCCTGCACCGCCCACTGGGGCAGCATGACTTTCGGATCTTCCCCGATCCGGTAGTACATGATGGTGTTGTCGAGGATTTCCTGCGGCGTCTCGGCCCAGCCCAGGATCCATCCCTGGTCGCAGCAGCTCATGACGTCCGTATGCTCGGAACCGAAGTCGCCTGGGGGATCGTAGGCCCGGTCGGCGATGGTCATCTGTACCGGATACCGGCCGCCCGAGATGGGGGAGTAGACCTCCATCGCGTAGGCGACGCCGACGCCCGAGCTTCCCGTGTACGCCCTTGCACCGGACGCGGACGCGCCCTGGGCGATGGAGAGCTGGGCGTGTTCGCCTTCACCGTGGATGAACTCCGCATCGAGTTCCCCGTCCGCCACCATCCTGGAAAGCTCCATCATGATTCCCGTGTACGGGCGGATCGGGTACGAGCTGATGACCTCTACTCTTGCCAATTTGGCGCCATTCGCGGCGGCCGAACAACCCGCCATGACAGTTTCTCTCGGCATGTGATTCTCCTCCTTGGAATCTAGTAAGGCTTGTCAAGACGGGCAACGCCGCCTTTGAAATTCAGTTCGTTTTCGTTCCTGAGAGCGTCGACCGGGCACACCTCGACGCAGATCCTGCAACCCTTGCAGTAGATCGGGTTCCAGAACATCTTTTCGGACTTCTCGTCGAAGTGCCAGCAGCTGTCCGGGCAATAGGCGAAGCAGTTCAGGCAGATCGTGCACTTTTCGTGATCGATGACGGGACGCTCGGTCCGCCAGTTCCCGGTCTTCATCATCGGCTGCTCGCCCACGGGGGCCGGGACCACGGCGCCGTCGGCGATTTCGAGGTGCTTGGGAATCCGGAACTTTTCGCAGTACATTGGACTCATTTTTTCTTCTCCTTCCGTGCCTTATAAGGATTTCACTACAGCGGTCTTGGCCCCTTCTTTCACACCCCCCTTGTTCCCGGCGCATAGGAGGGCGTTTTCCAGGGAAAACTTGTCGCAGATCTTGGTCGCCGCGCCGATCAACGGTGCGGCCAGGCCGACGGCTACGGAGACGGCTTCCGTGCCGCCTTCCGATCCCATGAAGTCGACGCTGTCGAGGCCGCTGCCGCCGATGATCCCGGTGGCGTCCACGGTGACGAAGGACTTCAGCAGGTCCTTGTTGGGGATCAGCGCGAGGAGTTCATCCGCGGAACGCTTGGAGTTGACGACCAGCGCTCCGCCCTTCTTCATCCCGCGGAGGATGTCGATCCCCTTGATGATCGTGTCGTCCATGACGAAGACGAGTTCCGGGCTGCTGTTCTCGTACAGGTAGCGCATTTCGATCTCTTCGTCGCTGATGCGGGCATACTTGCGGAGCGGAACCTGGACACGGTCCGGAAGGTCCGCGTAGTTGTCCCAGGCCTGGGTGAACTTGCCGCCTTTCGATGCGGCGTTTGCGATCACGAGCGACAGGTGTCTTCCTTCCATGTCCTGGGTCACGCCGCGTGCCCAGATCGTTACTTCAAATACATGTGCCATTGTGTCCATCCTCCTTCTTTTGTCTACGATACGGATTGGGACGAACTGCCATGCAACTCCAGACTCACCCCCTTTCCTTGATGCTAGATACTATTGGCGATTCCCCGCTTCGATCTCCGTCTCCCGGATGTCCCGAAAAGACTGGTCTCGATATCCACCAAGTGCTCGAGCATGCATCTCTCGGCCCGTTCCGGGTCCCTGGCACGGATCGCTTCGAGCACTTCCCTGTGGCGCAATATGGATTTCTGGGGTCTTCCCTCCACCTGGAGGTACTGCTCGCGGCTCTCCGCGAGCAGGTCGATGATGTTGTCGGTGATGCGCAGGAGGGCCTTGTTTTTCGCCGCCCTCGCCATGATGTAATGGAAATTCCTGTCCACGTCCGTCCCGAAATCCCCCCGGGCGATCTGTTCTTCCTGGAGGGCGAGGACCTTCTCCATCATGGAGATCTCTTCCTCGGTGGCCCGCTCCGCCGCGAGATAGGCGAGATCCGGCTCGATCATCCGGCGCATTTCGAAAAGCTCCATCTGATCGTCTTTCTCCGTTAGGATGACGGAGGCAAGGGGGCGGACCAGGGACTCGACGGGCTGGCGCGCAATGTACGTGCCGTCTCCCTGGCGGCTCTCGATGAATCCCTGGCTCTCCAGGGAGCGGAGAGCTTCCCGGACGGAGGATCGGCTCACCCGGAAGACATCGGCCAACTCCCGCTCTACAGGGAGCTGGTCTCCCGACTTGAACCGCCCTTTTTCGACCATGTCCTTGATCTTGGCAACGATCTCCTCGTATACCTTCGACTTCTTGATCGGCTTGAACATCTGCGATTTATGCTTCACTCTCGCTCCTTCAGGCATGGAACGGGATCAGTGCTTCATTTCGCGGGGCCGGATCGCCGAAGAGGCCCCGTTCTTTTCGATCGCACGGTCGAAATGCTTCGTCGTGATCTTGAGGAGCATGTAATCGAGCGTCTCCCCACTGGCGAGGCTCTCTTCCAGAACCACGACGACCGCCTTCTTGCAGAGGGACTCGAGTTCGGCCCCGGTCCACCCCTCGCTCATGCCGGCGAGGAGCTCGATGTCGACCTCGGTTCGGAACGGCAGCGATTGCATGTACAACTCCAGGATCTCGACCCTCTCCTCCTTTCCGGGGAGGGGGAATTCGATGATGGAATCGAACCGTCCCGCCCGGAGCAGCGCCGGCTCCATCAGGTCGATCCGGTTCGTCGCGGCGACGACCGCGATCCCCAGCGAGCTCGGCAGCCCGTCGAGCTCCCGGAACAGCTGGCTGACGATCCGCTGGGAGACCTGGCCGGAATCTTCCGCGGTCCGCGTCGGCGCCATGGCTTCGATCTCGTCGAAGAACAGGATGCAGGGAGAGGCCTGCTTCGCCCGCTTGAAGACCTCCCTCAGCCCCTTTTCCGACTCCCCGACCCACTTCGAAAGAAGGGTGGGAGGGTCGACGATGAAAAGGGTCATCCCCATCTCCCCCGCGAGCGCCTTGGCCATCAAGGTTTTCCCCGTTCCGGACGGACCCGAGAAGAGAACGCCCCTGGGGGGGCTCAGGCGGGAATTGACAAAGAGGGGAAATCCTTGGAGGGGAAGCCGCATCAAGGAAAGAAGGTTCTCCTTGATCTTCCGCAGCCCCCCGACATCCTTGAAGGAGATGTTCGGCCGCTCGCTCATGAACTCCCGCGTCGAGGTGGGCTCGACCGCCTTGAAGGCGGCCACGAAATCCGCGGCGGTGACCGTGATCTTCAACCCTGCCTCCAGGATGGGTTTGGCGTCCACCTGGAACGTGACCGAGGGCAGGATGCGCCGAAGCGTCGCCATGCCCGCCTCGGTGCAGAGGGCGGCGATGTCCGCGCCGACGTATCCGTGGGTGATCTCGGCCAGATGCCCCAGGTCGACATCTTCCGCGAGCGGCATCTTGCGGGAATGGATCTTCAGGATCTGGAGGCGATCGGCCCGTTTCGGTACGCCGATAGTGATTTCGCGGTCGAAGCGTCCCGGGCGGCGCAGGGCCTGGTCGACGAGTTCCGGCATGTTCGTCGCGCCGATGATCACGACCTCCCCGCGGGAGACGAGTCCGTCCATCAGCGCCAGGAGCTGCGCCACGACGCGTTTTTCCACATCCCCGACGACGGTGGCCCGTTTCGGGGCGAGCGCGTCCAACTCGTCGAAGAAGATGATGCTGGGGGCGTTCTTCCGGGCCTCGTCGAAGACCTGCCGCAGCTTGGCCTCGCTCTCCCCGTAGAACTTGTGGATGAGCTCGGGGCCGTTGACGTGGATGAAATGGGCCCGGACCTCGCTGGATATGGCGCGCGCGATGAGGGTCTTTCCCGTCCCCGGCGGCCCGGAGAGGAGAACCCCCTTGGGCGGATCGATCCCGAGCTCGGTGAACAGATCGGGGAATTTCAGGGGAAGTTCGATCATCTCCCGGATGTGGCCCAACTCTTTATCCAGCCCGCCGATGTCCTCGTAGGAGGTCCGGACGGCCTTTTCGTGGGCGAAATCGGCGGTCCGGAAGGTGAGGGCCGTGTGGGCGGTGATCCGGAGGGCCCCCCGCGGGCTTGCCCCCTCCACCATGAAGAATTGCGGCCGGGCTCCGAACAGGACGACCTGGACGCGGTCGCCGATCACCACGTGGAGCCCGGACAGCAGCTGGAGGATGTGGGGGATCTCCTGTTCCCTGGGGGGCTGGCTTCTCGCGTCCACGGGAGAGAGGATGACGCTGTCGGCCAGTTTGGAGGGGACCTTCTGGACGGTGCAGCTCTCGTCCACGGAGATCTGGGCGTTGTCCCGGGTGACGCTGTCGATCTGCACCAGGCCCTTGCCTTCGTAGTGCTGGGTGAGATGGCCGGCGCGGGCCACCGTGGACCGTCGGCCGGTGATCAGCAGGCAATCGCCGGGCACCGCCCCCAGGGCCTTCAGTTGACCGGCATCGACGCGGGCGAGGCCCTTCCCTTCATCCTCGATGAAGGATTTTGTGACTCGAAGCGAGAGTTCCTCTGTTCGTGCGACCGGCGTCTTCATGCCCCCCCGCTGCGCGTAACGAATAGGCAAGGTGATCCGACCGTATACTGTACACGGACCGATTGTCGGACCAATATAGGACGGGCGGGGCGCTACTGTCAAGAGGAAAGGCTGGAGGGGGTAATTCTCTAATATTACGAGCTCTTAGCGTACCAGGCTCCATCCGTGCCGTCGCAGCGCCGGAGATCGTGCCACTGCCGGAAAATGCGTGACCCGTGACGGGGAAACATCTCCCCGTCACGGGTCATTGCTATTCCGCGAGCCGGTACCCCCCCCGCGGCATCATGGATCCGCGGGGGACGCTAGTGCAGCTCAGCCCGGTCCCCCGCAGTGATGCACGAGGACGGGGGTCTTCGACCGCGAGAGGATCTTCGACACTACGGTCCCGAACAGCGTGCCCATCAGTCCCGGGTTGCCGTGGGTCGATATGAAGATGAGGTCGCAATTCTTTTCCTTCGCAACCTTCAGGATTCCGTCCGTGGGGGATTCCCCGGCGAGGTACACCTTCTCGCACTTCACGCCGTTATCCGCGCACATCTTCCCCGCAACGGCCAGCGCCTTTTCCGCAAATTCCTTGTGCAGATCCTCCGCGCGCTGCATCGACTCTTGCGCGGCCTTTCCCGAGGAAGCGCCGAACAGCATGTCGGGATTGTAGATCTTCAGGATTTCCGGGCCGGAAAGTTTCTCCGTCACGCAAACCGCCGTCACTTTGGCGCCGAGTTCTTTTGCGAGCAGGATCCCGTGGCAGGTGCCGAACTTGCATTTGCCCAGCCCGTCCGTCGGCAACAGGATGTTGGTATACAACATGCTCCTCCCCCTTTTTTCTCCCGGGCGGTCTCCAAGAAAACGGATGGACCCGCATGCCGGTTCCTTCCGAGCGTCACATTATCCGGCGCGAGGTCCCCGTCATGTCAAGCGGTAAATAAAATTGCCGTCCGAAACCAGCCTGCGCCGTCGTCAGCGGATGATCACTTCCTTGTTCATGAGCTTCATGATCACGATGATGAGGATGATGAGGATCGCGATCCCGATGAGGATGCCGAGGGCGTCATCCGCCCCCGCCGCCGCCCGGTCGGTCAGCGACGCGAGCCGGTGCAGATCCTGCGCGCTCATCGCCTCCACCTTCGCCATCGCCTCCGCGGGCGACACCCCGTAGTCGACGAGCTTCTGGACGATAATCTTGTTCTCGAGGAGCGCCTGGACCTTGGCCATGTCCTCGACCCGGCTCCCCGCATCGGATAGGTTGGAGGCGATCACGCCCGCCTCGGCGACCCCCCGGACCGACCCGAGAACGCCCATCCACCCGGCCATCATCACGGCCACCATCACGAACCAGCCTGCCTTGCGTATCATCGCCATCCCGAACCCCCTTACGTGTGATCGTGAGCAAATACGCCGTTCCCTATGCCGTCATTCTTGCAGATCCGTCCGGCCCCGGTCAACCCGCGGTGAAAGAATCCCGCACGTTCACTCGAGGACGCGGATCGGCATCACGATCATCGGGTAGCCGGAAAACACGAGCTTTTTCTGCGCGAGGAACGCCGTCTGGTTGTGGAGCAGCTTGTTGAAGAAGTTCTCCTCCGGGAAGACGAGCTGCCCGGCGAAGAAGACGACGTTGGGAAAATCGGCCGCCACCTCCGTCGCCATCCCCCCCAGGACCTCGATCACGTCCGTGCCTACCCGATGGCGCGCCTCGCCGTAGTACCCGTGCCCCTTCACGAACTCGACGTAGTTCGCGAGCTGCCCCCGCAGGTTTTCCGAGAGGTTCTCGATCTCCGCGACCCCCTTGAACCGGCTGGTGTCGATCACCCCCACGGACAGGAAGACGAAGTTCCGGAACGTCCCGGGGAACGACCGGATGATCGAGAAGAAGACGTGCATCCCGAGGCCGTTGTACCCGGACACGAGGATGGCGGCGGTGGGGGCCTGCCGCCGCACCATCGGCTCCTGGGCGGTCGCCGTCGTCGGAGAGGGAAGGTCAAGAAGCAGGTCGTCGAGGCGCTTGAGATGCCCGGACGCCTTGCGGTAGTGGCTTCGGACGACGAACGCCGCCGCGCAGAACGATCCCGTGATCAGCAGGGTGATCCAGCCGCCCTCGGGGAACTTCATCAAGATGGTGGCGCAGAGGATCGACGCGGTGAGGAGGAAGCCGAGCCCGTTCATCGCCAGCCCGGATTTCCACTTTCCCGCCGACGCGCGGTCCTGCCACCAGTGCCGGCACATCCCGAACTGCGACAGGCTGAAGGTCAGGAAGACGTTGATCGAATACATGATGATGAGGTACCGGACCGAGCCGCCGGTGATGAAGAGCATCAGGAACGCCATCCCCCCCATGAAGTAGACCCCGTACTTCATCACCAGCCGCTCGGAGAGGTGCGCGAAACGGTGGGGCATGTAGGAGTCGACCGCCATGTTGGAGAGGACCTGCGGCCCGCCGAGGAAGCCGGTCTGGGCGGCGACGAACAGCAGCACCGCCTCCGTGAAAAGGACGAACGCGGCGAAAAGCTCGGCGCTCCTCCCCTGCCACAGGCTGTTCACCAGGTCGCCGAAGAGGACGGCGTTCAGCGTCTTCCCGTGGACGGGCCTGACGTCGTTCAGGACGTACCCGAGGATGATCCCGCCCGCCATGAAGGCGAGGGAGAAGGCCAGGTACGCCATCGCGCGCTTCCCCGTCTGCACGCGCGGCTCCCGCAGCGTCTGCATCGAGTTGCTGACCGCCTCGATCCCGGTATACGTGCCGGCGCCCATCGAATAGGCCCGAAGCAGCAGCGCCCCGACCCCCATCCAGCCGATCTCCCGGGACGCGGCGGAGAGGTCGGTGGAAACGCGGGTGGCCACGGCGGGCAGGTCCCCGGCGTGGCGGAGCACCGCGTAGAGGACCAGCGGGATGTGGGTGAGCAGGAAGGCGATGAAG
>Ga0315273_10001150_pt1 | contig 29562 bp, 24 predicted proteins | sample YL17G02_0_MG_FD_205753 | JGI IMG/M metagenome (GOLD analysis project Ga0315273, IMG submission 205753) | Sediment microbial communities from Yellowstone Lake, YNP, Wyoming, USA - YL17G02_0 | ecosystem: Environmental > Aquatic > Freshwater > Lake > Sediment | place: USA: Wyoming | collected... | reverse complement strand
TGCTCCTGAACGGCGACGGCGAGGCCAAGCTCTTCGCGAAACCCGACAATGGCTCCATACTCGCGAAGCTCGCCGATACTTCACCGCCCGCACTCATTGATCTCATACCCAGCGAGCACGCGCGCGGCCAGTGGGATGTCTGGGCGGACAACACCAAGCTGAAGAAGTTCGATGTAGTCCTAACCAACCCTCCCTTCGGCGAGGACCGCGCCTACCGGGTCAATACGGCGGTCGACCGCGAGATCATCGAGATGTACGAAACTTGGCACCTAACCCGGCAGAAAGCGGACGCAGAGGATTCCTTCGCTGCGAAGCACGAGCGGGGCAAGAAGAAGCTGGCGGCAAAAGGAAGCGACGCAATAGACAAAGGCATCATCTTCCTCGAAAACGCCTACCGGTGCGTGAAGGAGGATGGCCGCTTCGGCATCATTCTCTCGAACTCCATCGCCTCGATCAACAGATGGACGCGTGTGCGGGAGTGGATCATGCAGCGGATGCGAATCGTCGCCCTCTTCGACCTCCCGCCCAACATCTTCGCCGAGACCGGCGTCAATACCAGCATCCTGATTGCCTACAAACCCAAGCCCGCCGCGCTTAAGCGGTTGAACGAAGCCGGGTACAGCATCTTCGTCCGAGACATCCAGCGCGTGGGCTACGAGAAGCGCACGAGCAAGCGAAACGTCTTCTTCAATCCCATCTATCAGACCGACGAGACGACTTTCGACATCCGCGTGAACGAACACGGTGAGCCCGTACTCGACGAGGAATTCACTGACACGCTCGCCGAGTTTCGCCAATGGGCGCTCGCGCAGGAGAAGACGCTGCAAGACCTGTTTCTGAAGGAGAGTTGATGAAATACCTTCGCGTACCGAGCGAGATCACTCTCGCAGACTCGAAAGGCAATGGTGCCTCATGGTCGGCGGGGATGTATCGTCGCGTCGAGATTCCCACCCGCCATACACGCAGCGTCCGCGAACTCATCGCCGGTTATGACAAGGGCAGCGATCCCGGTTCGCTGTATTACCTGGGGAAGTCCACGCATCACTTTATCCGCACCAAAGCGCTTCAATCGCACAGCTATCTCATTTATCCAAAGGGCGGAGCAATTACGCCGATCAACCCGCGGGTTTTTGAGGACATGGCACTCAATGATGGCGACATCTTGCTCTCAAAGGATTCCAACGTGGGTGAGTCTGCGATGGTCGATGGTGTGACTTGGAGGAACCATACGCTCAGCGGCGGCATTGTGCGGTTGCGGCCCTCGGTCAATCGCCACTACCTTTTCGCTTTCCTCAAGCACGAGCTTTTCAAAACGGAATTGCTCTCAATGGTGCCGCGAGGGGCGACCATCGCTCACGCGAACGAACTTTGGCTCGATTGCCGGATCCCGTTTCCAACACAGCGCGATGCGGACGACGTGATCGCCTACGTCGCTGCGCTCACCGAAGCGCTTGTGGACAAGGAGAAGGCCATCCGCGCTCGGAACGACGAAATCCACGCACAGATCGAAGCTGAGTTGGCCGCCAACCAATCGGGCGAGGCATTCCAATACAGTCACCCAATGCTGGATGAAGTGCGTTCGACGCTGCGCCTTGACACGGGGCTTTATTGCCGGGGTTTCCGCGCCTTCCAGCATCGCGTGAGCAACTACCGCCACGGAGCCACCACCCTCTCCGCGATGGGCGTGCGCTCACGGCGCGGACCCAACCTTGCCGTGTCCGTCATCGGCAAGAGCCTCTATTCCGAGACGCCGAAACATGGCTGGTATGAACTGATCCGCCCAGTGAACATCAGCAGTTACGGAACGTTGATCGGTCGCGAATGGTTCGGAAATCGCACAACTCTGCCCTTGGTGAGTCGCGGTGAGATCGTTTTCGGCTGTGAAGCAACGTGGCGCTCACTCGTGCTGCTCGATGAGATGGAGCGATGCACGACAAACTTTCACGGCACGGTATTGTATTGGCCGGGAGCTGCAATACAGGACGTGATTTGGATCCACACTTTCCTTGGTTTTCTGCGGGAAGCAGGTGTTTTGAAACACATCGCTGTCGGCGGTCAGGGCGGACACCTATCGCCCGAGTATTTTGATTACATACCGCTGCCGAAATTCCCCGATTCGGTGCGAGAGTGCATCGCCCGCCTTTACCACAACCCCGTCCCACCACCCGCGCGCAAAGCGACGCTGGCAGACTTCGTCGCCTGGCACCGGGAGTGGAACGAAGGGTTGGGCACTTGGGAACTCGACCGCGAGATGAAATCGCTCCAGCAGACCCTTGGCGCAGTGCAGGAGGACATCATCCAAGGCCGCACCGTCAAACTGCCGTTCTGCTGAGCGAATCCGCGGCGGATGATCCACGCGAGGATACGGAAGTGATCCGGGGTTTCGCGCGGCACCCCTGAAAGGCCGAAAAGTGCGCAGAGATAAGGCGACGCCACAACCCGCCGGCCTGGGCGGCGGAGCGAGGGTTGTGCATGAGGACGCGGACCTGCTGGTGGTGGACAAACCGCCGGGGATGATCTCCGCGCGTCCCGACGACCAGACGGGCAAGACGCTGTTCCATCGGGTCAAGCAGTATGTGCGGAGGCGGCCTGGGCGGGGGCGAAGTGGGCGGGAACGAAGTGGGCTGGGGCGAAGCGGCGGCGGTGGCAGCAGCGGCGGGGGTGGCGGCGGTGTCGGCGCGTGGGTCATCCACAGGCTCGACCGCGACGTTTCCGGCCTGCTGGTCTTCGCCAAGACGCACGAGGCGTATCTGTCGCTGAAAGACCAACTGAAGCGCCGGCAGGTTCATCGCCGCTATCTGGCCGTGGTGGCGGGGGAACTTCCCATCACGCCAGCGGGACAATGGAAGTGGATAGACAGCTTTCTGAAAGACGGCGGCCCGAACCGCCCGGTGCAACTTCTCCCGGCGGCCGGCGCGGAGGCGAGTCAACCCCCGCCGGGCCGGGGTGAACCGCTCGCGCCGATGCGGGCCGTCACCTACTACCGCGTACTGGCCGCCGGCCACGGCAGGAGCCTCCTGGCCGTTCGCCTGGAAACCGGGCGGAAGCACCAGATTCGCGCTCATCTCGCCGGCGCCGGCCATGCGATAGTGGGCGACCGCCTGTACGGCCGCCAGGCTCCCGCCGCGACCGGGAGGCTGGCCTTGCACGCCTGGGAACTGGCGTTCTCGCACCCCGTCACCGGACAGCCGGCGCGGTTCCTCTCCCCGCCGCCGCAAGAATTTCTACAGCAGGTGGGCGCGTCGAGCGACGTGCTCCTTGCGGACGCCGCCTCCGGCGAGGCCGGTGCGCCTGCCGGTGGGTCTTCCGACGTGCCGGCGGCGGCAACCGGCGGGACGGAGAAGGGATGGGACCACGTGGCGCCGTGGTATGAGGGCCTCGTCTCGCGGCAACGCAGCGACTACCACGAGGAGCTGGTCTTGCCCGGCGTGTTGCGGCTTGTGGCGCCGCGGGCGGGCCAGCGCACTCTCGACGTGGCGTGCGGAGAGGGCCTGCTGTGCCGCCGGCTGGCGGGGCTGGGCCTGGAATGCGTCGGCGTGGACGCCTCCGAGCAGCTCGTCGCGGCGGCCCGGCGATTGGCGGGGTCGCTGCCGCCCAAGGCCCGCGTGCGATTCCTCGTCGGCGACGCCCGCTGCCTGGCGGACTTGCCGGACCTACAGGCCGGCAGGGGCAGCTTCGACTCGGCGGTTTGCGTCCTGGCCTTGATGAACATCGACCCGTTGGAGCCGGTGCTTGCCGGCGCGGCGGCGATGCTCAAGCCGGGCGGTTCGTTCACGGCGGTGATCCTGCACCCGGCGTTCCGCTGTCCGGGTCAGACGTCCTGGGGATGGGACGCCGCCGGGCAGTCGGCCCCCAAACCGAAGCGCGGCGCGGCGCCCGGAGGCGCAAGGCAGTCCGGCGCGCGACAATATCGCCGGGTGGACGCCTACTTGTCCTCCACGAACCGCTCGATCGTGATGAATCCCGGCGAAGTCGCAGCCGGCAAACCGCCCGTCACGACGACCACCTGGCACCGTCCGATCCAGGCGTATGTCCGGGCCTTCGCCGAGGCGGGCCTGTTGGTGGACGCCCTGGAGGAATGGCCCAGCCACCGCGTCAGCGAGCCAGGCCCCCATGCCGCCGAACAGAACCGCGCGCGGCGGGAGATTCCCATGTTCCTGGCCATCCGCGGGCGGCGGGCGTAGCGGCGCGGCGTGGTTGGAACCCATTGTTCCCTCGGCCTCGCGACGGTAGACTGCCCCTCGATAGTTCGGACAGCCGAAACGGACAAGGATGTCAACTCGATTGCCAATCGGCGACCCACGCAGCTTTCCGGCGTTGGTGGCGGCATTGGCCTGCCTGGCCGGCTGCGGGAACCCTTCCGGGCCTCTCGACATTCGCGACGTCCGCCAACTCCGACAGGATCCGTCGGCATACGTCCAAGTGGGCGAGTTGGACCGCCCGCTTATCGAGCCTGGAGGCCAGCAGGAACTCTTCCGGCGGTTCCGCCAGGCGTGGTTGGCGCCGTGGGACCCCGCGGCGCCGGGGCCTTCTTCCGGCGACATCCACGGGCCTTTTGCCGCCTTTGACGCCGAATTGGGCTACGGCGAGAACCTCCGCCCGCACACAAAGGAGTTCGCCCATGCCCTGATGGACAACGCCACAGGCCGGGCCGTCGATGCGCGGGCGATTGCGGTCGCCAACACAAATCTGCGACGGCTGCCCACCGAAAGGCCGCGGTTTGAGGAAGTCTCCAAGGCCGGCGAGGGCTTTCCATTCGACACGTTTCAGGAGTCGGCCCTGTGGGCGGGCACGCCGCTGCGCCTCTGGCGGGTCACGCGCGACGGCCGGTGGGGCCTGGTTGACAGCCCCGCCGGTCGCGGCTGGACGCCGATGCGGGACCTGGCGACGGTGGATGAACAGACGGCGCGGCTGTATCACGAGAGGCTCCTGGTTTCGCTCATGCGCGACCACGTTACGGTTGGCGATTCACAAGGCGCCGCCTGCGTGGTGACGCACATCGGGGCCGTCTTTCCCCTGCTGTCGGACCGCGGTAGGGACCTGGAGGTGCTCCTGCCCGTCCGCGACGCCGAAGGCCGATGTCTGCGCCGCGCGGCGGTGTTGTCGAAGGACGAAGCGTCGGTCATGCCCGCCCCGGCCACGCCGCGCACGGTGGCGACGCTGGCAGGCGGGATGGTGGGGCAGCCTTACTGCTGGGGCGGAATATTCGAGGGGCGCGACTGCTCCGCCACGGTGCGGGACATCCTGATCCCCCTGGGGATCCCCCTGCCGCGAAACTCCGCCGATCAGGCAGCCGCGTGGGCCTCCATTCCCCTCAAGCACCTGCCGCCCCAACAACGTGAACGTGCGATCCTGGAACAAGGCAGGCCGTTCCTCTCCCTGGTCCGCTTTCCCGGACACATCGCCCTGTACCTGGGTCAGCATGAGGGCAGGGCTATTATCCTGCACAACGCCTGGGGCATTCGGACCAGCCGCCGCGGCGTCCAGGGCCGCAAGATTGTCGGTCGATGCGTAATCACGACGCTCCAGCCGGGCATGGAACTGCCCGACATCGACCTGCCGCGCGGAGACCTGCGCAACAGCATCGAGTCGCTCGTTCTGGTCGGCCAGGCGAAGCCCGCGGGACCATAGTGCCGGTCTTGCCCGAAAGCCTCGTAACCGACGAGCCGGAACTTGGAAGCGGAGAGAAATGCCCGTGACACAATACTCCCGCAAGGAATCCACGATCCGAAGCCTTCGCTTTCGAAGGATCGTCAGGCCGCTACGGACAACCTGGCGCACAGCCCTTGGCCAGAAGTCATCGGCCACCAGCATGATCGTAACCGTGGGGCTGGAGGGCGGGGCAGGCGGCGTGGGCGAAGTGCCCACCAGCTTTGCCGTCCCCCACGAAACACCCCCGGCCATCAGGCAAGTCCTTGCCCAGGCTCGAAGGATGCTGGTCTCGACGGACATCCGCGACTACGTTGCCATCCTTCGGCGCCTGCGCGAACTCCACCCCACGTTTCACATGACCCTCGCCGGGCTGGAGGTGGCGCTGTTTCGTGCGGACCTCGCCCGCCGCGGCGAGGGGGAGTGGGCCTTCTGGGGCGCCAAGCGGCGGCGGGTGGAAACCGACATCACCATTCCGTTCCTGACCGATCGGGGCGAGCTGCTGGCCTGGCTGGACCACACATCGCGAATCGGCTTCGTGGCGTACAAGGTGAAGGTCACCGGCCAGTGGGGCCGGGACCTGGCGATGGTGCGGACCATCCACGAGCACCTGAGGCGGCGATGCCCCAGTTTCGCCATCCGCCTGGACGGCAACCAGGGCTACACCGAGCGGTCGTGCCTGAAACTGCTAAGCCGCCTGGAGCGGGCCGGCATTGCGATAGAACTCCTCGAGCAGCCTCTGCCGAAGGACGACCGGGCCGGCCTGAAGCGCGTCACCGCGTCCTCACCCGTGCCGGTCATCCTGGATGAGACCGTGTTTTCGGCCGACCAATGCCGCCGCGTTGCCGACGAACGCCTCGGCCACGGGGTCAACATCAAGATCGCCAAGAGCGGCATTGCCGAGTCGGCGGCGATTCTGAACGTTGCCCGATCGGCCGGGCTTACGCTCATGATCGGATGTATGACGGAGACCATGATCGGCCTGTCGGCGGGCATCCGACTGGCCGCGGGCACGGCGGCCTTTGACTACGTGGACCTGGATTCGGCGCACCTGCTGTTTGGCCCCCGGCGACAACAGGGCATCAACATCGCCGGCCGAGAATACCTGCTGAAGGACTGACCATGGCGTTTCCACTGAGCGACCCCTTCGCGATCTTGACGGTACTGCTGGCAATCGAAGGCATGATCTTGTTTCTCTCCGAGCATCAGCGCACCAAGTCGTTCTTCAAGTTCCTGCCGTCGATGTTCTGGATTTACCTTCTGCCGATGGTGGCCAGCAGCGCCGGCCTGATCGCCGCCGACAGCCCGCTCTACGACGTCCTGAAAACCTACCTCCTTCCAGCCTGCCTGGTGCTGCTGCTCCTGCCGACGGACGTTCGGGCCATCGCTCGATTGGGACCGGTGGCCCTGGGCGTGATGCTGGCCGGCAGCCTGGGAACCATGGTGGGCGCGTGCGCCTCGCTGGCCTTGTTCCTGCGCTGGCTGCCCCGGGACATGTGGATGGGCTTCGCCTCCCTTTCGGCCTCCTGGATCGGCGGCAGCGCCAACATGATCGCCGTGAAAGAGGCCCTCAAGGCGCCCGACGACGTGTATCTCCCCATGGTGGTGGTGGACACCCTGGTGCCTTATGCCTGGATGGGGATGCTGATCGCCCTGTCGGGCTGCCAGGCGTGGTACGACCGCCGGAACCGCTCGCGCGTGGAACTCATCGACGAACTGGCCAGGCGAACCAAGGTCTCCCAATCCGCGCCGCAACCGCTGGCCACCGGAGGCCTGGGATTGATCCTGATGGTAGCGGCGGTGGTCACGCTGGCGAGCCTGTGGCTGTCCGCGGGAGCGGCGTGGGCAAGCGGGCATCTGGCGGAAAGCCTGCCTGCCCTTGGAAACATCCTTGGCGCCAACAAGTCGGCCTGGCCGATCCTGATCGCCACGGCCGGGGGCATCGGCCTGTCTTTCACACCGTTGCGACGGCTGGAAAGTGCGGGCGTCTCGAAGGTGGGTTTCTTCATGCTCTACCTGGTGCTGGCCTCGATCGGGGCAAGAACCAATATCACGCACCTGGTCAAGGCGCCCATCCTGCTGCTGGCGGGAGTGGTGTGGATACTCATCCACGGTCTGTTCATCGTGTCGGCATCGAGGCTGCTGCGCGCGCCGATGTCGCTGGCGGCGGCAGCCAGTCAGGCCAACATCGGCGGACCGGCCTCGGCGCCGGTGGTGGCGGGAATCTACGAGCCGTCCCTGGCGCCCGTGGGCCTGTTGCTGGCCGTACTGGGAAATATCCTGGGGACGTATCTGGGATTCGTCACAGGTTACTTCTGCAAGTTCATCGCGGCGGGGTAAGAGTCCCAATCGCAATGCCGCGTGTGGCCGGGGAGATTGCGGGCGGTTATGCTTCAGGGTGGTATCACACGCCCCCCGCGGCGAGGCGGTGAGGCGGCGGAGCCGACATTGGCAGAGATGAAGGATATTTCAGGAGAACGATAGTGCCCCCCGGCAAACCGATCGAGGTTTCCAATCGCAAGCAGCTTTTCATCGACGGGCGGTTCATCGCCGCAAGCGACGGGATCAAGCAGACGGTCAACCCGCCCACGCAAGCGGGAGCGGTGATAGAACCCGGCCCGCCGGGTAGTTGCGACGATGGTTCCGCCGGGAGCGGCGGGCGGGTTTTCCAGGACGGTGGGGTTTTTCGGTGCTACTTCAATTGCCGCTCGGCTGAGATGATGGCCGGAAAGTTCGACGAAGGCGAGAATGCCTTGATGCCGCTGGGCTACGCCGAGTCCGCCGACGGCGTCCACTGGACCAAGCCCCCCCTGGGACTCCATGACTGGAACGGTTCCAAGGCCAACCACCTCACCTGCCTGGACTGGGGCTACGTGATGGTCGATCCCAAGGCCCCGCCGGACGCCCGCTACAAGCTGCTCTGCTGCGCCTACGCTCAGATCGGCGCCAAGAATATCTTCGACGCCCTGGATGCCCAAAAGGGCGGCATGTACTTCTACACCTCGCCCGACGGCCTGCGCTGGAAGTGGCAACCGCAGCGCGTCCTGGGGCTGTTCCCCGACTCGTTGAATCAAATCGACTACGACGCGCGGATCGGTAAGTACGTCGCCTACCTTCGCACCTGGCCGAGCGGGTTTTTCCGCCCGGCAAAGACATACGGCCGGGCCGTCGGGCGGATCGAAATGGACGACCCGATGCAGCCCTGGCCATGCTCGCAGGCCGCCACGCCGTTCAAGCCCTGGGGCGAGGAGCGCATCGCCAGCGTCAGCACGGAGGTTCCCACCGTCCTGGCCTACCCGGGCTACGACCAGGAGGGACATTGGACCGACATCTACAACCCCGCCGTGGTGCAATACCCCTGGGCCGATGACGTGTACCTGGCCTTTCCCTCGCTGAACCACTACGCCCCGGACGAAACGATCCCCAACTACAGCACGTTGGAGATCGGCATGGCCGTCAGCCGCGACGGGGTCGCCTGGAACTGGCCAAGCACCGGCCCGTACATCCCCTTCGGCCCGGCCCGCAGCGGACGAAGCGGAATGCTCTACATGCACGTCGGACTTATTCGCAGGGGCGGGGAGATTTTCCAATACCACTTCGGCACGGACATCCACCACCACGGGCAGGTGGGCAAGGTCCACGGCCTGGCGGGCTGCTACAATTCCGGGCGTATCTACCGCACGGTCCAACGCCTCGACGGGTTCGTCAGCGTGGATTTCCCCACTGCCGGGGGCGGCCTCACCACGCCGCCGCTGCGGTTTGCGGGCCGGGAGCTGCATCTGAACGTCAATGCCGCCGGCGGGGCTATCCGCGTGGCCGTACAGGACGAGACAGGCCGACCGTTGCCTGGGTTCGCCGCCGACGACTGCGACGCGATTACCACCGATGCCCTCGACGCCGCCGTTACCTGGCGGGGCAAGGGCGACCTGGCGAGCGTCGCCGGCCGGGCGGTACGGCTCCATTTCCTAGGCCGCGGCAGCAAACTCTTCGCGTTTGAGTTCAGATGACCTCCGCCGGAAAGGCGGCGGGCCTTCGGGCGTCTTGTCTGTTGTGGCGAGACAAAAAAATACTTTTGACAATACCCTGCATCTTAGTCGATAGTATTAAGTAATGCGGGACACCGCAGGCGGACAGCCCGTAAGGGCTGGCGCGAAATAGGCCCCGAAAGGGGTCTTTTCGTTTGCGCACTTCCCGTCATAGAAATACCTTCCCGTAGCCCCGCACTGTGCCCCGAAACTCATTGAAGTTGAACTTCGTCTTGGCGGCCTCGTGTCCAGGATAACGCCTTCATTTCTGCGCTTTTCCTGCACGTCATCAATCGACGACGATCCTGGGGTCGGAATCTGGAACCATTGCCGGAAGTTGCTCGCCGTTCTCAATCATCAGCGACCAACATTCGTTGTAAAGCTCAAACAAACTGTACTGGGCCGTAAACACTGGGGCCGCGATTACTCCCAAGACTTCTTCACATATTCCAGGCTCTCGCTCGTAGCTGAAATAGTTGTCGGCGACGCGCTGTTCAGTACCTATTTCTATGCCAAGCCCATTGGGGTGCGAGAATTCACAGAGCCGGCCGTACCAGTTGGTGAAAACATTCGCACGAGTTTCGCCATGAAACTTGTTCGAGAAATACCTGTCCAGATGGCCAAGAACGGTCAGGATGTTGACTGCCTTTACCCTCTCCATCTCATCCGCCGTAAGCTCGCAGCCTTTCTCATTGTGGCGTTGAGAGAATCGAAGGCGAAACGCAAGCATCGTCATTTCCATGCGAGACAACTTCTGCGCGTAGGTCCGTTGCAGCCCGTCGCGTGCATAGCACACATATGCAGCGTTCTCCAATAGGGCGCGAACTGCAAGCACCGCTATGACTGCATTGCCGGCGTTGACACTCTGAATCACACCCCACGCTACAATTCGCGACCTTTGTAGAGCAGATAACAGCCAGGTAGACAGAATCGCCGGGAATTCCGCTTTCATCTTGGGCCGGAACCGCAGGCTGGTCTTGAAGCCATTCTCGTAAAACGAAATGAGAGCCTGAAAATGCGTTAGCATTTCACGGGTCTCGTCATCAGACGGCAGCGCCGAAGGCAGGAATTCCGGCAATGAGAAACTCATTGTGGCATCCCGCTTTCCCCGGCCAAGCTTTGGCGGTGGCGGCGGCGTGTTTCGCGGGGGTGGCGGTTGTGGCGGCTGCATCAGGTCACCCAAGTCATGGTTTTGTTGTCATCATATCGAATATCCCGCAGTTCCTTGAGATAGGTCTCCAGCGGATTCATGCGGGAGTTGTAACCGATACTTTCCCGGCAGGCAAGGCCGCGGCGATCATGGACCTGTTCGCGTTTCAGTTCATATAATGGAGCAGTGTCGCGGGCAGCCCACAGCGCGATCCGGCGGCGGGTGTTCCCGCCCGGTGCGATCGGTGTGCCGTATGAGCGACGTGTCAAAAGTCCGTTTCGCCGACTATCCGGGCAGCGTCGCCAAGGCCCTCGACCTCATCGCGGCCGCCCAGCGCCTGCCGCAAGACGGGCTTATCATCATCAAGCCCAACCTCACCACCTCCGACGCCCCCCCGGCGACCACCAACGTCGCCGCCGCCGAGGCCGTCTACTCGTACTGCCGCAGGCACTCCAAGGCCGAAATCGCCATCGGCGAAGGCTCCGGCATGGGGACCACCTCCGAATCGTTCGAGGCCAACGGATACGTCGAACTGGCGCGGAAACACGGCATGGAGCTGATCGATTTCAACCAGGCCCCCGCCGTCCTGCTGCGGCGGAGCGACGCCCTCCAGCTCAAGGAGTTCCACATCCCCAAGGTCGCCGTGGACGCCTTCGTCATCTCGCTGCCGGTCCTGAAGGACCACTGCTTCACCACCACGACCGTTGCGATGAAGAACATGTTCGGCCTGGCACCGGCGCCCTATTACCAAGGTTCCTACAACAAGGCCAGACTGCACTCGCCATCGGTGCACAAGTCGGTCGTGGATGTCTGTCTCTACAAGAGGCCGGGCCTCTGCGTGGTGGATGCCTCCGTGGCGATGGCCGGGTCGCACCTTTCCGGCACGCCTACGAGGCTGGGCGTCATCCTGGCCAGCGCCGACCCCGTCGCCGTCGATGCCGTCGCCAGCCGGCTACTGGGGCACGATCCGCGCCGGATCCAACACCTCCGCCTGGCCAACGGCCTGCTGGGCGACATGGACCACATCCAGGTCATCGAGGCCTAACCGCGCGTAGGGCGGGCACGGCCCGCCGGAAGTCGTGGATTCTCGCGGTCTTTCTCATCGAGCATCATGGCACATCGGCCGAGGCGGTTTCCAAGGCGCGCTCGATCTTGGCGATGGTGGCCGTGTCGGGCGTGGTCTTGCCCTTTTCGATGCGGTTCAGGGTTTCGGGGCGAATGGCAGCACGGCGGGCAAGCTCGGCTTGGCTAAGCCCCGCAGCGCGGCGGGCCTTGATGATCTTCCTCGCCAGCGACACGCGGGCGTAATCGACGGCGGGATAGTTACCCTTGGCGTCGGGCTTGGGCAGCGCCGGCCAGTCGCCTTGTTCACCGGCGTGTGCGGCCAGACGCTTGTAGTCCTTTTCCGGCATGATCGCCCATCGCTTGCCGGCCAGTTCCAGAATCTTTACGGTCATGGTTATCTCCTGTCTGCCGCGCCGCGTGGCCGGCTCCTCGGAGAGGCTCAAGCCCTCACTCATAGAACCTGTCACGGTGTCCGATCTTTTCCACGATGACCGCTTGCCCTTGCTGCACGCGGTAACAGCGTCCGATATTCCTCACGCTGAACGCTTGTTGCCTTTCCACGCGGAATTGCACGCGATAATCGCCCGTCCGAAGCCGGTATCGCCCGGCCAGCGGACCTGCCAGCGGTTTTGCCCCGCTCACGGCCGGCCAGTTCGCCAGGCGCTCCAGCAGCGACAGCACGCGGGCATGAATCACAAGGGGCAGGTCTTCCAGCCCTTCGGCGGCTTCCCGCGTCAATGTCACCCTTGCCATACTCGTTATCCTATCGGCATATTGGCGTAGAAGTCAAGAAGATTGACTTTTCATTTCGGTGCCTTGGATGGCCTTGGCCTTCGCTCGCTTGGGCTTGCGGGCTGTGCCCGCCACCGGGGCGTGGTATCATCGGGGCCGAATGAAGCCAAACCTCCGTGGGAGAGAGCGTGCCAGAGGACAGGGACCGATTTGACCAGTTTCTGGAGGACGTGCTGGAGGCCCTTCCGGCGGAGTTGAAGGACCTGCTGGAGGAGGTGCCGCTGATCGTGGAGGACCAGCCCGACGCCGAGACTCGCCGGCGGATGGGGCTGCGCGGCTCGCTGGACCTTTGCGGGCTGTACACGGGCATTCCCCTGACGAAGCGGAGCGTGGAACACTCCGGCACGCTGCCGGATGCGATCACGATCTTTCGCCGGGGCATCATCGCCTCGGCCGCCGGGCGCGACGAGCGGGTGCGCGACGCCGCCCTCCGCCGGCAAATCCGCATCACCGTGCTGCACGAAATCGGCCATCACTTCGGCCTGACGGAAGAACACCTGAGGCGGTATGGATATGGTTAAGAAAGCCCCCCCACCTGTCACGAGGGCAGTTGAAAACTTCCCCTAAGGAAGCCTATTTTTGCCGGCCCAAAGAAAGTTCTCCCACATACAGCACTCATTGCGACTCAAAGGGGTCGGCGTCGGCCTGGGAGAGGGCCACCGCCAGTTTCGGCAGGGCCAGGGAGAGACGCCGGGCCAAAACGGTCAGGGCGATTCGCTCGGAGTTGGAGTGGCCCAGGCACACGACGGTCATTCCCGCCGCCGTCGCGGCCAGGGCGTCGTGATGTCGCAGTTCGCCGGTGAGGTAGAATTGCGCCCCCGCAGCCGCGGCAGCCCGCACGAGGCTCCCACCGGCCCCGGCGGCGCAGGCGGCGACCGTCACGGGCCTGGCGGGACGTAAGCGGCGCCTTGCCGCCCGCGCCCCGGCCTGTCCCCGGCCGGCGGCCTGGGCCACCAGGACGTTCTTGAGTCCCGTGGCCTTCTTGACGCGGGCAATCAACCTCGCCACCGTGGCGGGCCGGGCCAGAAGCCCGACCCTGCCGGCGCCGCAGCCTTCCGGGAAGTCGGCCAGGGGATAGACGTCGATGGCCGGTGTCTCGTAACTGTGGGCCGCGCGGATCGCGTCACAAACGGAGGCGGCCTTGCTCAGCGGGGCGATGATCTCCAGCCTCAGTTCCTCGGCGGCCTCGTGCTGCCCCACCTGCCCGATCGTCGGGTGGCTGCCCGCCTCGCCGCAAAAGGCCCCGATACCGTGGGCAAAGAACGCGCAGTCGCGGTAATTGCCGATGCGCCCCGCCCCGGCGGCAAAAGCGGCCTCGCAGACGCGATGCAGGTCATCGGGCGGCGTGAAGACCACGATCTTGCACTGTTGGCGCCGGCAGGTGGCTTCCAGCGGGCGGCGGGCGGTCAGCCCAAGCACGTCGGCCAGCACGTCGTTGGTCCCGCCCGGGGCGGCGTCATAGGCCGTGTGCATGGAATACACCGCGATCCCCTGCCTGGCCGCCTGGTAGACCGTCGGCGAGTCCTCGGCCGTCACCCTGCCAACGGGTTTGAAGATCACCGGGTGGTAGGCCATCACCATCCGCGCTGCGGTCCGCACCGCCTCCGCCAGCACCGCCTCGGTCAGGTCGATGCACAGCAGCAACTTGCGGGCCTCCGCGGCCCGGTCGCCCACCAGCAGCCCGACGTTGTCCCAATCCGCCGCCAAGTAAGGCGGGGCAACGGACTCCAGGACCTTGACGACTTCGGAAACCTTCATGGTTCGACTCCCTCGCTTGGAGGCCCACCCGCCGGCGGGCACTCCGTCTCCAGCAATTCTTTATAGGCGGCCATCAGCCGCCGGGTGATCTCTCCGGGTTTTCCCTGTCCTACAAGGTGTCGCTCGACGCGCGCCACCGGACGGATGCCGGATACCGAGGAGGTCAGGAACATCTCCTCGGCGGACAGCATCTGGCGCACCGTCAGGGGCGTCGCCTCCTGGCGGGCGATTCCCAGCTCCTCGCACAGTTCCAGCACCGCCTCGCGGACGATCCCCGGCAGCACGGGCGTGTCGCGCGGCGGGGTCATCACCCCCCCGCCCACAACCAGGAAGACGTTGCAGAAGCACGCCTCGGCCAGGAGGTTGTCTTGCGTGTACCAGATCGCCTCCTCGGCGCCCTTGGCGGCGGCCTCCTGGCGGGCCAGGATGCGGGAGAAGTAGCAGCCGGTCTTGTATCCGCCCAAGGGGTCGCCGCGAAACTGGCGGAAGGAACTGACCACAACGGAGATGCCCTTGTCGTACCAGTCCGCCGGAGGCCGCCCCAACGGATCGGCGGTAATCAACGTGGTGGCCGGGGAGTCTTTGTCCCCGCGCGTGCTTCCGGGAGACAGGGTGATTCGCACACGGGCGTCGGCCAGCCCGTTGGCCGCCAGCAGTTGCCCGGTGGCCGCGGCGAGGGAATCGGCGGTGGCGGAGGTCCGCAGGCACATCTTGGCGGCGGTGTCCATCAGCCTGGCCAGGTGACGGTCCAGCCGAAAGACCACTCCGTTCCGCGCCAGCATCGTCGTGAAGACCGAAGCCCCGTGCATGACGGCGGAGTCAAAGACGCCGATGGCCGCCTCGGCAGCGGGCACGATGTCGCCGTTAAGATAAACATGGTCGGCGGGCATGTCTGAGCGGTCACGCATGGGGGCCTTGGGGTGAGTCTAGTACGCCCCCCGGCGGATGGCAATCCTGGGCCGGAAACGGTTGACGAAGAAGTATCGCAGCGCGTCGAGGAGGTGGTCGGGACCGTCCTTGACGGGCTTGTCCGCCTCGCCGGGGGATCCGGGCGGCGGGTAGTGATAGGTGTTGAACGCCTGGATGAGCGCCGTGCACCGCGGATGGATCATCAGCGTAGGCTCACCCACCGCGGGGGCCAGGGCGGCCCGGATCAGTTCCAGACCTTCCGTCACCGTGCTGCCCCGCGAGGCGCAGGGAATGCCCGCCGCCTCCAGCAGTTCCGTGCAGGCCTGCCCGCTGGTGGACTCCTTCTGGCGCCCGGCGGGGTCCACGTAGGTCATCGCCGCCTGTATCCCAGGGGGGTCTCGCTGAAGGATCGTCGCGGCGTGCTTGCCCAGCGAAAGGCGCGAGCGGACGTACTCATCCATCACGAAGACCCTCCCCTGGGGGCTAAGCTGAATCCACAGACACGCCAGCGGGCTGCGATACCCGAAGTCGATGGCCCGGTACATCGGCCAGTCACTGCACCACTCCGTCGAGGCCACATGACGGGCGGGGTCAAACTCGCCAAACACCAGGTATTCCCGCTGCGGACCGCGGCAGAGCATCTCGGCCTCCCAGGCGGCCCGGGAGCTGCGGGCCTTGATCGCCACGGCGTCGTCGATGCGGAAGTATCCCGCGGCGCGGCGCGCCACTCCGCGGCAGTCCTCCGCCAGCAGGCAATCCTCGCAGCGGTGCTGGGGCGGACACCGCTCGATGACCTCCCAGAGGCACCACTGGAGGAGCTTGAAGCCTGCCGTAGCGGCGGCATTCTGCCCGGCAGGGGGCGGATCGGCCGCCCGGGTGGCCCCCCCGACCAACTGCTGCATCAGCCCGCCGGGACAGTGGACCGTCGATAGCACCTCGATGGACCCCCGCGCCGAGCGGCGGGACTGGGTGATGAACTGCACCGCCCGCCAGACCTCCGGGTCGAAGAGGTCCACCTCGTCGCAGCGGATCTTCTGGACGTGCTGGCCGCGGACCGCCCGCTGCGACTGGGGCAGCATTCGAATGTCCGCGCCGGTAACCAGCTTGATCCGCGTCCGGGTCGTCTTGCCCTTGCGAAGGTCCTCGTGGCGGTCGAGCATGGAGCGGATGTAGTCCGCCAGGCGGTCGGACTGGTCGAAGCTGCCGCCCAGGACGCGGATGTCGATGGGCGCGCGGAAGATGGCGTCCAGCAGGGTCGCCGCGGCCGCCAGCGAGGTCTTTCCCCCTCCGCGGTTGGCCCAGACCAGCAGGTCGTCCTGGCCGAAGAAACTGGCGGCCAGGTAATCCATCGGGCTGTCGTGATTGGGGCATATCCGTTCGTCGGGAACGTCCATGCCCAGTTGGGCGGACACAAAGGCTGCAAGCTCCCGGCGGGTGGCCGGGGTGGAAAATGGAAACATGCGAGTGTTCTCCCATTGTGGAAAGACGGAATGGATTCGGCCTGACCGTTTCCCCTCTCAGCGAACCACGGAGGCCTTGGCAAGGCGCCGCTTGGCGACATCCGGGGGAAAGTGATACGCCCGGTGTCCGGGCGGAGCGATCCAGTAATAGTAGACATAGCGCCTGTGCCCCGGCGCCGGGACGTAGCAGGCGCTCATGCCCGCCCGCTCGAAAAGCGGGTGGACGCGCCCCATCGCCGCCAGCGTCTCGACGAGCGGCACTTGCGCACTGGCCAGCGCGTGGCGCACCAACCGGCCGGCCAAGCCCAGCCCCCGGTAGCTGGGATGCACCACCACCCGGGAGATGGCCTCGACCTCGCTGTTGAGCCTGGCAAGGGCCTTGGCCCGCCTTCCCCGTGCATATCGCCCGCCGGCGGCGATGTTCCGCCCCCGCACGCACGGCAGCGGCGGAGATATCACCAAGACCGCCACAGCCCTTGCCTGCCCTGCAAAGACCGCGGTCTTGCTTGGCCGGATGACATAGACCCTCTTGTGCAGCGCGGGAGGCCCGGTGAGGTAGTGAAACCCAGCCAGCAAACGATAGTCCCGCAAGGACCCTCGGACGATCCTCCATCGCCGCGGATTTGTCGGCGACAGACTCCCTCGCCCCCCCCGACGGCCCGGCGCCTGCTGCCAGGCTTCCGCCGGACCACCCAGTGGCTTGAAGATGACCTCATTGGGCCTCAGGTGCGCCAACAGATCGCTCCTGGCGGTGGCCACCAGCAACGACAGGTTGCTGCCCGTCGGTGAATCGATCAGCCGCCTCATCGCCTGGCACAGCGCGGCGGCGGAGGCGTCGTCCAGCACCGAGGCGAACTCGTCGGCAATGAGCAGCATCGGCCGGCCTGCCCGCCGCGCCTCCAGGATCGCCCCCGCCAATGCAAGCCGGTACGCCTGCCCGCCCGAAAGGCGCTCCGCGGGCGTGACCATGACGGCCGCCTCGGCAAGCCCGCACATCGACAGCGCCTCCAGGCGCTGCGTTATCAACCCACAGGGTAGCGCGGAGATCGCCGGCTCGGCGACCCCGCGAAACGCGCAGGGGTCGATCCACCGAGACTCTGCCACCTGTCCTTGGAATCCCCGCAGCAGTACCGATTTGCCCGCTCCTGACGGGCCGACCACCGCCACGATCTGCCCGGGACGGATGCTCACCTTGAAACGATCGTAAAGGACTTCCTCCCGCCCGGCGGACAGACCGAACAACTCCGCCACCCTTCCGGCGCGGGCGTCCCAAGAGGGACCGTGTCGGACCTTCGCCGTGATCGTAGCCGCCCACCGCGTTCCCGTGCACGTCACTCCAGCCAATCGCGGCCGAACGCCTTGGCAGACCGGTTCTTGTAAAGCAGTTCCCTTCAAGGGTCACCCGACCTTCTTGGGGCCGACAGGCTCCATGCCCTTGTCCCACGAACCGTCGCCTGGTGAGTCTGTCACATCCCGCCGCCACCTTCCCATCACAGCGATCCGAACAGCAAGCCTGTCGAGCCGCCGCCGAAGGGTGTGTCGGGCACATTTCAAGTGGCGGCACAACTCCATCTGTGTCAACCCCTGACAGAAGTGGAGTCTCGCCAGCGCCGCATCCTCCTGCCCCAGATACGCCAAGGCTCCCACTGCGTCCAGGAACTCCCGACTCGTTATCAACCGTAGCAAACGCGAGAGCCTCTGCCGCACCATGCGCGGCCTGACCCCTGTCATGCGTGCTATGGCGCTCACCCGCTGCCCACGTACCAGCACCGCCTCCACCAGGTCACGGTCGCTGGGCGCCAGAAAACTCGCCCGCCCCATCACAACCTGTGCGTCCCGAGGCAGCCTCCAACTACGACAGAAGCTCTCCCTGAGTGTCAACGACATCCTTGCCCTCCAAACTTACCAGGTGATATGCCCTCACGGAATGTAGGCGTGCCGGTTCTTTACAGGGAACCTCCGAGCGACACAGCCAAAACCTCCATTTACAACCCACTTCTCAGGCGGAAGTTACAGCCGATACTCCCTCTGCGCCGACTTCCTGTAACTTCCCCTTCAGACCTCCAGCCCTGGCCTTCGCAGACGTGACCAGCCATTCAATATTTCACTATGACAACTTATTACGTGTGTATGATAGTCACAAAACTCATAATGTCAAGAAATATTTTGGTGAATTGTTAACATATTGGGGATGTAACTTCATAAAATTCTACGACCTTTGACGAGACGAAGGGGTTAGGGGAAAGAATGGAGACATGGTTATGACTTTGGGCGAGATTATACGCCAACGAAGAGGGTTGGCGGGGATGACACAAGACCGCCTCGCCGCGCAGGCGGGCATTTCCAAGCCCTATCTGTCCAACATTGAAACCGGAAAGGCCAAGAACCCTCCCAGCGACGGCGTGGTGGTGGCCCTCCAGAAGGCACTCGGTTTCCAGTCGGAGGAGCTGGTGAAGCTGGCCCACCTGGCACGCACCCCGGCTGACGTCCGTGACGAACACGAGCTGCTGACGGCGCAGGTAAACAAACTCCGGTCTGTTCTCAAGGAACTGCTGAGCCGGGGGGGAGACAGTCAGCCCCTGGTGGCGGGTCTGAACGCCTTGGCCTGCGAGGTTCAAGGACAGGAGGCCTTCAAGACCCTCTCCGCCGGGCTGGCCATCCCGCTGGTCAACAAGGCCGGTGCGGGGTATCCACGGCGTTTTACCGACCTGGACTTTCCCTCCGGAGTTGCAGAGGATTACGTCCGCTGCCTGGACGTGCATGACGCCCAGGCCTTCGCCGCCCGCGTCGTGGGCGACGACATGGAGCCACAATACCGCCCGGGCGACATCGTCGTTTTCTCGCCCAACACCCCCGCTCGCAACGGTGACGACTGTTTCGTACGGCTTGACGGCGACGGTGGGACCACCTTCAAGAGGTTCTACCGCGATCAGGAGTCGACCGTCCGCCTCCAGCCGCTCAACAGCAAGTACCCCGCCGAGTCGCACCCGCGCGAGAAAATCACCGGCCTTTGGCCGGCAGTATTGCGGATCGAGCGGCTGCGCTGATCGCAACACGCCCGGATAGGCCCTCCGACTGCCCCCGGCGGCGGGTACTGACGGCGCATACAGGCAGCTCAATGAGCGGCGATACCCGAAGGATTTCGCTTACTGGACCTGAGCCACGGAATTAAGGGTCCCGTGGGGGTTTAGCGCCCAGGCGCTGTTGTCGGGGTCCACCCGCCACTGACCGTCGACGATGAACTTGTACTCGTAGGTTCCCGGCGGCAAACCCACCAGGGCCGCGAAATGCCCGTCCTTCTGCTTCTTCATCTCCGCGGGCTTCCACCCGTTGAAATCGCCTACCAGCAGGACTTTCTTGGCACTGTTCTCCGGCTGAATGGAGAATCGCACCGTGCCTTTCTTCATTCCTTTGGCAAACATGACAGGTTCCTCATAGATGGGCCAAGTCAGCTTCCGTGCATGTCCCCGGAGCCACCGGCTGGACGATGTATTTATATCCTACCGTCCGCGTCGCGGCAAGTCGCGCGGAAAAAACGGGTTTCCTTAGAACGTGTATGAGAACTACACGTGTCGCGACGGGGCGGATTTCGGTGAAGGCCAAGGCGCGAGGGCGACGACGACCGGACAGGATGGTCGTCGAGCCCGAGCAACGCAGGCATGCGACGCAAGACGCCCCGTCCCGAAGGGTTGCGGCGAAAACAGACCGTCTGCCGCGTCGGGCCTCCTGGACAACCCGCCAGGGGTTGCCTGCGTCAGCCCTCCTTGCATCCGATCCGTTTTGGCCGCAACGCGACTTCGCGTAGTTTTCATACACGTTCTTACACCCTCGTGCTCATCAACGTCAACTTGCCCGCCTTCACACCACGGGTGGCAACGATCGCGTCGGCCAGGCGGCGGAGCTGCCCGGCCGTGCCCCGCATCAGGATCACCTCCAGGCACCGCCGGTGGTCCAGATGCACGTGCTGGCTGCAAAGGATGGCGTGGTGGTCCTCGTGTTGGAGGCTCGCCAGGGCCTGGGCCAGTGCGTGCGCGGCGTGGTCGTAGATGATGCTCAGCGCGGCCACCACTTCGGCCTTTGGATTGGACCACTCCTGCTCGACCAGTGCCGAGCGCATCAGGTCGCGGACCGCTTCGCTGCGGTTGGTATAGCCGCGGGCTTCCATCCAGCCGTCGAACTTGGCCAACAGGTCGCCTTCCAACGACAAGGCCGTACGGACCAGATCGCTCATCGTATCTCCCATTCGGTGGACACCCCGGCGCGGTGGCCGACGGCAGGCGGCCAGGCCGGACCTTGCCCGCCCGCGGTAGGGGTCTCTATGATGTCCACCCGTGAACCAGGTCTTACACATTATCGGCCGCGACACCCCGCGGAGTTTGCTGGATCAATTGTCCCTTCTGGCCGGGGCGGACGATGTGATTCTCTCCGTGGGTCCGCCACCCCCAGGCTGGGAGGCGCCCAGGCCGGTGACGGCAGTGCATGAACCGCTAGGCCGGCCCGCCTTGTGCGGGCGGTTCATGGCCGGACGCGCCAAGGCAGCGTCCATCCTGCATGTCTGGTCACACCAAGCTGTTCTCGCCGCCCAGGCAATGGCGAAAGCCCGCTCGTGTGCGGTCGTATGGTCCCTGGCCTGCCCTGTGCCCAGGCAATCCCCGCGGGATGTCCCGGGGATGATCCGCTCCGTGGGTCTCCTCCTGACCGTGCCCACGGACGCCTGCCGCCGGTCCTTTCTGGAGGCGGGAGTCCCCCAGGATTCCCTTCACGTCCTTCCGCCTGCAACCGGAGATTTCGACCAACGACAGCAGCGTCGAGCGAGTGTCCGCGCCCTGCTGGGGTTGGACGATCGTCAGCGGCTGTTGCTGGCGCCTTCGGAGGTAACCTATGACGGCGGGCACAGGCTGGCATGCTGGGTGCTGGCCGTGCTGCGGGAAACTCGCCACGATTTGCGGCTGCTGATCCCAGAGGGCGGGCCTGTGCTGGAGAGCGTTGCCAATTTCGCCCGTTCCACAGGCCGTGGGAGCGAGATTTTCTTTACCGAAGGACGCTTGGCCTTGGCTGACTGCCTGGCTGCGGCTGACGTCGCGTTGTTTCTGCACCGCAAGCACGGGGACGTGTATCGCCTGTCGGCGGGCCTGGCGGCGGGGCTGCCCCTGGCGGCGGCGGCGACACCGGAAGTCTCGGAAATGACCGCCGGTCTGGCGGCAGTTATCCTGACTACCCCGGGCGACCCCCGCTCCGCGTCGGCGGCGGTGCTGAAGCTCCTGGAAGACCCCGCCTCCCCGGACTTGTTGTCCTGCCAGGCCCGGCGGGTGACGGAGCAGTCCGCCCCCTCAGCCGTACGCCGGAGGCTGGAGGACATCTACCGGGCTTGCCTGGCGGGCGCGTCGGCTTGATACCCCTTTCGGGAGGGGAATATAATCAGGACATTGCGGAATACCGACGAACCATCTTCCCCGGCCTTGCCGCGCACTATGCAACCAACCGCCACTACCGAGGGATCGAAGCCACGCCGCCACGGCAAGCTCACCCTGGCTGAGTCGGCCCCGCCGTTGGAGGCCTGGGACCTGGGTGAATTGTCCCATCCGCGACGGGCCAAGTGGGATATCGTCAAGCAAAACGCCTCGCGGACGGTCTATCACGGCGCCATCGGCGGGCTGGAGGTATACGTAAAACATTATCACAGCCGCTCTTGGCTTCACCGGTTGGTCCGACGACTGGGCGGGGGCGAGGCCCGACATGAGTTGAACACACTTGTTTACCTCCGTTCTCAGGGGGTGGCCACCGCGCCCCCCCTGGCGGCAGGCAGCGGCGACGGCGCGGAATGGCTGGCCACGCGAGCGGTCGCCCCGTCCCAACGGGCCGACTTGTGGCACCAGCATCAGCTATCCGCCGGACCGGCGGGCCGGCGGCGCATCCGGCAGGCGACGGTTGCCCTGGGACGGATGATCGGGAAAATGCACGCCGCGGGGGTGTCGCATCGGGACCTGCATTGCGGCAACATCCTGGTCCGCACCGACGGCAGCGAACCGCAACTGGTGTTGATGGACTTGCACCGAACCTCCCGGCGGCGGCGCCTCTCCCGGCGGACCAGGGCGGCCAACCTCGCCCAGCTTTTTCACGACCGTGGGGACTTCACCACGGAAACGGACCGGTTGCGGTTTCTGAAGGCCTACCTCTCCGCCAGCGGCGCCGGCGGGGGCATTCGAGCCTGGCAGGAACTGGTGGAGCGGCTCGCTTCCCGCCACACGCGGCGGCTGAACGCCCAGCGCGACCGGCGGGTGCTGGGATTGGGGCGCTACTTCGCCCCGATTCGGCTCCCTCACGGCTGGCGAGGGCACGTTGTGCTGGCCTCCAAGCGCCATGCGGCCGGGTCGCGCGCGGCGGAGATGGCCTTCGACCCCGCCGAGTGGCGCCTGGCACTGCGGGATCCCGGGGCGCTCCTGACCGCGCCGGGCGCGGAGGTAGTCAAGGACTCCCCTTCCAGCCTGATCGTCCGGCGAAGCCTCAGGATCGGCGCCAACCGCGTGGAGGTCTTCATCAAGCGCGCCCGCAGGAAGAGACGATGGAAGGCCCTGTTGGACTGTTTCCGCCGCGCCCGCTCGATCCGGGCGTTCGAGCTGGGCCACGCCCTCCTGACTCGCCGTATCGCCACCGCGCTGCCCCTGGCGGCTTTGGAGCGGCGGTGGGGACCGTTCCTGCTAGACAGCATCCTGATCACCGAGGCCGTCGATGCCCCCCGCCTCAAGGGCTTCATGGAGACCCACCTTTCCAACCCGCCCAAGTGCTCGCCACACCTGACGGCCGAGCAGCAGCGGCATTTGGCGAGGGAAGTCCTCTGGCAGTTGGGCAGGATGCTCCAGCGCCTGTACGACCACAATTTCGCCCATCGCGACCTCAAGGGCGCCAACATCCTGGTCCGCTGGCAGGCGGCTGAACCGCCGGAGGTGGTGCTGGTGGACCTGGACGGGCTTGTCCGGCGGCGTTTCCTGACCGCGCGTCAGAGGTTTCAGGGGCTGATGCGGTTGAACGTTTCCCTGCTGGACTGCCCCGTGGTCAACCGCGCGGGGCGGCTTCGCATGTTGCTGGGCTATCTCCGCCGCCCCGGCGGCGTGCCGATCAACTTCAAGCCCTACTGGCACACGCTGGAGGACTGGTCGTGGCGGAAGCGGCGCCGCCAGATACGCTCGCGGCGGATGCGTCAGAAGGCCGCCCGGAGGCCTTCGCCATGACGGGCGCCATCATGACGGTCCCTTCGGCGCCGCCGCGGCGCGTCCTGATCATCAAGCCCAGTTCCCTGGGCGACGTGGTGACGGCGTTGCCCGTGCTTCGCGGCCTGCGGCGGACGTTTCCGGATGCCCACCTCGCCTGGCTGGTCAACGCGGAATATGCCCCGCTGCTAGAGCACGACACCGACCTGAACGAACTGATTCGCTTCGACCGGAGAGACTTTCGAGGGGTTCGACGCTGGCCGGTGGCGGCGGTGCGGTTCGTCGGTCTGATGCGGCGGCTGAGGGCCTCGCACTTCGACTGGGCCATCGACCTCCAGGGCCTGCTGCGCAGCGGGATGCTCTCGCTGGCCGGCGGGGCTTCGCTGCGGGCGGGCTTCGCCCGACCCCGTGAGAACGCGGCCGGTTGGTTCTACACCCACCGCCTCGCCGTCGGCAGCGCCCACACGGTGGACCGCAACGTCGAACTGGCCAGGGCACTGGGCATCGACGCCCGGCAAGAGGACATGACCCTCCAGGTCTCCCCCGCCGGGAGGGGATTCACCCAGGAGTTCATGGACCGCCACGGACTGCGCCGCGGCGGTTTCGTCGTCTGCGCCCCCCCAACCCGCTGGAGCACCAAGCTGTATCCCGTTCGCCACTGGCGGAAGGTCATCTGCGAACTCTCACGGCAGGTGCCCGTGGTGCTGCTGGGCGGCGGCGGGCGGGAAGAAAACCTCTGCCGAAAGATCGCCGAGGGAATGCCCGCGTGCGTGGTCAACCTGGCTGGGCGGACCGGGATCGCCGAGATGGTCGCCGTGATCGCCTCCGCGGGCGCCGTGATATGCAGCGACTCCGCCGCGGCGTTCATCGCCCAGGCCGTCGGCGTCGGCACCGCGGTGCTCTTCGGTCCGACGCGCCCGGACCGCACCGGCCCGATCAAGACCGGCCAGGCCATCACCGCCCGCCTCCCCTGCCAGGGCTGCCTCAAACGCCGTTGCCGACACGTCACCTGCATGGAGTCCATCGCCCCCGACGAGGTAATCGCCGCCGCCGAGAAGCTCCTGGCCCAAAGGCGGTAGACCGGGCCAGTCCCTCGACAACGTGTCGCAAACATCCCGCCAACCGTGCAAAATCCACCCCGCCTGTGTGGTATAATTCCCTGAGAGGTGCGTCGGATCTCATGAGCATCGGGCAAAAACAAAGTGCCGCGTCCTTGCGGTTCTGCCTGTACGACAGGCCGCTGCACCCGGAGTTCTTCGACATCTACCACGACCATCACGTCGTGCAGAAGGACTACGAGGCGCAGTTGTGGGTGACCGGCTGCACGCACCTGATCGCTTTTCACCATCAAGGCCGGTCGCTGGTGGAGGTAACCGCCTCCTGCGACAGCGAACTGCCTCCGCGGGGACGGATTCTGGACATGCCTTTCCGCGGCGAGAAGGACCACGAGTACCGCGGCCAGGACGGTATCAAGTACCTGGTGAATTTCCAGTTGGAGCTGATGAGCCCGATGGCCTACACCCGCACGCACCACGAGTTGGCGAGGCTGGGGGCCAAGCGCGGCCTGTTCGTGCCGTTCCCCATGTGGATGAGTAAATCGCTTACGCCGTTTTCCTACCTGGACTACGAGACCCGCCCGGACCAGCTTCACGTCTTTTCCTTCCACGCCTTCCCCGAGGACCTCACGATCGTCAAGACGCAGACGATATTCGAACTGGTCAACCCATAAGCCACCATTGCCCGGCACTGTTCCAACACATGGCCGCACGGGCGTGGGCATACCACCCGGTCGGGCCGACAAGTCCCGCAGGACATCCAACGCCTTCGTCTCAAAGTTGTCGATGTAGTCAACGTGAAGCATCATAGGACTACCTGGGCCTTGTAAGGAAGAAACTGTCCGGGGTCGTGTACTGCAACCGCGGCCATACCGTCTTGATTCCTCCGAAATCCTGCGTGTTGATGGTCACCACCATAGCATTCACCAGCATCGCACAACGGGCAATCAAGCAGTCCCTTACGAGAAGGTTCACGGCGTCCTTCGTCAATCCGCCAACAGTACCGCGATTCAAACGAAGGAGTTTCCCCAGACACTGGCCCACCGCAAACCAGTCGTCCTTCGTCGGAGTCAGCAGTCTTCGGCGTGCTGCCAGTTCCTCTGCACCGGCCAACAGCCTTTGCTGTGAATCCCTGTTCTTGCCAACAAGCAACTCCTGAATCACGACGGCAGCCACGTAATAATTGGGGAACGCCTTTACGGAGTCCTGGTATCCGCCAATAAACACGCAGGTATCGAACAGGGGCGGAAACCGCATGGCTCATTCCTCGCCCGTATTGGCTGCATCCAACATCTCATTCAAGATGTCTTGGTTGCTTGCCATAGACAGCGGCCCTTTGGGCCTTGTGCTTTCCTGCCTCTCAACCGCCTCTTGACAACTTGCCAATTCGCCGGCCGATAACCCCCAGTATTGCGCGGCCAAACCATCCAAGGCATCTGCGTGAGACTTCGTTTCAGTGAGAACAGGTTGGTTTGAGTTCAACAACCTCGTGATCGTTTTGGCATTTCGCACGATCTCAGCACGAAGGCCCCGTTCTGCCTCCCGATAGTGTCCGATCCGCAACTGTTTCAGAATAGAAGGAGCGCCTAAGCCACGCCCTGGCGGGGAAAAGGAATAAATGGCTGCACGCGACGGAACTGAATTCACAAGCCCAAGGACGAACAATGCCTCATCTTCGTTGTCAAATGGAACCAGTGTGGTCGTGTCGGATGGTATCAGGAGTTTGCTGCCAAGATAAGGATCGTTCACGGTCGAGAGCAAGGCTGCACGAAAGACGTTTCCCATCCTACGCCACACAACCTTGAATGGGGCAAACGTCTCTACGCCTACCGCAAACATCGCATAGAATGCACTGGCGGCCATGACCGCTTGTACGGCACGCGAACCGCGGTTCATGAGAACCGGCTTGAAGAATCGCAGATAATCATATGCTTTGGGATACTTCGCTTTCATCGTTCCTTCTGCGATTGCTGCGCGCGTCTTCGGGTCCTGCACCATCAAAACATAGACTTCAGGTGTTACAGTCCAGTTCGCAACGTCTCGCCCGCGAATTAACGGGAACAGGAGCTCTGACTCAATCTCCCGTTCTACCTTCTCAACTTTCGTCTTTCCGGCATCAAAACAGTTCTCGACCAGAACGCACCCCTTCCCGACTTTTTGGATAGCCCTAACCTGAAAGACGCCGTACGGGTCCGTACGGGCACCGATCTTGCCCATGTATGCCGATGCGCCCATGAGTCTGTCCAGGGCCGCGACTGCGCCAGCAGAAGATGTTTGCCATTGGGAATTAGGCTGCTTGGGGTCAACAGGCCGGGCCTGCTGCTGAACCCGTTCGCACTCCTTGAGAGCTTGTTCAAGGGTAGTGTCGAACTGCCCCCTCGTCGCTCCCGATTTCGGGAGCCAGACCACGTATGGCACGGGATAGGCCGTCTTGTAGCCCTTCTGCGCCGCAAAGGAGACCGTCAGATTTGCTGCGTTCTCAAAAGGCTGCAAGCGGGCAAAGTCGTTAACAGAGACGATTCTGAATGGCTCTCCGCTCGTTCCGAGGGCGAACCGGCGAAACCCCTCTGCCTGTCCCTTCGCCTTAAATACCGTCTGGGTAATCAAGAATCCCAACCGACCGCCTTTGGAAAGGTAGTTGTCGATGCAGGCATAGACAAACAGTTGAGACAGATCCTTTTCACCCGAACCGAGACGGGCCTCGAATCCCTTTAACGAGAAGAGGCCATACTGCTTCCACAGCGGCATGGAATCTTCTCGATACTCCCTGGGCAAGTACCCCCATCTCACCCAAGGAGGATTACCGACCACGTAGTCCACTTTCCCCACAAAGAGCGGTGCAAAAGCGTTTTTTATGATCCTCGCCCAAACGCCGTTCTTGTTTGCCTTGTCGAGCCGGACCAGTTCCTTGTAGAGGTCGGTGTGCAGGTTCTCGGCTGAGACTGGCAGACCCTCATCTTGGCAACGCGCGATGAACTCCTTTGGGGAGTAACCGTTCCTGACACAGGTTTCGAGTTGCTCCGCGTACTTGGCCACATCGTCTCGGTTGGTCGCGATCTCAGTGGGGATCAGGAACTTGGCGGCTGCCGTCTTGAGTTCCTTTGCGCCGCCAGTCGTGCCGGCGAATAGCCCGCCGTAGGACGACGGGGTGAGGATGGAGTCGCACAGGTAGATTGGGATTTCCACCTTGTCCACGTGGCCGATGAGGTCGCGGATGGCGATAAGGTAGTTGGTCCGCGCGGCCATGACGGCCAGGGGGTTGAGGTCGAAGCCGATGACGTTGGCGAGAATCTTGCGGCAGAGGTCGTCCTCACCGAAGGCGCACTTTTCCCGATTCTTGTCGTACCAGGCGCGGATGCGGTTGATGGCCATCACCAGGAACGTGCCGGAGCCGCAGGCGGGGTCGAGGATACGTTTGTCGGGGTCGCCCGCGTAGCCCAGTTCGTTCAGCACATGCTCGGCCAGCCAATCGGGCGTGTAGTACTCGCCCAGGTCGTGCCGGACGCTCTTGGGGAAAAGCTGCTGGTAGAGCTTCTTCAACAAGTCTCGGCTGCCGGCGGGGTCTTCCGAGAGCGTACCGGGGTTGTAGTCATCCAGCTTGGCGACCATGGCGCGGACGAGCTTTTCGATGGAGTCGGACCAGACGGGCACATACCAGGCGAACAGATCGCCTTCCAGGAAATTGGTGATATTCAGGTGCCGGAAGATGCTGCCGTCCTCCAGTTCCTCCATCTCCCGTTTGAGCTTGGCCGGTGTGGTCGCCTGCATCATCTTCTGTAGCGGGGTGGGGAGCTTGTGGAAGAAGGCCACGATCTCCGAGGCCAGCAGTTTCATGAACAGGGCGTAGTAGGTGTGGACGGCAAAGAGCAGTTCGGCGGGCTTGAGGCCCCGCAGCGGCACGCCGTAGAAGTCGGCCAGCTTCTTGATCTTGTCGGAGGGGTTATCCACATCGTAACCGCAGACCTCGCCGAAGAGGATTTTCCACTGGTTGAAGAAGGTCTGGGCCTTCGGGTGCGTGGTGGAAGCGATGGCCCCGTAGAGCGTGTGGATGCCTTCCTGGGCGAGCTTGGCTTCGGAGCCGAAGTCCCCGGCGAGGTACTCAGGCGAGAAGGGCTTGCCCTTGTGCCCCAGGTTGAACAGCGCCCACAGGAACCGCTCGGCCGAAACCTTGTTGACCTCGACGGGATCCTGGACTTGCCACTTGTCATCCCGGAAGCGGACGAAGACGAAATAGTTGCCGTCCAGGCCGACGCCAAAGAGCGAGTTGAGCGGCTGGCCGTGTTCCTTGCGGAGGTCGAAGAACCGCTTTTTGATCTGCTCGACGACCTTCTTGGTGCCGGGCGAGTCGGGCTTGGGGCCGATGCGGTCGGACGGGCTGGAGGGGTTCTTGTACTCGATGATGACGCGCTGGTAGACGGAATCGACCCGGCCGCTGGCGACGGTGAACTCGTGCCTGCCCTCCAGCTTGACGCCGGCTTCCTTTTCGATGAA
>Ga0315273_10001149_pt1 | contig 29565 bp, 29 predicted proteins | sample YL17G02_0_MG_FD_205753 | JGI IMG/M metagenome (GOLD analysis project Ga0315273, IMG submission 205753) | Sediment microbial communities from Yellowstone Lake, YNP, Wyoming, USA - YL17G02_0 | ecosystem: Environmental > Aquatic > Freshwater > Lake > Sediment | place: USA: Wyoming | collected... | reverse complement strand
AAGCTGTCAGTAGTCCGTAGTCCTGCACACCGCTCAGGCCAGTCCGGGATCTTCGCGAGAATTATACTCCGCGATCGGGTTCCCCGCCGGGGCGCTCGCGGCTGCCGCGCTCGACCACGAGGACCGTGAGGTCGTCCGCGAGGGAGCCCCCGGAGACGTGCCGATCCAGGTCGGCGAGCAGTGTGCGCAGGAGATCGCCCGCACGCAGCATCCCGTGGCGGCTGAGGGTGCGTTGCAGCCCGTCGTACCCCAGCGCCTCGCCGTTGGCGTTCTGCGCTTCGACGAGACCGTCCGAGTAGGCAACCAGCCGGCTGCCGGCCGGAAACGGACGCGTCGCCGTCAGCGGCGCATCGGGCCAAGGGTGCCCCAGCGGCAGCGCGGAGAGCATGACCTCGGAGACCTCTCCGGCAGCGGAGATCACGAACGCCGGCGGATGGCCGGCGCTGGTGAGACGCACCTCCCCGGCCGGAGTGCTCGAATCAAGCTCGACGAGCAGCAGCGTCGTCGTGCGGTGGCGGCGCGGGTTGTCGAGGATCAGGGAGTTCAGACGCTGCATCAGGTCCACGCCGCCGCGGCCCTCGCGCACCAACGTGGCCACCGCCGACTTGACGATCGCCATCAACAGGCCCGTCGAGACGCCGTGGCCCGCCACGTCGCCAACGGCAACGATGAGGCGACTGCCGTCGAGCGGAATGACGTCGAAGTAGTCTCCCCCCACCTCCGCCGCCGGACGGAAGTGGGCGAACATCGTGATCTCGCCATGTACCGCGCTGGTCGGAGGCAGCAGCCCCTCCTGGATCTCGCGCGCGAGCTCGAGCTCGCGAGCGAGGTGTTCCTTTTCTGCGACCGCGACGAGCATCGCCTTCACCGAGTCCGCCATGCTGTTGAACGAGACCGCCAGATCGCCAAGCTGATCGCGGCGCTTGACGGGAATGCGGTAGTCGAGGTTGCCCGCGCCGACCTCGCGCGCGCCTCGCGTCAGCCTGGCGGTCGAGCGCGTGATGGTGAGGATCTGCACCGCCGCCAGCGCGACGGCGATGCCGTAGAGAACCGCGCAGACGGCGCCAATGATCTCGAGGGCGACGAGGAAGGTGTCGCCGGTCTGGTACGGTGAAGCCGAGAAGTCCCGCCACGCCGCGCCCAACGAGGTGCGCAGCAACGCCACCACGTGCCAATGCGTGAGCTCTTTGCCGTCATCCCACGACCGCAGCAGCGGGCCGGGACGGAACCATATGACCCACGGCCGCTCCAGCGGACCGCCCTTCCCGGCGGCGAACTTCGTCCACTCCGGCTCGACCTCGTCCGGGCTCACCTTCTCGCCGCCGATGCTCACGCCGGAGCTCGCGCCCTTGCCCTGCCCCGCGGGCGGTTTGCTCTTGTCGTCACCGACCGAGATCGACAGGCCTCCGTCATGCCCGTCCTCACTACGCTTCCAGACCCGGCCAGCGGCAAGCCGGACCGTGAACCACGCGCGCTCGCTGAAGCTCCGGGCGGTCGCGAGGTCGAGCGGCAGCAGGCACGCGACCAGGCGGCCGCCGTCACGCTCGATCTGCACGCTGTAGGCCGCTGTCCCGGCGCGTAGGTCGCCCGACCAGCGCCCCTCGCCGACCCACTTCGGCGGCGCGAGGCCGGCAGCGCCGGCGCTGCGCAGCACCTTGTCGCCGTCGGCGACAATCCACTCGAGGCGCGGCAGCGGCGCCGGAGGGGTGCGCTCGGATTGTGCGAGAAGGTCCGCGGCAGCCTGAGCGCCGCGCTCCGTGAGCCTTCGTGCCGCATCGCCGCCCGTGCTCGCGAGCGCCTCCTCGCACCGCCTCAGCGTCTCGCCGAAGCGGACCGCCGTGTACTGGCCGACGAACATGTACACCGCTGCGACACCCAGCAGCGCGAGCAGAGGAAAAGGCACGAGCCCGATAAGCAGGTACGACCAGAACAGACGCGCGCCGACGCGGTAGGTCAGCTTCCGCCACAGCCAGCGCAGCACCATGAAGGCGACGACGGCGCCCCAGAGAAACAGCAGCACGGCGACGACGGTGTGCAGCGTCGAGTCGGGAGTAACCGTCGCCAGAACCCTTTCGACGGCGAGCGCGCCCAGGGTGACGGCGGCAATCCTCAGGGGGCGACTGCGCATCTGCACACTCCTACGTCGCCGGCCGCGTCAAGTTGCGGGGAGCTACTCGAGAGGCTCGCGCACCGAGGCAAGCGACAGGCCAAAGGTCCCGGGGGCAAGCTCGAGCTCGAGCCAGCGGCCGGCGCAGCGCACGTCCTGCACGTGCAGATGAAGCGAGGCCGGCAGCCAGCGTCGCAGATCGACGAGCAGGATGCGGTCGTCGGCGTCGAGGCTCGCCCACTGTGCGGCGTGGCGGCGCAGCAGCGAGGCGACGACCCCGACCGGTAAGGGGATACCCAGCGGCCCGCGCACGCTCTCCACGTGACAACCGAGCATCGCCTTGTAGATCCGCAGCTCGGACAGCCGCGCCGAGACCCAGGCCGGGAATCCCTCGACGGCCAGCTTGACGCGCAGCTCGACGACGTCGCCGATTCCGGCGAGGCGGAACACGCGGAGCGCCTCCGTCTTCCCGGCGACCTCGCGGTTGAGCCACAGCTCGAGGATGTCGAGGTCGATACGCAGGCAGAACTCCTCCCACGTCAGCAGCGGCCGCGGCAGCAACGAGGAGCTCATGGCTGACAGTGTACCCGGGGAGGCGCCGCCGTCGAGCATCGCGCCGCTCACGGCCAGGTCCCGACCGCCGCCAGCACGAGGAGCGGCGCGAGCAGCGTCACCGCCAGGTTCTTGCCGAGGTGCGAGGTCTCGCCCAGTCGCGGCAGCAGGCTCTCGACCATCGTCGCGACGAAGGCGGCGCCGGCGCACGCCACCGCAGCCAGCGCATCGCCCGATGAGTGAAGCAACCCCGGACCGAAGCCAAGCAGCGACATGAACGCCGCCCCTCCCAGCGCCGCCAGCAGCCCGGGGACCGAGACCGCGCCCGGAGTGCCGGGCGGCGCCTGGCGCAGCGGCCAAAGCGTCCAGGCACGCCGCCCGTACAGCGAGCCGATCTCGGTGCCGAGCGTGTCCGCGGTCGCCGCCGCCAGGATCGCCACGACCGCCCACCAGACAGCGCCGGTCCCCGAGAGTCGTTCGTTGACCACCGCCGTCACAGCGAAGAAGAACAGCACGCCGCCCTTGCCGGCCACTTCGGCGGCGCCGCGCCGGCCGCCCTTCCGCTCCGCCACGCCCGCGGCGTGCTTCCGCCGGTAGCCGAGCCAGGTCGCCGCCGAGCCGACCAGGAGGAAGACCAGCAGCCCGAGGAACCACTCCCAGCCGCCGGCCAGCCACACCGCCACGCCGAGCAGCCAGGCCGCCGCGACGCCGCCCGGCCGGATCGCTCGCGTCGTCAGCGCCACCATGGCGCACGCCGAGTTGACGGCCAGCGCCGCGATCAGACCACCGGCGGGATGGGGCTGGTCGGCGCACGCCAGGTGGAGGACCACCGGCACGGCGAGTGCGGGCAGCACGTTGTCGTCGAGGCCGTGCGGGGCGCTCTCGAGAAGCGCGCCGAGCATCACTGGCGCGGCCAGCAGAGCGAACCACGGGAGGTTGATCACAACCGTCTCGAGGTCCAGCGATCGGCCGCCGGGAGGGAGGTAGACGACGCAAATCTCCAGGAGTCCTCCGCCGACCAGCCCGGCGGCGACGAACGCCAGCGTCCCCTCCCAGGTCTTGGCCGGGTTCCACGGCAGGGGCCGGCGGCCCCACTTCTGGCCGACCACCCCGGCCGCGGCATCGCCGAACGCCAGTACGCCCCACCCGAGTGCGGCCAGGTCCGGACGATCACGGAACAGCACGATCAGGGCGAGCACGACCAGCGGGTAGAGCAGCACGCCGCGGTCGCCGGAGCCCGCGCGGGCGCTGGCGAGCCGGTCCCCAACCAACCGCGGCAGCACCAGCCAGTTGACGAGGAACGCGACCACCGCCAGGCCGGCCGCCTGCCGCCACGTCAGGAACGCCAACAGCAGCGCGAACAGGCCCATCGCCGCGTGGAACAGCTTGCGGCGTCCCTCGCCTGGAGGAAGAGGCCGGCCGGAGAGAAACGACGTGGCCAGTGGCCCGTGGTCAGTGGCCCGAGCGCCCGGATTCGCCGGCGAGGTCGTTTCGGTACCCGGTTCCAGGTCCCCGGTCCCCCGCCTCATCAGACGGGCCGGATGCGCTTGCGCCAGTAGCTCAGGACGTCGAACAGCGTCTGCTCGAACGGGATCGCCGGCTCCCAACCGGTCGCCTGGTGGAACCGGGCGGCGTCGCCGACGAGCGCCGGGATCTCCGACGGTCGCAGCCGTGCTGGGTCGAACACCACGTCGATCACGGCGTCGGTGAGCGTCAGCAGGTGTTCGAGGACCTCACGGATCGAGCGGCCCTTGCCGGTGGCGACGTTGTACACCTCGCCCGGCTGACCCTTGGTGGCGGCGAGCAGGTATGCCCGCGCGACGTCGCGGACGTCGACGAAGTCGCGGCGCGCTTCCAGGTTGCCGACGTGCAGCTCGGGCGGACGCACCTCGCCCTCGATCTCGGCGATCTGCCGGGCCAGCGCCGAGATCACGAAGCGGTCCGACTGACCCGGGCCGCAGTGGTTGAACAGGCGAAGCCGCACGGTGCGCAGGCGGAACGTTTGGTAGTACTGGTACGCCAGCATGTCCACCGCCGCCTTGCTGACGGCGTACGGCGACACCGGGCCGAACGGCTGGTCCTCGCGGATCGGCAGGTTGGCGGGCGTCACCTGACCGTAGCTCTCGGCCGAGCACGCCAGCACCACCGTGGTGTCGAGATCGAGCTGGCGCATCGCCTCGAGCAGGTGGAGCGTGCCCAACACGTTAATCTGCATCATCTCGGTCGGGGTGTCCCACGAGCTTGCCACCGACGACGACGCCGCCAGGTGGAAGATGACCTCGGGGCGGCTCGCGTGCAGGGCACGCACCAGCGAGGGCGCGTCGAGCAGGTCGCCGTCGATCATCCGCACCGCGTTTGCCAGCCCCGCCACGTTGTCGCTCGACGAGCTCCACCGGCGCAGGCCGAACAGCTCGGTGTCGGGCCGCGTCGAGAGCAGGTGCTCGGTGAGGTGAGCACCGACGAACCCCGTGACCCCGGTAATCAGCGCGCGCATGCATCCATGGTACCCGCTTGCGCCTCGACGGCAACCGCCGCAGCGCGGCGGGCAGCCGGAATCACCGGGGCGGCCGGGCCGTTTGCTTCCCCGGTATGGGAAACGGTCCCCTGCACGTCCTCGGAGTGATCGGCAGCGGGCGCTCGGACTCGATCAGCGCCGCCTTCGTCAACGCCGCCCTGTCGCACGCCCGGACCCTCGACGCCGAGGCGCGGCTGCTCGACCTGCGCTCAGCGCCGCTTCCTTTTTTCGACCCCGAGGTCTCGGCCGACGACCCGGAGGTGGAGAGCGCCACGGAGCTGGTGCGCTGGGCCGATGCCTTCGTGCTCGGCACCCCCGACTACCACGGCGCGCCGTCGGGGACCATGAAGAACTTCCTCGACCATTTCTGGAAGGAGCTTGCCGGGAAGCTGTTCGCGATCGTCGTGGCGTCGAACGAGAAGGGGCTCACCGTTCAGGAGCATCTGCGCACGTCGATTCGCCAGTGCTACGCGTGGTCGCTGCCGTACGGCGTCGGCGCGCCCGCCACCGCGGTCTCGCCGGCCTGCGAGGTCGCCGACGCGAATGTTCACCAGCGCATCCAGATGCTGGCGCGCGATTTGGTCGTCTACGGCGACCTGATTCGCGATCAGCGCCTCCGCGATCTTGCCTCGCCCCGCGACCCTCTCGTCGCCGGCTTCATGGCGCGCATGCATCTCGACTGAGAGGCGTGGACCGTGAGTGGTTTGGAGGTGCACGGGACTTTGGAGGTCATCGTTGCCACCTCCGACATTTTGAAAGCGGACAACTCAGCGATTCCGCTCCAATCTCCAGCCGGGACGGCGCTTGCAGTCCGCATCGCGAGCAAAATGTCGGAAGTGGCACGCGCGCGCCGCTCAGGGATCGGCGCGGAGTGACTTGGTGGGCTCAGCGCCGCGCTCAGGCGCACCGGCATTTCTACTGCCTTCTTGCTTCTTCCCGCTTCCGCTCGCTCCGCGCAGCGGAGCGGCGCTGCCGCCAGTGGGCACACCAGTTGCGAGGAGGTCGTCGATGGTCCTCCATCGACGCCGACGAGCAGCGCCGCCGGTATCCGTGACTGACCGCGCTCCAGGTGCGCCGGGATCCCTCGCTTCGCTCGCCTGTCCTGCCGAAGGCAGGGGGATGACGCCGGAGCCGGGCCCGGATCTGCCTTTGACGTTGTTCCTAGCTCGCTCCGCGCAGCGGAGCGGCGCTGCCGCCAGTGGGCCAGATGCAAGGAGCGCAAGCCGGCCCGCGACGACGCGTACTTGATGTACGCGAGGAGCGAGGCCGGCGCCGCGAGACGCCGCAGATGGTCCGCTGCCGGCAGCGCTCCGTGGAAAGTGGAGAGTGTCCCAAATTGGCGAGGGGCGGCTGCACGCAGTGCAGCAAGGGCGTGAGTGGCGAGCCTCGCAGGAGCGAGGCTCCGAGCGAACTCGCTGCGAGCGCCCGTAGCGCCGCGCCAGCGGCGCCCGCCCCGCAGAGCGTTCAGCGCTCGACGGTTACCCGGAACGTGACGCTGCGGTTGTGAGCACGGTCCTCGTCGCTCGCCTCGCCGCGCAGAGGCTGGCTGGTGCCGACGCCGAGGATGCCGAGGTCGAGCCCGGACACGCCCGCAGCCTCGATGGCGGAGAGCACCCACTCGGCGCGCGCCCGCGACAGCCGCACGTTGGTGCGCTCGGAGCCGGTGCCGTCGGTGTGACCGACGACGTCGACTCGCACCACCATCACGGCGCGGTGCGCTGTCTCCCCGAGCTCGTCGAGCGCCGCCAGGACGGCGTGGAACACCGCCTCCTCGCGCAGCGGGAGCTCCGCCGAGCCGGGGTCGAAGCGGAGGACCGTCGACTCGATCCGCGTCACGACGCCGCTCACGGCAGTGAGGTCGCTGTCGGCGAGAGCGCCGGTGTCGAGGCCTTGGACACCGGGGATGCCGTTGGCGCGCCGCAGCGCCTCGACGACCCAGACGTGCGGCGCCGCGCCTGACGCCGACAGCACCCCGCCGGCGAGCGCCAGCTCCACGCCGGGCGGCGGCCGCAGCGCCGAGCGGGCGCGGGCCAAGACGATCACCGGCTCCTCGGAGAGGTAAGGCTCCCAGTTGCTCGCCACTTGCGCCGGATCGAGCCGGTACGCGGCCAGCAGCCTGGTCGGGTCGACCGCGCCTGGGTCGCGCAGGCCGGAGAGCGACGAGCTCCTGATCCCGCCGCGCTCGTGCACCACCACAATCCCCGGCTCGGTTTCGAGGCGGGCGAGGTAGGCGCCCCAGCGACTGGCGGCGCGGAGCGAGATGGACACCCACACCGCCACCAGCACCGCCAAGCAGCCCGCGATGATCGCCGGCGCCAGCCAGAAGCGGCGCTCCCCCTTTCCCTGCACCTGCATCTGCAGGCACCCCTCGAGGTGGTGGCGGGCCGGCTCGAACGCGGCGCTGTCGCCGGCGTACTCCTCGAACGCCTCGCCGAGCTCGAGGTGGATCGTCTCGAGCGCGTCGCGCAGCACCGCGCGGAGCGATACCGGCGGCGAGCCCCAGACGACCGCAGCCAGATACGCCTCCTCGGCCTGCTCGACCCACACGACGACGTTGCCTACCCGCATCGTGTCGACCGCCTGCTCGGCGTCGACGGAGAACGAATCGCGCACGAAGTCCTGGATCGCCGTCAGCATCCCGGACACCAGGTCGGCATCGTGCTGGGCGGCGGGGTCGGCTGAGACGTGCTGGAGCAGCAGGCCGCTCTTGCGGTGCACGAGGAACACCTGCTCCACGCGAAAGACCAGGCTGTGGGTGAGCACCACCTCGGCGAACTGCCGCCCGGTCCGCCACGCCTCCAGCCGCCAGCGCAGCGCCCGCGGCGAGAAGCTGTGCTGCAGCACCTGATTGAACGAATCGACCATCGCCCGCAGCGTCTCGGCGATCGCCCGGCGAATCGCCGGACCCATCGCGGGGGCGAGCGCCTCCGCCAGGTGCCTCCGGTTCTTCTTGATCGAGACGCCGAGCGCCTCCTCGACCGCCGGCGCCAGCGCGAGGCTGAGGCGGTTGCCATGATGCGCCGCGCGAGCGACCGATTCAGGGAGGATCCGGCTCAGCTCGTCGGCGCGCGTCTCGGGGTCGTCGAGGCGCCGCTCGAGCTCGGCGAGCCGGTCCTGCTCGACGGCGAGAATGAGACGGCGCAGCCGGTCGAGCTGATCGTCACCAACGGGCTCGCCCGTGCTCGCTCCCACGTCGTCCGCGGAGCCAACGGAATCGCTCAACGGCCTATGGCTCCGCGTCCGCCCCGAGCGGCAGCGAGAACTCGTCGGTCAGGCGCATCGCGACCTCATGGAGGATCCCCGCCACGGCCTTGCGGTCCGCCTTCTCGCTGCGCAGCTCCTCGACGGCCTTGGCGAGCGCCGCAGCCAGGTCGTCGCTGCGCCGCTGGATCTCGTCGTCCAGCCGCTTGGTCTGATCGAGCAGGTGCTGACGCAGCTCGCGCTGGGCGCCGGTCGAACGCTCGTCGAGATTGGCGATCTCCCTGCGGAGCGCCTTCGCCGATTCCTCGGCCTTGGACGAGAGCTGGTCATCACCCTTGTCACGCTCCGCGATCTCGCCGCGCAGCCGCTCGTTGAGCGAGTCGATCTCGCGGCGCGCGTATGCCTCGAGCGTGGCGATCCCTCGCTTGAGCTCCTCGCGCATGTCCGCGACCCGCTTGGGAAGCTCCTCCTCCAGGCGGGAGACCCGCTTCTCGATGCCGCGATTCTGCGCTCCGAAGAGGATCTCGCGCACCTGGTCGAGGTTGCCGCCGCCGAGCATCTCGGCACCGCCCTCGTGCAGTGTGGCCGGCCGTCCTTCAGCCGTCACCTTGCCGCCTGCCGCCTTGCCCTGTGTCTTGGCCATGCCAGCCGTTCCTTTCTCGCCGCCGGCGCGGTCGGGTCCGTTACGGGGTCGCAGCCGTCACGACGCCGCGAAGCGGCCCACGATCACCGTTACGTTGTCGCTGGCGCCGCGCTCCAGTGTCAGGTCCACGAGGCGCCGGCACGCCTCCTCTGCGCTGCCGCCGCCGCCGAGGATTGCCGTGATGTCGCTATCGGGCACGTGCTTCGTCAGGCCGTCGGTGCAGAGCAGCAGGACATCGCCGGCCTGCAGGTCGATGAGCCCGATCGCCGGCGTGAACTGGGCGCCGAGCGCGCTCGTCAGCATGTTTTTCAGCCCGGCGCGACCGGCTTCCTCCTCCGTCATCACCCCCTGGTCGACCAGCTCCTCGTAGGCGGTCTGGTCGCGGGTGAGCTGGCGGAGCCGACCGTCGCGCAGGTAGTAGGCGCGGCTGTCGCCGACGTGCACGACATAGGCGCGTGGCCACATCAGCGCCACCATCGTGAGGGTCGTGGCCGGACCGCGTCCGTCCGCGGCGTACTGGTGGCGGACCTGGTCGTGCGACCGTTGGACGGCGTCCTCGAGCTGAGCCAGAAACTCGTGTTCCTTGTCCACGTCGAAGTTGTAGTAGCAACCGATAGTCTCGCCGATGTGCTCCGCCAGCGTCTCCACCGCGGTGCTGCTTGCCTGCCTGCCGCCGCCGATGCCGCCGACGCCGTCGGCGACGACCAGCAGATAGGCAAACGACGCGTGCAGCCTCGCGAACGCGCTCAGATCCTCGAGGCTCGACTGCCGCACCCGCATCGACTTGTGCAGCGACGCAATAAAGAACTGATCCTCGTTGGCCGTTCGTTTCTTGCCGGGATGCGTCGTCCCGAAGATATCGATGCCGGCAAGATGTTCCTCGTTGGAAACTGCGGACTCCCGGCTGTCCGACACGCTCACCCCCCCGTCAGCTCTTCAGCATCCGGCCGGCGAGCCAGAGAAAAGCCTCCTCCACCCCGACCCCGCTCTTCGCGCTGGTCTTCAGGACGTGACGGCCTTCGCCGAAAAGAGAGTCGAAGTCTCCCTGGCCAAGCTGCCACTGCTCTTCTAGATCGGCCTTGTTGATGGCAATGACGGCCGGCACCTCGCCGACGCTCTCCCGGACGAGCGCCCGCAGCCCGGCGAGCTCGGTGAGCGTCTCGCGCCGTGTCCCGTCCACCACGAAGAAGATCCCCGACGATCCGCGCAGGTAGCTCCCTTGCACATTGTGAAACTTGTCCTGACCGGCCAGGTCCCAGAGCAGCAGGTTCACTTGGGTTCCGGCGACCTCGATCTCCTTGCGATCGATCTTGACGCCGACGGTCGAGTGGTACTTCTCCGAGAATTTCGAGTAGATGAACCTCTGCACAAGGCTGGTCTTCCCGGTAGCGAAGACGCCGACCATGCAGATCTTCTTCTGGATCACCGCCAACCTCCGCCTGCGAGCCTGAGGCCATTTTAGCACCGCCCGCCCAGCCCCCGACCGCCGCGGCAAGAGACCTCAGAATGGCGCGAACCCGGACTGTTCCCAGAAGTCGGCGCGGACCATGCCGAACACGTTCTGCAAGGCGTCGAGGTGCTGCTTCTCCCAGTCAGCCAGGAACGTGTAGAAGTCCTTCACCTCCTTCTCGGAGGCTTTCTCGGCGGCGCCGGAGAAGTAGGCGATGGCGCGCGACTCGAGCGTCATCCCGACCGAGAGCACCGCGGTCTCGAACGCGGCGCCCTGCGCCTGGGCGCGGAACTGGTCGGAGAAGATCTGCTGCGCGAACGCCCGCAGCTCCGGCGGCCGCTGATGCTGCACGAAGGCCGCGACGCCCTTGTCGTCGTAGTGCTTGAGCACATCGCGGAGGAACGCCTGGTGCTGCAGCTCGTCGCTCGCCAGCTTGGCGAACAGATCGCGTACGGCCGGCTTGTCGGCCTTGTCGGCTGTCATCGAGTAGAAGGTGTAGCCGTCCACCTCGATCTGGTACGCCTTCTTGAGGATGTCCATGATGTTCTCACGCGAACTCATAGGGCCCTCCTGGTCGCCGGGTCGAGAGTCTAGAGCTCAGAGTCGAGAGTCCCCCCACCCGTCCTACCCGGTTCTGGAGAAGTTCCTCCCTCTCAACTCTCGACTCTCGACTCTCAACTTTCGACTCTCAACTCTCGACTGCGTCATCGCACCAGCGGCTCCGGCCGCTGCGCCGCCTCGCCTCCTGGCACGTACGCCAGCGCGCCGGTCGGGCAGAACGGCACGCACTTGGGGTCGCCGCCGCATAGGTCGCACTTCTGCACACAGTGGTACGCCTCGTCCCACAGCATGTTTCCGAAGGGGCACGCGGCCACGCACATGCGGCACGAGATGCACCGCTCGCGCGCCATGTCAACGGCGCCTGTCACGGCGTTGCGGATCAGCGCCTCGGTTGGGCAGATCGCGACGCAGGCGGCGTCATGGCACTGGAAGCACACCACCGGCGTTCCCAGCTCCGGACCGCGACGAAAGATGTTGATCCTGGTCTTCGACGGATTCCCCTCGCTGCCATGGGCGAAGGCGCACGCCAGCTCGCACTTGCCGCAGGCGATGCACCGCTCCACGGAAACCTTGTAGATCCGGTCCATCACAGCCTCCCCCCAGCCAACCACCCGCTCGAGAGTTGAGAGTCGAGAGTCGAGTGGAGGAGCACCGCATTACCGGCGCAGGTGCGCCGCACTCCGGGAAGCTGGAAGCACCCCTGTTTCTTGCCTCTGAAATCTTGACTCTCGACTCTCAACTCTCGACTGTCGTTCATCGCGCCACCGCCAAACCCTCGAACGTCCTCGCCATCTGCTTCCTCTTGCACGCGTCGCAGGTCTCGAAGTAGCTCGCTGGGACGCCGTTGCGGCCCGCGTAAAACGCCGACTGCTCATTCGTGATGTGGGCACGGCCGCACTGCGGGCAGCGCACCATCGCGAACGCCTTGCCCCAGATCTCGCGGCGCGAGTCGGAGGTCTCGTAGGGGATGCAGTCGGTGGGGCACACCTCGGCGCAGGCGAGACAGCCGATGCAGTCGGGCGGCGCCTCGTGGAACGGCGGCGCCACCTCCTTGCCGGCGCCGCGGTTGACCGTCGAGATCGCGAACACGCCGATGTGGTCGCACACCCGGGTGCACAGGGCGCAGAGGATGCAGTCGGTCGGCGCGGGGTTCTCTTGGTAGGAGGTCCGCTCGATCCCATGCTCGCGCGCCAGCTTCTGGATCAGCGGCGTCTCCGGGCAGCGGGCGAGCAGCAGGTCGAGCACCACCTTGCGGGTCGCCACCACGCGCTCGCTTTGGGTCATGACGATGAGCCCGTCCTCGACCGGGAACATGCACGAGACGATGAGCTTGCACCAGCCGTCCCAGCTCTTCCTGGTGACGTCGGCAAGGCATAGGCGGCAGCCGCCCCACGGCTCCAGTGCCTCCATGTGGCACAGCGTCGGCACGTGCACTCCGGCGGCCCGCGCCGCCTCCAGCACCGTCGCCCCCTCGGGCACGCGAACGGTCCTACCGTCAATGGTGAGAGTCACCATGCGAAGGCCTCCCCGCTGAAGCATGAAGTCGAGAGTTGAGAGTTCAGAGTCGAGAGTCCCCCCACCCGCCCAAGATCCTCGCCTTCCGCCGCGTCGTGCGTCAGCACAACAACTTCTCGACTCTCGACTCTGAACTCTCGACCTGCCGTAGCCTGGCTCACCGTCATACTGCCTCTTTGGCGCCGGGCTGGGCGTCTTTCGCAAAGAACCTCACCGCCCCCGGCGACGGGCAGACGTCGAAGCACGCGCCGCACGAGATGCACTTGTCCTGGTGGATGACGTGGAGCTTCTTCACCTCGCCGGTGATTGCGTCGGTCGGGCACGCCTTGAAGCAGAGGTGGCAGCCGTTGCACAGCTCCGGCACGATCTCGTATGCCGTGAGGTCGCGGCAGATCCCGGCCGGGCAGGCCTGCGCATGGATGTGCGCCTCGTACTCCGGGCGAAAGTAGCGCAGCGTCGACAGCACCGGGTTGGGCGCGGACTTGCCGAGCTCGCACAGCGAGCCGAGCTGCATGCCGATCGACAGCCGCTCGATGCGCTCGATGTCGCCCGGCTTGCCGCGCCCCGCCACGAGGTCGTCGTAGATCACGAGGAGCTGTTTGAGCCCCTCGCGGCACGGCACGCACTTTCCGCACGACTCCTCGGTGAGGAACTTGAGGAAGTAGCGGGCGACGTCGACCATGCAGGTGCGGTCGTCCATCACGATCATGCCGCCCGAGCCCATCATCGAGCCGGCCTCGGCGAGCTTCTCGAAGTCGACCGGCAGGTCGAGCAGCGCCTCCGGCACGCAGCCGCCCGACGGGCCGCCGGTCTGCACCGCCTTGAACGGTCGGTCGTCGAGGGTGCCGCCGCCGATGTCGTAGATGATTTGCCGCAGCGTCATCCCCATCGGCAGCTCGATCAGCCCGGTGTTCTTGACCTTGCCGACCAGGGAGAACGCCTTCGTCCCCTTCGACTTCGCGGTGCCCATCGCGGCGAAGGCGGCGGCGCCGTTGGCGAGGATGGCGCCGACGTCGGCCCACGTCTCGACGTTGTTGAGCACGGTCGGCATGTCGAACACGCCCCTGTCGGTGGCGTGCACGTACTTCTGCCGCGGCTCGCCGACCTTGCCCTCGAGCGAGCGCATCAGCGCCGACGACTCGCCGCAGACGAAGGCTCCGCCGCCGCGCGAAATGGAGAGATCGAAGTCGAAGCCTGTGCCGAGGATGTCGGCGCCGAGGAAGCCGTGCTTCCGCGCCTGCTCGAGGGCGATCGTCAGGTTGACCACTGCGAGCGGGTACTCGTCGCGCACGTAGATGTACCCTTCGTGGGCGCCGACCGCGTACGCCCCGATCACGATCCCCTCGAGCACGGCGTGCGGGTCGCCCTCCATGATCGAGCGGTCCTTGAACGCGCCGGGATCGCCCTCGTCGCCGTTGCACAGGACGAACTTGCGCTCGCCTTCCGCCTTGCGGCAGGCGCGCCACTTGCGTGCGGTGGCGAAGCCGGCGCCGCCGCGGCCGCGCAGCCCGGCGCGATCGACCTCGTCGATCACCTGATCGGGCGACATCTCGAGCAGCGCCTTGACGAGACCGGCGTAGGCGCCGTGGGCGACCGCATCGGCGATGTCGGTCGGGTCGATCTTGCCGATGTTGCGCATGGCGACGCGGGTCTGGTGGGCGTAGAACGGCACGTCGCCGTAGTGCTCGACCTTCTTCTTGGTGGTCGGGTCCTTGTACAGCAGGCGCGGGATCACCTCGCCCTTGGCAATCGTCTTGTCGCAGACCTCGGCGACGTCCTTCACCTTCACCTGCGTGTAGAGGACGCCCTCGGGCTGGATCACCACGAGCGGGCCGCGCTGGCAGAACCCGTGGCAGCCGGTCCTCTTGGTGAACGTGCCTGCGTCGGCGTCCGCGCCGCGCGCCGTCAGCTCCTTCGCGAACGCCTCGGCGACCGCCATCGAGCCGTTGGCGAGGCAGCCGGTGCCGCAGCAGACGAGGATCTCCTTGCGATGCGACGCGCCGCTCTCCTGCGCCGCGGACCGGAAGCGTTCGAAGGCGGCGAACGACTCAATTCTCATGGGCCGCGCCTCCGCCGCCAAGGTACTTCCCCATCTTCACGGGTCGGGCGCCGCCGTGGTACTTCTCGCCGACGATCAACACCGGCGCCATCGCGCAGGCGCCGACGCAGTTCACCGTCTTGACCGTGAAGGACATGTCGGCCGTCGTCTCGCCGGCCTTGACGCCGAGCTGGCGCTCGAGCTCCTCGAGGAGCTGGGCGGCGCCGCGGATGTGGCACGCCGTGCCGGTACACACGCGGACGATCGTCCGGCCTTGCGGCACCAGCGAGAACGCCCGGTAAAACGTCGCCACCGAGAACACCTTGGCGAGCGGCACGTCGAGCGCCTCGGCGACCTTGGCGAGGACGTCGCACGGCAGGTAGTTGTAGGCGCGGTGCACGTCCTGCAGCACCTGGATCAGCGCCGGCTCCGCGGCCGGGTAGTGGGCCAGGATGCCTTCGAGGGCAGCGGTGTCCGAGCAGGGTCGCGCGCTCATGCTCCCACCTCCAGGGTCGCCGGCGCGGCGGGCTTCCCGGCGCCCTCTCCAAGCTTGTAGCCGCGTCGCAGTGACGCCAGGTTCACCTCGATCACCTTCGGCTTGCCGGCGAACGTGTCGCGAATCAGGCCGTCGACGGCGTCGAGCGAGACCGCGTGGGTCGCGCCGAGGAAGGCGCCGAGGGCGACCATGTTGGCGCCGCGCGGGTTACCCAGCTCGTTGGCGATCTCGTTGGCCGGCACCAGGATCACCTGCAGGTCGGAGCGGCTGCTGCTGCGGTTGATCAGCGAGCTGTTGATCACGAGAAGGCCGCCGGGCTTGACCATCGGTTCGAACTTGTCGAGCGACGGCAAGTTGAGCACGACGGCGGCGCGCGGCCGCTCGACCACCGGCGAGCCGACCGGCTTGTCGGAGATCACCACCGTGCAGTTGCACGTGCCGCCGCGCATCTCGGGGCCGTACGACGGCAGCCAGGAGACCTCTTTGCCGTCCGCCATGCCGGCATAGGCGAGCATCTTCCCGACCAGCAGCACGCCCTGGCCGCCGAACCCGGCGATGATCACATCGTTCTGCATAGCGCCTCTCTCTTGTCAGGGGAGGGCTCTTGCCCTCCCCTCGTGCGCGAAGTGAATTCCGGGAGCATCGCGGCGGCGTGGACGACCGCCGACCCCAGCCTCCACCCACCGCCCACGGCTTCGGTCGCAGGCGCTGCAGCCCGGGTCTCGCCCCCCACCCCTCCGCCCGCGAGTGCGCGCACTTCACCCCTCCCGGCTCCTCGCCTGCCGGCGAGTCGCACGCGGCGAGCGCGTGAATCCCTCACACGCACTCCGCGCTCGTCGCGGGGAGCGGCGCTCGGTCCTGGCCCTCCGGCACCTTGAAGACGCCGAGGGGGTAGTACGGGATCATGTTCTTCTCGAGCCAATCGCACGATTCGTGCGGTGGGATGCCCCAGTTGGTCGGGCAGGTCGACAGCACCTCGACCAGCGAGAAGCATGTGTTGTCCTTCTGGTAGCGGAACGCCCGCCGCAGCATCTCCTTGGCGGTGACCGCGTGGAGCGGCGTGTGCACCGCCGTGCGCGCCACAAACGCCGGCGTGCGCAGCGTCGAGATCATCTCGGCGACGCGCATCGGGTAGCCGGCCTGCTGCACGTCGCGGCCGAGCGGGCACGTGGTGGCCACCTGCCCCGGCATCGTCGTCGGCGCCATCTGGCCGCCGGTCATGCCGTAAATCGCGTTGTTGACGAACACCACCGTGACCTTCTCGCCGCGGTTGGCGCAGTGGACGATCTCGGCCATGCCGATCGACGCCAGGTCGCCGTCGCCCTGGTAGGTGAAGACGATGAGGTCGGGGCGCGCTCGCTTGATCCCGGTGGCGACCGCCGGCGCGCGGCCGTGCGCCGCCTCGTGGAAGTCGGTGGCGAAGTAGTTGTAGGCGAGCACCGAGCAGCCGACCGGCGCGATACCGACCGTGCGCGAGCGCAGCCCAAGCTCGTCGATCACTTCCGCAACGAGCCGGTGGATGATGCCGTGCGTGCACCCGGGACAGTAGTGCGTGGTCACCGGGGCGAGCGCCTGCGGCCGCGCGAACACCGTGGTCTCAGACATGGACGGCCTCCAGCGTTCCGGCCAGGACGGCCTTGACGTTCTCCGTGACCGCCTCCGGGCTGACCAGCATGCCGCCCTGGCGGCCGTGGAAGTGGACCGGCCGGCGGCCCTCGACCGCGAGGTGGACGTCCTCGATCATCTGCCCCGCGGACAGCTCGACGACGAGAACGGCCGTCCCCTTCTCGGCGGCGCGCCGCACCGCGGCGTACGGGAACGGGTACAGCGACACGGGGCGGATCAGCGCCGCGCGAACACCGTCGGCGCGCAGGTCCTCGAGGGCGGTCGAGCACACCCGGGCGACGGTACCGTAGGCGACGATGAGCACGTCGTAGTCGGCGTCCGTGCCGTACTCCGCCCAGCGCACCTCGTCGCGCACCATCGCGCGGTACTTGGCTGTCAGCTTCTGGTTGTGCCGCTCCAGCACCTCGGGATCGAGGAACAGCGAGTTGATGATGTTGGTCGGCCGGCTGCCGTCGCAGCCGGTGGCCGCCCACGTCTTGGGCGCCAGCGGCCTGCACGGCTGCCGATCGGCATGGAACTCCACGGGCTCCATCATCTGGCCGATCAGGCCGTCGCCGAGCACGATTACCGGATTGCGGTAGAAGTCGGCGAGATCGAAGGCGTCCTGCACCAGATCGGCCGCCTCCTGCACCGACCACGGCGCCAGCACCAGGCAGCGGTAGTCGCCGTGGCCGCCGCCCTTGGTCGCCTGGAAGTAGTCGGCCTGGCTGGGCAGGATGCCGCCGAGACCGGGGCCGGCGCGCATGATGTTGACGATCACCACCGGCAGCTCCGAGCCTGCGATGTAGGAGATCGCCTCCTGCATCAGCGAGATCCCCGGCGACGACGATGACGTGAAAACCCGCTCGCCGCTGCCGGCGGCGCCGTAGATCATGTTCGACGCGGCCACCTCCGACTCGGCCTGCACGAAGGTGCCGCCGACCTGGGGCAGACGGTGCGCCATGTACTCCGGGATCTCGTTCTGCGGGGTGATCGGGTAGCCGAAGAACAGCTTGCAGCCGGAGCGGACCGCCGCCTCGCCGATCGCCTCGCAGCCCTTCATGAGCTTCTTTGCCATCACCTGCTCCCTTGGAAACGCTGCCCGTCGCGGTTCGCCGCTCCTGCCGTGGAGAAGTCGAGAGTCGAGAGCTGAGAGTCGAGAGAAACCTCCATGCCTACTCTTGACTCTCGACTCTCGACTGTCGACCGTGCGGTCGGATTCGCCAGCGCTAGCGCGGTGCGGTCCATCGGCGTGGCTCCTCAGTACGCGAAGTAGTGGTACATCGTGCCCGAGACGCCCATGGCTATCGCCATGTCGGGACATGTGATGCAGCACAGGCGGCAGCCGATGCAGCGCTTCGCCTCGGCCACCGAGGCGAAGAAGTACCCTTTGGCGTTGATCTCCTTGCCCATCGCCAGGATCTTCTGGGGACAGGCGTTGACGCAGAGCTCGCACCCCTTGCAGAGGTTGCGGTCGATCATGATGTGGGACACCCTGCGGCTCCTTTCTCAGGTCAGCACGAACAACGGCCCGGTGATCCGCTGCTGGCGCGGCACGTCGAAGGGCGCACGGATCAGACGCGCCAGCGGGAAGAGCGGGCAATCGAACAGCGTGGTCTCGAGCCTCGGAACCATGCTCTCCTCGACGGCTACGGCGACCACCGGCACCCCGACGCGCACCGCGGTCTCCTTCGCCATGCGGTAACCGTCGCGCACGATCTCGGGCGTCGTCTCGCCCATCAGGTGGGTGTTCGAGATCACCCCGGTGATGGGAAGCCGCGCGGCAGCCTCGATCTCCCGGACCATCGTCACCGCGGAGCTCACCGAGTCGGTAAAGGGCCGGCGGAAGTTGAGCACGAACAGGTGCTCGGTCTCTTCGCGCGGCACGACGTCGGCCAGCGACCCGAGAGCGCGTGCTCCGGTGTCGTCGCCGCCAGCGTCGAACAGCACCTTGCGGCGGGAGTCGCGCAGCAGCGTGCGGATCTGCGGCACGATGATCGGCAGGTCGGCGTGAATGTTCTCACCCGTGGGGACAATCAGCTCCACGCCGTGCCTCGCCATCACCGCGCGCGTGACGCGTGAGCGAAAGTACGGCTTGACGACGTCGAGGTCGACCAGCGCGACCTGAACACCGTCCGCGGCGAGCTTCAGGGCGCCGTTGACGGCGATTTCGGTCTTGCCGCTGCCGAAGTGCCCGACGATGATCGTGACGCGTTTGCCGAACACCAACCCCCCGGCACAGGAATATATGTGAAGCCCTTCACGCAGTCAAGTTATGTTCTTCATTTTGAGACACTTTATCAGGCACACGACGCTCGCCGGAGGCGGCCGCAGGCTCAGCCGCGCGCGGGTCGCCCGCTCAGGTAGCGCCCGAGCGCGTCCTGCCACGGCGGCAAGGGCGATCCGAGCAGCGCGATGAGCCTGGTGGTGTCGAGGATCGCGGAGCGCGGCCGCGGCGCCGGCCGTGGCATCTCCGCGGTCGAGATCGGTACGACGGCGGCGTCGGCGCCGAGCTGCGCCACGATCTCGCGCGCGAAGCCGAACCACGTCGTGGCGCCCGCGTTGACGGCGTGCACGCAGCCGGCGGCGCTGCGCTCGAGCAGGCCCAGCAAGGCGACGGCGAGGTCGGCGGCGTAGGTCGGGCAGCCGGCCTGGTCGTCGACCACTCGCAGCTCGCGTTTCCCGGCCGCGAGCTGGCGCCGGACCGCCTCGACGAAGTTGTTCCCCTCGCCGAACAGCCACGCGGTCCTGGCGATCAGGCGCCGGTGCGCCTTCGCCGCCTCGCGCTCGCCGGCCAGCTTGGTCCGGCCGTAGGCGCCGAGCGGGTTCGTCGGGTCGTCCTCCCGATACGCCCGGGCGCTCTCCCCGTCGAACACGTAGTCCGTCGACACCTGGACCAGGGTCGCGCCCACCGTGTTCGCCGCCTCCGCGAGATGGCCCACGCCCACGGCGTTGACCGCGAACGCGGCCGCCTCCTCGGTCTCAGCGGCGTCGACCGCCGTAAACGCCGCACAGTTGACCAGCGCCTCGGGCCGCACGCGCGCGACCAGGTCGAGAACGGCGCCGCGGTCCGTGATGTCGAGCTCCGGCAGGTCCACGCCGACGAGGTCGTGCCCGTGCCGCTCCGCCGCCCGCTCGAGTGCCCGCCCCAACTGCCCCCGCGACCCGGTTACCAGGAGGCGCATGACCCGGCCACCGCACCTGAATCCTCATGCGCCGCGGGTACACCCTCGACCATGAAGGCCCGTGTCACTGCGAGGAGCCGCGCAGCGGGCGACCCTGTCCAGCGATGGAGCGAAGCGACAGAGCGGGGGAAGCAGTCTCCCCCGACCTGGCGAGATTGCTTCGTTGCCCGGCCCGCCTGCGGCGGCCCGGCCGCCTCGCAATGACATAGCAAACGGCGGTTCCCCAGGCTAGACCCGCGCTGCTCGAGCCCCGAGCCCCGAACCGCGAGCCCCGTCATTTCAGTCTCTCGCCGTACTGCTCCGCGAAGTAGCGGCGGAACTCGCCGTCGTGGTCCTTGATCGGCTTCCACCACCACGCGTTGGCGGCGTACCAGGCCACCGTGCCCTCGATCCCCCGGTCGAACAGCACGTGCGGCCGCCAACCGAGACGGCGCAGCTTGGAGGCGTCCAGCGAGTAGCGGCGGTCGTGCCCGACGCGGTCGGCGACGAGACGGATCAGCGATTCCGGCTTGCCGAGCAGCCGCAGGATCTCCCGAGTGATGGCGGTGTTCTCGCGCTCGTTGCCGCCGCCGACGTTGTAGACCTCCCCGGGACGTCCGTGCTCGATCAGGAACAGGATCGCCCGGCAGTGGTCGGACACGTGCAGCCAGTCGCGCACGTTGCGCCCGTCGCCGTAGAGCGGCAGCGGCTGGTCGCGCAGCGCGTTGGTCGCAAACAGCGGGATCAGCTTCTCGGGGTACTGGTATGGACCGTAGTTGTTGGAGGCGCGCGTGATAATCACCGGCACCTGGTAGGTCGCCCAGTAGGCATAGGCGAGCCGGTCGCCGCCGGCCTTGGACGCGGCATACGGGTTGGCCGGGTTGAGCACCGAGGTCTCGGTGAACGACCCCTCCTCGATCGAGCCGTACACCTCGTCAGTGGAGACCTGGACGAAGCGGCCGACGCCGACACGGCGCGCCTCGTCGAGCAGGATCGCCACGCCCTTCATGTCGGTGTCGATGAAATTCGTGGCGCCCAGGAGGGAGCGGTCGACGTGGGTCTCGGCGGCGAAGTTGACCACCAGGGAGCAGCCGGCCATCGCCTCGGTGACCGCGGTTGGGTCGCAGATGTCGCCCTTGGTGAAGCGATATCGCGGGCTGTCCGCGATGTCGTGGAGGTTCTCGAGCCGCCCGGCATAGGTCAGCTTGTCGAGGTTGACGACCTCCCAGTCGGGGCGTTCCGCGAGGACCATCCGCACGAAGTTGCAGCCGATGAAGCCGCAGCCGCCAGTCACGAGGATGCGCGTGCTCACCGGTGCTCCAGCAGGCCGAGCAGGTACTGCCCGTAGCCGGACTTGGCGAGCGGCTCCGCGCCACGCCGGAGGTCGTCGTCGGAGATGAACCCCATGCGCCAGGCCACCTCCTCCGGGCACGCGATGCGCAGCCCCTGCCGCTGCTCCACCACGTGGACGAAGTTGCTCGCCTGCAGCAACGACTCGTGGGTGCCGGTGTCGAGCCACGCGGTGCCGCGGCCGAGCAGCTCGACGCTGAGCTCGCCCCACTCCAGGTAACGACGGTTGACGTCGGTGATCTCCAGCTCACCCCGAGCCGAGCGCGACAGCGACTTGGCCACACCGATCACGCGGTTGTCGTAGAAGTACAGGCCGGTGACCGCGTAGTTGGAGCGTGGCCGCTCCGGCTTCTCCTCGAGCGAGACCGCCCGCCCCTCGGCATCGAACTCGACCACACCGTAGCGCTCGGGGTCGCGGACGCGGTAACCGAACACCGTGGCGCCCCGCTCGCGCGTCGCCACCGCCTGCAGCCGCTTGGCCAGACCCTGGCCGTAGAAGATATTGTCGCCGAGGATCAGGCAGACACGCTCGCGGCCGATAAACTCCTCGCCGATCAGAAAAGCCTCCGCGAGGCCGCCCGGGGACGGCTGCGCCGCCCAGGTCACGCGGATGCCCCACTGCGACCCGTCACCCATCAGGTCCCGGAAGAGCGGCGCCTCGTTCGGCGTGGTGATGACCTGAATATCGCGAATGCCGGCGAGCATCAGGGTCGACAGCGGGTAGTAGATCATCGGCTTGTCGTACACCGGGACAAGCTGCTTCGACACCGCCAGGGTAATGGGGTGCAGCCGGGTGCCGGCGCCGCCGGCGAGGATGATTCCCTTCATCGAACCTCCGCGAGCGATTCTAGCCGACAGCTCACAGCCGACAGCTTACAGCTCCCCCGCCCGCCCGGGGGAGCGTCCCGGGCATGGAGCTCGACGAGAATCCGCGTGCCGATACCGGAACCTGCCTCGCCGGTCCCCACCCGAGCGCGACGTGGGCCGATTCGCGCTCCGGGCGCCGATGCTCCAGCCGGGGAGACTGGCCAACCATGCAGCGGCTGTCAGCTGTCGGCTGTCAGCTGGAATACACTGCTCCCCCGCGGCCTTGCCCAAAGGGCCGGGGAGGCACGATGACGAAGAAGCTGGCAATCACCAACGGACCCGACGCGCCGAGCATCGCCGACCGCGACAACAATACGATCCCCAACTTCGACGACAAGGCCACGGTGTCCAAGATGGCGGAGCACATCGGCGCGGTCCTCGACCTGCTGCACCTCGACCGGCACGACCCCAACCTGCGCGAGACCCCGGAGCGGGTCGCCCGCATGTACCTCGAGATGTTCCACGGGCTCACCGAGGGCGCCGAGCCCGAGATCACCATGTTCCCCAACGAGGAGGGGTACTCCTCGATGGTGATGGAGCGCGACATCCCGTTCTACTCGATGTGCGCCCACCACCTGGTGCCGTTCTACGGGCACGCGCACATCGCCTACATCCCCAACCGGCGCATTGTCGGGCTGTCGAAGATTCCGCGAATTCTCGAGTTCTACGCCAAACGGCCGCAGATCCAGGAGCGGCTGACGGAGCAGGTCGCTGATTTTCTGTGGAGCCGGCTCGACCCGCTCGGCGCGATGGTGGTGATCGAGGCGCGGCATCTCTGCGTCGAGATGCGGGGAGTGAAGAAGCCGGGCGCCCTGACTGTGACGTCGGCGATCCGCGGGTGCTTCGAGGAGTTCAAGGTCCGCGAGGAGTTCCTCTCGTTCCTCGGGAGGAAGAAGGAGTGGTAGGGCCCCCGCCGACCCCCGCCGCGGTCAGTCGAGCTTGATGAAGACGTAGATCCGGCCGGCTCCCGTGAGCGTCGAGCCCTGGGCCGTGAGCGATTCGTTGCGGGTGAAGGGGCGGCCCGACTTTACCTTGAAGGAGGTCATCGAGAGCCGCTCCAGTGCCTTCCCCTTGGCGTCCTCGAGCAGGAAGACTGCCGTGATGGTGACCTTGCGCTCGCCCGGGTTGCTGCCGTCGAGAACGAGCGTGCAGGTCACCTTTTCGTCCGGTGACGCAGGGGTCGGAGCGGTCAGCGTGAAGGAGTCGAACTGCACCCCAGTCACGGCGGTCCGCAACACGATCGGCTGACCGGGGGTGTACGTGTACTCGGCCTGAAACGGGTTGTCCGCGGTCGCGTAGGTGGCCGTCTCCTGCGGAAAAGCCCAAACCGAAACCAACAGGGCGAGTGCCCCCACCGCTCCTCGCATGCCTCTCCTCCAAAGGGCGGCCCGAAGGCCGCCCGTCGCTGCCAGGCTGCTACTTCACCAGGTTGCCAACCGCAAAACCGGAGCCGTCGACGACGGTACACGCCGAGTACTTGGCGCCCTTGACCGCCGTTACCTTGATCGTCCCGACCTTGGTCTCGTCGGCGCCGAGCACCTCGCCGGTGTCGGGGTCCTTGATCGCTTCGCCGAGCTTGTAGACGCCGAACGTATCGCCGACGGCCACACCCTGCTCGGAGCCGAGGTTGATGTACACGGTCCCGGCGTCGATCTTGGCGATCTTCCCCTTGACCTTGCCGACGACACTCGCCGAGGTGGCCAGGCTGACCTGGAGCAGCTTGCCGGACAGCTCCTCGACGATCGGCCGCAAGACCTTGTCGAACATCCGGTCGTCGTCGACGCCGCCGCCGATGCCTGCCACGTATACCTTGGCGTTCGACTCCTCCTTGCGGCCGGTCTCGGCCCACAGGATCTCTCCGGTGGTGACCGAGATGAGCCGGACGTCGAGCGCCGCGATGAACTTCTTCTTGCGCACGTCGAGGCCGATCCCCCAGCCGACCTGCGCTTTGTTCTCCTGCTCGCCGAACTCGGTGACGTCGCCGACCAGCATGTACTCGACGCCGAGGAGCTTGCCCGCCTGCACGGCGGTGGCCGCGCTGACATCACCCGAAAGCGACAGGTTCTTCTCCTGCATCAGCGCCGCCAGGCGCTCGCGGTCGACGACCGTGTACTTCCCGGCCTTGACGAGCTGCGTAATGAACATGTCCTGCGCCGCGCCACCCGAGCCCCACCACTGCGAGTTGAGCGCCTTGTGACCGAACTCGAGCACCGCGATGCGGGCTTTGCCCTCGCCTGCCAGGGCGAAGCCGGCAATGAGAACCAGAATCAAAGCAAAGAGAAAGCTCTTGCGAAGCATGCGCTACCTCCCTTCAGACAGAACCACCTCGTATTCTACACACTGCCTTGCGGTTTCAACAGCGAGAAAGGCCTTTCAGGCGGCCCGGACGACCGACCGGCCGGCCCGACAGAAACGACGGCCCCGGCGCAAGGCCGGGGCCGTCTCCGTGGAACCTATTGATCCAGAGTTACTTTTGAGCCTGCAGACGCTGCGCCTTGAGGACGCAGATCGCCGCCATGTTGACGATGTCGGTGACCTCGACGCCGCGCTGGAGGACCTGGACCGCCGCGTTCACGCCGGTGAGGATGGGGCCGATCGCCTCGACCTTGGCGAGGCGCCAGAGCAGCTTGTAGGCGATGTTGGCCGCCTCGAGGTCGGGGCAGATCAGCACGTTGGCGTCGCCGACGATCCTCGAGAACGGGTAGGTCTCCTGCGCGATCGTCGGCTCGAGCGCCGTGTCGGCCTGCATCTCGCCGTCGACGACCAGCTCGGGCCAGCGCTCGCGCACGATCTCGACGGCGCGCCGCACCTTGGCCGAGCGCTCGTCGTTGTTGGAGCCGAAGTTCGAGTACGACAGCATGGCGATGCGCGGCTCGACGTCGAAGTAGTCGCGGGCGATGAACGCGGTCATCCAGGCGATCTCGGCGAGCTCCTCGGCGGTCGGATCCTGGTTCACCGTGGTGTCGGCGATGAAGATCATCCGATCCTCGAACAGCAGCAGGTAGACGCCCGAGGCCTTGCTGACTCCGGGACGGGTGTGGTGCACCTGGAGCGCCGGCCGGATGGTGTCGGGGTAGTGCATGGTGAGCCCCGAGATGAGGCCGTCGGCGTCGTTCTGGCGCACCATCATGTTGCCGAAGTAGACCGGGTCGAGCATCGCCTTGGCGGCGTCCTCGGGACCGACGCCGCGGCGCCAGCGCAGCTCGTGGAAGGCGCGAACGTACTCCTCGTACTTCGGGTGGCCGACCGGGTCGACCACCTCGACCTTCTCGACCGGCACCTCATACTCCTTGAGCAGCGCGTCGATCTGCGCGCGCGTGCCGAGTAGGACAGGCTTGCAGATCCCCTCGTCGACCAGCACCTTGGCGGCGCGCACGATCTTCGGGTGGGTGCCTTCGGCGAACACGATCCGCTTGGGGTCCTGCTTGGCGCGATCGAAGACGACGTGCATCACCTGCCGGGTGCGCGACAGCCGCGACTCCAGCTCGCGCACGTACTCTTCCTTGGAAGCGTATGGCTTGCGCGCCACTCCCGTGCGGATCGCCGCCTCCGCCACCGCCGGCGCCTCCCACAGCAGCACGCGGTAGTCGAACGGCTTCGGGATCAGGTACTCGCGCCCGAACTTGAACGGCTTGCCGCCGTAGGCGCGGATCACCGAGTCGGGCACGTCCTCCTTGGCGAGCTGCGCAAGCGCGTGCGCCGCCGCCAGCTTCATCTCCTCGTTGATCTGCGAGGCGCCGACGTCGAGGGCACCGCGGAAAATGAACGGGAACCCGAGCACGTTGTTGACCTGGTTCGGATAGTCCGACCGGCCCGTGCACATGATCGCGTCGGGACGAACCGGCAGCACTTCCTCTGGCGTGATCTCCGGATCGGGGTTGGCCATCGCGAAGATGATCGGGTCCTTCGCCATGGTCTTGACCATCTCCGCCGTGAGCATGCCCTTGGCCGAAACGCCGGTAAAGACGTCGGCACCGCGAATGATGTCGGCGAGCGTGCGCGCGTCGGTCTCGCGCAGGAACTTCTCCTTATAGGGGTTCATCCCCACCGTGCGTCCCTTGTAGAGCACGCCCTTGGTGTCCACCATGAAGAGATTCTCGGGGCGGACGCCCAAGAGCATGTAGAAGTTGGCGCACGCGATGCCCGATGCGCCGGCGCCGCAGAAGACGACCTTCACCTGATCGAGCCGCTTGCCGACGACCTCGCAGGCGTTGAGCAGCGCCGCGCCGGAGATGATCGCGGTGCCGTGCTGGTCGTCATGGAACACCGGGATGCCCATCGTCTTCTTGAGCGTCTCTTCGATCTCGAAGCACTCCGGCGCCTTGATGTCCTCGAGGTTGATGCCGCCGAGCGTCGGCTCGATCATCTGGCAGAAGCGGATCACCTCCTTGGGGTCGTGCGAGTTCACCTCGATGTCGAACACGTCGATATCGGCGAAGCGCTTGAAGAGGACGCCCTTGCCCTCCATCACCGGCTTGCCGGCCAGCGCGCCGATGTCGCCGAGACCGAGCACCGCCGTACCGTTGGAGATCACGCCGACGAGGTTGCCCTTGTTGGTGTACTCGTAGGCGAGCGCCGGGTCGCGCTCGATCTCCCAGCACGGCTCCGCCACGCCCGGCGTGTATGCCAGCGACAGGTCGCGCTGGGTCACGCACGGCTTGGTGGGGACGACCTCGGTCTTGCCGTGGCGCTTTCCGGTGTGGTAGGCGAGAGCTTCCTCGCGCGTTACTTTCTTTGTGGCCATGGTTTCCTCCCTGACCCCCCGGCGGGTCGGAAAATGAAAATAATCACAAGCGGAGCCTACCGCAAACGAAAGGCGGGGAGCAACTCCCTTGTTGGAGGTGCGCAGGTGCGAGGCGGATGGGGAATTGGCGGTCATCGTGGAGACGCAGTGACTTGGAGTCCCTGCGGCGCGCTCAGGCGCGCGAGCATTTCTACTGCCTTCTTGCTTCTTCCTGCTTCCGTGCGCTCCGCGGAGCGGAGCGGCGCTGCCACCAGTGGGCCAGATGCAAGGAGCGCAAGCCGGCCCGCGACGACGCGTACTTCCTGTACGCGAGGAGCGAGGCCGGCGCAGCGCGACGCCGCAGATGGTCCGCTGCCGGCAGCGCTCCGTGGAAAGATGAGGGAGCTCCAAATCGGCGAGGGGCGGGCTGCACGCAGTGCAGCAAGGGCGCTCGCGGCGAGCCCCGTAGCGCCGCGCCAGCGGCGCCCGCCCCTGCCCCGAAGTTAGCGTCCATCCACGTTGCCCCCCGACCCCGAGGTTCAGATCGCGCACCTCCGGCAGGGCGGTGCTAAGCTCCGTGTCATGGAAGAGTCGATGGCGACCGCCGGCGGTCAATTACCGCCGGCAATCCGAGAGCACACGCATTCCGTTCTTCTCGACTTCTGCACGATCTCCTCGGCGAGCGGCGACGCGCCCGGTCTTGATCGCATGGCCAGCCGCCTCGGCGATGAGCTGGGCCGTCACCTGGCGGTGGAGATCGTGCGGGAGCGGGACAGTCACGGCAGTCTCATGCCGGTCCTCATCGCCCGCGGACCACGCGCCACCGATGGAGGGCTGCTGATCGTCGGGCACCTCGACACCGTACTGCCGGCCATCCCCCCGCGCATCGAGGGCGACAGGCTGATCGCCACAGGAGCGCTCGACATGAAGGGCGGCTTGGCGACGCTGGTCGCCGCCCTTGATCTCCTGAAGGCTCGCAATCAGCAGGTGCCGGCGGATCTGATCTTCGTGGGCGTACCCGACGAGGAGGTCGAAGGGGTGATCTCCGAGGCCGCGGTGCGTCGTTGGGGCGACCGCTCGCGCGCCATGCTCGTGATCGAGCCGGGAGAGGCCAGAGGGAGCGCCGAGACCCTGGTTTCCGGACGGCGCGGGCTCAGCGAGTGGCAGCTTGTCGTGCAGGGAACCTCGGCCCACTCGGGACTGGCCTACTGGCAGGGGCGGTCTGCGCTCGCCGCGGCGGCGAGATGGTGCGAGCGCGCTTACAAGCTCTCCCGTCCGGGACCGCATGTCACCGTCAATGTGGCCCGCCTGATCGCCGGCGACGGCGACTTCGTGCTCGACCTCGCTCGGCACCATGGCCTGCTCGGGACATCGCGGCGACGCAACGTCGTCCCCGACCATGCCCGGGCGGAAGGCGAGGTTCGCTTCCTGTCGCGCCGCGACCGGGATCGTGCCCTGAAGCAGTTGCAGGCGCTCACGGCTCGGGTCGCAGAGGAGCACGGCGTCACTGCGACGTTCACCACCGGGGTGTCGGTGCCGCCCGTCGATTCCCGCGGCCCGGGAGAACCTCTGGTGCAGCGGACGGTGAAGCTGGCGGCGGAGCGGGGGTGGACGCTCGAGGTCGAGACCGACCGCGGCGGCATCTCGTTCCCCAACTACCTCCTCGAGCCCGGGAAGCTGGCGGTGATCGACGGCCTCGGCCCGGTCGGGGACGGCATGCACGTGCGCGAGGAGTTCCTCGACCTCCGCTCGCTCGACCGCCGCGCCGTCCTCCTCGCCGACCTGCTGGCGACGCTTTAACGCACGACCCGCAGCACCGGGATGGCGCCGTCCTGCCCCACCAGCGCGCGGAAGCTCGGGTACTGATAGAGCCCGTACATCGCCGTCGGCTCGAGCAGCAGCGCCGCACGTATGGCGGCCTCGCCCGCGAGCGCGACCCAGACGGCCCCGGCGGGCAGCTCGCGTTCGGCCGCCGCCTCCCGCTTCACGATCTGGCGGCCCTGGTAGCGGTTGTAGACGTCGTCGAACTCATCCTCGACGCGCAGCAGAGTGCAGCTCTCCGCCCGGACGGTGCGCGGCGCCGCCAGCATCTCGTAGGGGATGCCGTGGCGGTCGAGCAGGGCGCAAAACTCGTCGGCGGCGGCCGGAACCACGGCGTAGCCGAGCGGCGCCGGGACCGACTGCTTGACGGCCATCGCCGTCATCATGTTGGCGGTCGGGACCGTAATGCGGCGGCCGCTCGCGACCTCGAAGACCGGGAAGTCGGTCACAGTCATCCCCGGGTTGACCCACAGGTAGTTGGTGGGGATGAACGCCGGCAACGCCCGGCTGCGGGCGCCGGCGATGGCGGCGAGATCCTCGTCTCGGTGGCCGTCGCCGCGGACGAACCGCCAGAGCAGCACGCTGTAGGCGTCGACGCGGTTGCCGAGGTCGGCCATCGGATCGGCGGCGTTCCACCGCACGGCCGACTCGATGATGAACGACAGCCCGCCGTACACCCCGATCGCGTTGAGCCCGCCGTCGAGGTCGGGCGCCGAGTGGCGCTGCTCGGCGTCAGGCGGCGCGCCGCCCACCCAGTAGCGCAGGAACGGGTGCCCGGCGGCGGCGCAGACAGGGCCAGCCTCCTCGACCCAGCGGGCGGCAGCGACCGTCACGGCAGGATCGAAAAGCGGGTTGTCGAGCCCGTCCATGGTGACGTCGGGCCACTTCAGCCAGCCGCGAGCGCGCCAATCCTCTGAGTCGCGGCCGAACTCGTGGCAGTCAACGGCGACGTCGGGC
>Ga0315273_10001148_pt1 | contig 29582 bp, 50 predicted proteins | sample YL17G02_0_MG_FD_205753 | JGI IMG/M metagenome (GOLD analysis project Ga0315273, IMG submission 205753) | Sediment microbial communities from Yellowstone Lake, YNP, Wyoming, USA - YL17G02_0 | ecosystem: Environmental > Aquatic > Freshwater > Lake > Sediment | place: USA: Wyoming | collected... | reverse complement strand
AGGCAGAGATACAGGTTCGGAGTCAAATGATATTTGGTACCTCTATCTAGTTCCAGGAGCTGTTAGTGGAGATCTCGCGGTTGTTGGTTCGATCACGGCGCCCTCGACCGGTCCCACTGGCTACTCTATCTGGAGGTACATCGGAGCGGTCAGGAACAGCACCGACATCCTGAAGTTCTACCAGGACGGTGCCTACTTCGGGAATGCAGCGCCCTCGGTTCTTTTGGACTTCACGGGAGCTTGGGTCGCCGACGGTGCCATCCAGACCTGTACGCTGACCGGCTACGTGCCTGCTTGTGCCAGCGCTGTTGATGCTCAAGTTTATTTCCAGGCGAATGGTACCGGCACGATGTTCTCGTTCGTCTATGGCGATGAAGATATCAGCACCGCTACCACTCGCTGGAACACTTCGAAGATCAAGGCATCAGCTCCTAGCACCAACTCCGGACAAAGCGCACGTAGCATGATTCCGCTTCCGGCAGCCACGAAGCGCTTTACGTACATCCGGGATGCGTACCTGAACTCCAGGATTGAGGTTCAAGGGTGGACAGACGGCTGGCTCTCAGGTGCCAACTCCGCGACTGCGGTCACCCCGCTCAACGTCCCAGTCCAAACCCAGGCTTCTTCCCCCCGTACGCTTCTGACATCGGAGACTGGAAACTTGTTCACCGGTACCACGACTCCGATCACGTTCAACCTACCGGCCTCGGCTATCGGACTCAGCTATGAGTTCGTGCTCCAGAATGACGACACACTCACCGTAGTTCCCAACGGGTCAGACACCATCAGGATAGGGACCAGTGAGACGGCTGGAACGGATCAGATCAGTGCTACGGACAACGGGGCCGCGATTAGACTCGTGTGCTTAGTGGTTGGTAAGTGGCATGCGACATATACTGTTGGAACATGGACAGTGTCATCATAGATTGATCGTCTGATAGAACGAGGTTCACGCGCTATGACCTACCCGGCCAGACGTGGATTGACTTCTGGTCCCATGATTTCGTGTCTGAGGACTGGCTGGAGGACAATCCGCTCGGCTTCTCGATCAGTGCGGTCGGTGGTCAGATGGTGATCACGACCACGGGCTATAACGAGTGGTATCCACCCATCGGCCAGGTGTCGGGACCCATCGCGTACTACACCGCGCCACTCGCGCCTCCGGTGAATGGACCGGTGCGGTTCGTTGGCAAACTCGAGATCACGGGCGATCTCGGGGATGATCTGGCCTACGGATCCGGCTTCGGGGAGACCAGCTCATGATTCCTCAACGCCTCCTCGCATGGTCCACCGTCGAGAAAAAGCTCTACGTTCGTGAGCCTGGCGTCGCATGGGCTGAGTTCGATCCGCAGCCACCGGGGAGCGTAGGCCCTGGGTCGGCCTTGCTCTGCGGTCTCCCCAACGGTTCCATCATCGTCTGCGACGCGGGGAACCCCCCGCTCTCCCCCCCGACGATGTGGCACTGGGATCCGGCGACGGAGACATGGATCGACCGTGGCCACCCAGGGACCATGACCTCGTGGACTGTCGGAGTGGCGGTGGGCGAGGATTCCGCCGTGGCGATCGTCGAGGGTCACGTCGCGACGTTCGACGGTGCTACGAACACCTGGGCATATCTCGGGTATCAACACGGCATCGATCACGTAGATGCCTTCTCCCTCACGGACATCTGGACCGCCGGACGCGCCCACAACACCACTCACGCCTGGCACTACGACGGAGCCTGGACCGATCTGCTTCCGATCACGCCGGAACTGCTTCTCGACGGCGTCAACAACGTTCCTGGCGGTATCAGTTGCGCTCCCGGGGGCGCCGTTTTCTACGTTCTGGGTGCTGGAATCTATTGGCCACCGGGCGCTGTCAGCACAGTTACCCGTTTCTATAACGGGAACTGGGCTATGAGCGGAAACTTCCTAACCACGCTCCAGCACATCTGGGCCGTGGATCCGGAGACCTTTTTCTTCAACGGAAATATGGGTCAGGGGGTACCGCCCTACAGCTATCGACTCCTAAAAGGGTCGGACGCCGTTGACGGAGGCACTAACAACCTGTCGTTCACCTCCACCGAGCAGCAGGAGATGGGCCAGCAAGAGAACGCCTGTACCAAGAGTATTATGGGTCTCGACGCCCAGAGGATCTACGTTGCTGGGTACTGGACTGCTGTTCGCGTGTGGGAGACCCTCAACGGTGGAGCCACTTGGGCATTGACCACCGGGTACCCGGGTTCTGCCCTCAACAGCCTGGCGGTGCAGTGGGATTACATCCGGGCCGGTTTTCCTCTAGCGGAGACGGGGCCTGACATCTTCTGCGCCTACGGTGGTGGTCAGTACGGTGAGCCCGAGCCCCCCTATGGGGAGTGTCTGGAGGCTGAACCTGAACCACCAGTTCCACCAGTTCCAACTTCCAGTGCTATAAGGGGTAGATTATTTGTGATTGCAAACAATGCGATCAAATTGATCTTCACTGGGAATGTAGTGACCTCTGGTGGGTACAGTATACCCACGGGTTACAATATCATTGATCTTGATGGGATAGAAAATCCCATCGTGAAGTCAGTGTACCCAACTGAAGAGAAAATAATCGACCATGTGATTTTGGAAGTGCAAGGTCTAAGGGAAAAGGGTCACTACACTCTCATACTCGATAATGATAAGATCTACGACAGTGATGGTGATCCTCTGAATGAGGGTGATCCTCTAAATAACATTGTGGTGAACTGGTACATGAGAAAAACGAAAGTAGACTCTGCTCTGCTGGGAGCTGCTAGACGTTTCGATAAGAAGATTGGTAGTAACATTCGTGGGATTCTTGAGGCAGTGATGATCAGTGATGAAGAGATTGGAGGAGACTACTGATGCCTGAGGAAACTAAAGATCCCTCTGCCCAAGAACTAAAAGACAAGCTTGAGGGAGTCCTGAAGTGGGTCCAGGAACAAAAGGACAAAGCCAAGACCACCTCCAACCCAAGTAGCCCATGGGGATGGGTGCTAGGGCTCCTAGCTTCGGCTCTGGTATTCTTTGCCCTTGCCTTCGTGGCCTGGGAAGCCTGGAAGAAGGGAAAGGAGATTGCCAAGCTGAAACATCAGGTGGACATGAATGAGGAGCAAAGGCGACAGGCTGAGATCAACGCCAAGCTCACCTCCCTGGAGGACAACCGCAAGAAGCTCGAGAAGGAAGCTGATGATCTAGGAACCAAGATCAAGGACGCCAAGGAAGACATCTCGGTTCTAGAATCAGAGCGTGAGACAGCTCATAAGAAGATCGATCTTGTCACAAGCTGGGAAGATGTGGATACTCTACTGAAGTGAGGTGAACAATGACTCTTGAGGGGCTGTGTAAGGTTCGACTTGAGACTGAAGGTGGGTGTTACGTGACCACGGGTGTCCTGCCCCCGTTTCAACAATGGCCAGCAGTAGTGACGTGGGGAGATCGCATTTTCCAGCTTCAGACGGTCACTAAAGAAGGCAAAATGACGACCTACCATGAGGTCTTTGCAGTAGCTGTTGTTCACACGGAGCAGGAGGGATGAGAATCCTGATTCCCTTGTTCTTGATGCTGGGTCCTGTGGCCTCGGCACAGCCTGTGAGCCCTCCAACAAGCCAGCCGGTGCTCCTTGAGCTACCCAAGGGAGAACGCCTCAAAACGCCCCAGGGAGAGCGTCAGGGCTACTCCTTGGAGGAGATGAAGGTCATCCTGCACATCTTCGTGGACTACCGCTCTTGGGGGCAGCAGATGCCCAAGTTGAAGTTTCAGGTGGAAAATTACAGTTCCCTGACAGAAAACCAATCCAAGCAATTGATACTACAAGCAAACCAGCTCAAGCTCCTTCAAAGTGAGCGAACGCTGCTGACAGAGAAATGGTCCAAGGAGAACGAAGCGAGGCACCTCTGCGAGAACAAACCAGCTTTTGGAAGCTGGATTGCCTGGGGGATAGCTGGAGTGGCCACAGTGGCAGCGGGGGTTCTGGCAGGGGTCCTGATCTACAAGAGCAAGGAGTAAGGCCCCTCGCCACAAAGAGTATCAAAAGGTAAGATCAGTTTAATTCTAGAACCAAGAGACCTGGTGGGCACCCATGATGTACTTCCTCCTGATGAGTCGAAAGACATCTCTCTTCAAACTCAATGAGATCTTCCCCGAGTGTGCTCTCTACCGGGAACAGCATCCTAGGATCGAACCTATGGTCTGTCTCCAAGAGACAACTGCTTGCACCGTGGGATGCAACTGCATGGAGAATCTTGCCAAGCGGTTGAGAGTGCTCTTCGAAGAAGTTCTCAATGGAGTTGATCTTGTGGTTCTCTATTTCAAGAAGAGGAACCTACATGGCATGGGTGGGTTGGTTCTCTGGAGAGACTTTCGTGAGCCCAGAGTGATCACAGTGAATCCCACTGCCTGGAACAAGATCAAAGATCGTGGTTGGGTCTATGAGTTCACCCCAGGCCCCTCGTTCTTCCTCTCGGGAAAAGCTTCTGACGCCACCCCAGAATCATCCCAAAACACCTCCCTGTTATAGTAGACCCCTCTTTGCTTAGAACATAGATAAGGGATGCCTCTCGGTTGATGCCAACCTGGTGGTGGCAATACCGAGTAAGGCCAGGTCAACCCTCGGTGGGGTTCAAATCCCCCTCAACTGAGGGGCATCCTGTTTGGAGATCGAGTATCCATTAAGGAGACAGATCAATGAAAATGTTTGTGATCTACGAGTACCCCAGTGACTACCCAACCAAGTTCGTGGTGCGGGAGTGGCGAATCTTGGAGAAGGGGATCATCCAAGCGTCGGTCGAGCCCCACTGTGTGGCGAGCTGCATCGAGGAAGCTCGCAAGTCCCTGGCCAATCATCACCTGGTCCATCTGGAGTCGGATGATGGGGACGACTGTGTGATTCGTGAGATCTGGCTGTAGCGAGCGGCTGAGGCAACAAAGGAGCAATCGTGGAGACATGATATGTCAGTAATGTACATCCCGCAGTCCAAAGAGCTAGCTGGGGGCACATGTGTGGTCAGTGTTGGGCTGAAGAAGAAGTGGGCTCGCACAGCAACATACTGGATCGAGATCTGGAAGGTGCCCTTCAAGGCAGTTACGCTCTGGTATGCTGTACGTCGGTGGTTCTTCATTCGACGAGGAGAGTCCAAGAATGAGAAGGTCGAGGGGGAGATTCCGAGCACTCGTTGCACTTCATTCACCACGGCTCAACAGCATTTCCAAGATCTGATGGAGAAGCAGATTGCTGATGACAACAAGGGCTATGTGGTGGATACTGCAATTACTTCTTCCCAAGAGATTGGCACGGGGGCGGCTGAAGTGGAAGCTTTCATAGACAAACTTCGATGGACCTCAGAGGAATCAAAGGAAGAACCAGAGGTAGACACTTCTGCTTTTGATTCTAGACTCAGGAAAAATCAGAAGACGAAGGTCCAATCGAAGAAGGAGATCTTCTCTGATGCTGTAAAGAAGCGAAAGAAAGATGCACAGTGGTGAGAGACTTTTACGACCGGGAACCCATCCCCCCGGTTTCGAAGTATAGTTGCACCATCACCATCGAAGGAGCTGATGCCAAGATTGATGGCACATTTCCTTTGAATACGGTGGTGGATGCCACCTCCTACTTTCAACTGGGATATCGGTTCACAGCCCGCTATCGATGCCACCAGTGGGATGGGAGGATCAAGCTCTTCAAGAAAGTGAGCCGCACCTTTCCAGCGGGGCTGACTGATGATGTTGTGAAAGCCCTGAGGAAAGAGCATGTGCAAGTGATGGTGGATGACAAGAGGCATTGTCCTGCCTCTGTGGTTCTAGATCCAAAGTCAATGACTCTGAGGGGCATCAAATTTGATCATCCATTTGACTACCAGCCTGAATGTGCCCTGACCGTGGCCAATGGTCAGCGGGGGATTGTGGCTGTGGCGACAAATGGGGGGAAAACTATCATCGCAGCATTGGTCATCAAGATGCTGAAGTTGCCCTCTTTGTTCATAGTGCCCAGCAAGGAGCTTCTTTATCAGACTCAGAAGGTCCTGGCGAAGACCCTTGAGACGCCTGTGGGACTCATAGGGGATGCTCATTGGAGCCCCGGTAAATGGGTCACTGTAGCGACGGTAGATACGCTCTACAGTCGTCTGGCTCAGCCCGAGTGTCGTGACTTTCTGAGCACCATCAATGTGATCTTTATAGATGAAGCTCACCACACTCCTTCGGATTCTTGGTATCAGGTTGTACGAGCATGCCCTGCTTATTATCGATTTGGGATGAGTGGAACTCCTCTCAAAAGATCAGATGGTGCAGATCTTAGACTGGTAGGGGCAACAGGTCCCATTCTCTATGAGGTGAGGAACAAGGCACTCATTGAGCGTGGAATCAGCGTGGGTGCAACCATTCTGTTCCTGAAAATCACTAAACCCGATATACCCAAAGGGACTCCCTACAGGGAGGTATACCAATTGGGTATTGTGGAGAACCCTTACCGAAACAAAGCACTATGCGACTGCATTGCCAAGTTTGTGGAGGATGGGCTCAACGTACTGGTGCTAGTGAAGGAGATCGAACATGGTAATATCTTGGATAGGAATATCTGGTCCTATCCCAAGAAGAGTTTCATACCTCATCAGTTCATCAACGGAACTGAGCACTCTGATGTGCGGAGAAAGGCTCTTGATGAATTTCGTTCTGGGACCATCCGAGTTCTGATTGCCACATCTATCCTGGATGAAGGAATAGATGTACCCAATATAGATGTGCTGGCTTTGGCAGGTGGTGGAAAGTCATCGATCAAAACTTTGCAACGTCTTGGCAGAGGTCTTCGAAAGGGAGGCAACATAGATCAATTGTTTGTTCTAGAAACAGCAGATTTCCAACATTCGTATCTCCTGAAGCACAGTCTCCAACGTCTTGAGGACTATCAAGCTGAGGACTGCTTCACAATCAAAGAGGTGGAATAATGCTAAACGATGAGATCAGAATCAGGATGAATGGGAAGAAAGACACCAATCAGCATGACTACTACGTTGCAGTCACTGACATTCCTGTCAGCATCGATCTTTCCAACACGGTCCTTGTCCTCTTCCCAGACGAGGGTGATGATGGGAAGTTCGGAGGAGACCTGGTGATTCGCAAGTATCGTGGAGAGCACCCCAACAAGTCACATCCAGGAAAACGTCATCCCGTGAAGCGACCAATTCCCTCGAAGCCTGAGCCTGAGCCTGAGCCTGAGCCTGAGCCTGAGTCCGATGGCTAGATGTCCTGTCAAGAAGGTCAGTGCGGAAATCAAGCCGGTCTGTGTTGAGGACCAATGCAATAGGGGGATCAAGACCTTCATCATGTTCAGCACAGATCAGTCAACAGCTCTTCTGAATCATCTTTCACACACACGGAGCAAATTAGGAGATCAAGAGAAGCGCAATTTTGATGATGGGCCATTGGGTCAAATCTTAAAGAACCTAGGAGGACGATAGAGTGGACTTCCAAACAGCTTCACAGGTGTACTTGGTTCTGAAATCAGCGTCAGAAGCGATTCTAGCTGCACTTGGGATGCAAACTGAACCCAGGAATCCAACCCGCACGAAGAAGTGGAGACATGAGCATCCCATCGGGATCATCTACCACTACACCGCAGGGGTGAGCTACCTGGGGGCGATGCGATGGGCCAACGACGCAAGTCAGAAGAATGCAGGATCATCCTGGCATGTGACCATTTGTGACCGAATGCCCGACGGTCTGATGGGGGAGCTGTGGCTCAAGCACACCGATGCTGCCCTCCGACAGCTCTTCCCGGTGCCTACCATCATCATGGCTGATTTCAGATGGGGGACCTGGCATGGGAACTGGACCAACGATGTGACCATTGGGATCGAGAACCGAAACAGTGGGTACTGGGGTTACAACAAACTAGGGAAGGATGGACTTGCCAAGCTGGGCAAGAATGGGGTGATCTTTGGTGGTAGAACTTGGGAGGAGTACACCCGAGAGCAGATCGTGGCCAATGTCAACATGGGTCGCTTGATCAACGGCTGGGCAGACGGTCAGCTTGAGCCTGATTGGATCTTGCCTCACTCAGCGATCTGGGCTACCAAGCAAGACGTGGGACCTGCCTTTTCCATCTATCGAGTGCGGGCCAGTGTGTTCGATGATTCTGATCTTCATACTGCTGGATGGCTAACTGACTTTCCCATGGCTCCTGACAAGTACAAGAACGAGGATGCCTGGTGGTCAGATATCATTGATCAGAATCCACGAGATGATGCCTTTCTGAAGTGGCCAGAGCCCTCCCTCAGCAAAGCTCCAGAGCTATCCGATGAGGAAGTGGCTCTGGCTCTTTTCAAGCTGGGATTCAACACGGGGCCAGAAGTGCCAGATCATGAAGCACTGACGAAGCAGGTGAAGTGGTTCCAGAGGAGCACTTCTGCCTATGCAGCTCCAGATGTGAACAAGCCAGAGCTGGTTCTAGAATCGAATGGTGTGGTAGGACCCAGAACCAAAAAGGAGCTGGAGAGAAGATTGAGCCAGCTTGGAATGACCCTGTGAACCCTTATGCAAAGATCATCCTTCAAGAACTGAAGGGTGCTGCTAGCTACTTTGAAAGGTGGAGTCAAACAATGAGCGAGAACTACGAGGACAAGGAATTGATCTGCACGGATTGCAAGAGGCCCTTCACGTTCACGAGCGGGGAACAGAAGTATTACGAGACTCTTGAATTCACACCCCCAAAAAGGTGCAAGCCTTGTCGTGACATGCGTAAGGCCAAGAGGGAGTCCAAGGAGGAATAGTGCGTACTCCCGTTCGCCGACCCGATGCCTTCCACCAAATTCCAAACCCAGGTGTGAAGCTCGTTGGTTTCAATGGTGATTCTAGAATCAATGGAGTCTATCGATCGGACGCCATTGCTCTCCTGAAGAAGCTTCCCTCCGAGTCCATTGATCTTGTCATAACAGACCCCGCGTATCAATCTCTTGAGAAGTGGCGGGCTCTGGGCACAACCACCCGCCTCAAGCAGTCCAAGGGCTCCAGCAACGTCTGGTTCGACACCTTCCCCAACGAGCGGTACCCAGAGCTGTTCGCTGAATTCTACCGGGTTATGAAGCCTGGGACCTTCCTCTACATGTTCTGCGACGAGGAGACACGGGACATCGTGACCACAGGATTCTCTCCGCAGTCAGGAGCAAGCATCACCCACACGGGGAGCTACCTGCTAAACGCTCCTCTTCTGAAGCCTGGCTTCAAATACTGGAAGGCTCTGATCTGGGACAAGGTAGTCAAGGGGATGGGTTACCACTTTCCGGCGCAGCATGAGTTCATCATCATGGCTGAGAAGGTGAGGGCTAAGGGCAAACACCGACAGCTCAACTCCAATCTGGTGGGAGATGTGATTAGCGTGCCTCGGTTGAAGGGGAAGGGGTTCTACCCTACTGAGAAACCCGAAGATTTGATTGATATCCTGATCACGGAATCTTCCAACGAAGGTGAAGTGGTTCTAGATCCATTCTGCGGAAGCGGAGTAGTTGCCCTCTCGGCTTTCGAGAAGGGACGGAGATTCATCGTGGGGGATTTGGAGATTGAGGAAGCTACTCGACGACTTCGAGAATTGGGAGCTATCAAATGAATACTTGGTGTCCGCAGTGTGGACCACATGCTGTGATAGATGAGGATGGATGCTGTCTGATCTGTGGATCAGATGCTGTGGGAGATGGGGCAGACAAAGCAGTTGCGCTTATTGAACGGATCAAAGAACTGGAAGGGATCATAAATGCTCTGGAGGTGAAGAAATGATCACTCAGACAGATCGGCTGCTAGAACATCCTGAGGTGTTGATCTGGAGAAGACTTCTGGAAAGTCAGATTGATGCTGGGAATGTGATCTCCTATAGCAACCTTCGTTGGTCTGTTAGATGGGGAGTTACCTACTTGTATATTCCTATACACCCCCTTCAATTCTTGATCAACAAAGTGACATCCCAACCGTCGGGCTTCCATGTGTGAAAATCGTTGCACAGGTTTGTGCTGCAAGGCATTCGTGCTCAATGACTACAGCCGAGAAGAGCTGCAGTTCGCTTTCGATACGGTCGGGATGCCAACCGAAGAGGTGAGACTCAAGCTTCCAAAGATTCTTGGTTTTCGTTGGGTCTACCCATTGGAGATCGAAAAGTGGTGGCCATGGATGATCTTTCTTGGCACGTTCAGATCTCATCCCACAACCGGCAAAGAGTTTCAGTCTGCGATGGATTGCTTTACATGCTCTCAGCTTCTGCCAAATGGTGATTGTGCGGTCTATGAAGATCGACCTCACTTCTGCAAGAGCTATGGAGTGACCATTGACTGCGAGCATGAAGGGTGTACCTGGACTGTTGGTCAAGCAGAACGAGAAAAACTGAAGAAAGAGAAACGAGATCTAGAAGATCAGTTCCTGAAGGAATACAAGGCAACTAAAGAGACAGTACCTCTTATCGAGGTACCTCATTGAGATTACCTAAACGTCACATCAGGGTGGGTGTGGTTGGTTCTAGAACCTTCGAGAGATTGGATCTTGTCTCTGATACCGTGAGGAGCTTGGGTCGCTGTGTGGTCGTCAGCGGTGGAGCTAAGGGGGTGGACATTACAGCCGAGAGAGAAGCTCTACGGTTGGGGTACCCTGAGCCCATGATTCATCCCCCCAAATGGAAGCAACAGGGGAAAGCAGCAGGCATGATTCGAAATCGGCTCATCATCGAGGACAGCGATGGGCTGATTATTTTCTGGGATGGTGTGAGCCCAGGAACAGCAGGTACACTGAAGTTGGCAAAGCAAGCCAAAAAGCCCTACATACTGGTCATGATCTCCAATGGCATGACACTAGCAATCGAGAAGGTGAATTGGTGATCCTCAAGGTTGAATATGATCCTGAGACTGAGTGGGCAACTCTAGTGTGCCCATTCAATCGTAAGTTCGTTGCCTTCCTGAAAGTTGGGATCACACCCCTATCTTTCCGACGATGGAACTCTGATCTAAAAAAGTGGGAGGTGCATGCAAGCAAGCTTCACCTTGCAGTGATTGCTGCTAAACGTTACTTTGATCATGTAGACTATAGTGCCCTCCCTGAAGAGATCCAGCTTCGCATTGCCTCATCCAAACCCACTCATCGAATCCTCCTGCGCGCAGATCGCGTCACACCCCATGAGGTGCTGTCCTTGCTGCCCTCGGCTCCCTGGGAGGTGGTGAGAGCTGCCTACAAGGCACTGGCTCAGATTCATCACCCAGACCATGGAGGTGACGCAGAGAGGTTCATTGAAATCCACAGTGCCTACGAGACTCTTCGTGCTGAACGGTATGGCCAGCAAGAAAGCTCTTGACTCATGCTAGAGATCTTCGATAGGGTGGCAATCTATCCATCGCGGTCGGGCGACCGTACACAAGAAAACAGGTGCCATTCAAAGACTTTTAAATCCCCCACCCCGGAGTCACTGGGAGCCCCCACGGGTTCTGGTTCACTCCTGTTTTCTTGTTGTCGCCCGACCATGCAAATGGGTACGTGAGCCGGGGCTGGGGGGCTTTTTGTCTTTGAGAAAGTGGAGCTACTGTGCCAACAGCGAAACCAAGAGTAACTGATCTTCCAACCTCCACTAGTTTCGCTCCCTCCCAAAAACAGATTTCTAGAGCCGGGGCCAAAACTGGTGATTCTAGAACCACGCAAACTCTGATCTCCCAAACTGCTTCCTCCAAAAAGCTAACTGAGTTTTTCCGAGAGACCTCGAAAAAGAGAGCCGAGGCTACACACCTCAATCCTAGTGAAGCTAGTGTCAGTCTCAATCCTAGTGAAGCTAATCTTAATCCTGGTGAAGCTAAGGGATCCATGAACAAGTGTTCAGTAGGGGTGACTCATATACAAATTGCTTCGCAATTTGTATATGGTAAAGATAAGATCACTAAAAAAGAGATCAATACTAATATATATAATATTAATACAATACATGATCCTACTACTGCCAACAGCTTGGCACGCGATCCAGGGTGCTCCGTAGTACCAGTACAGGAGAGGAAAGATGATCTTGGAGAAATTGATCCTGGCATTCAGGGTTCCAGACCTGGGAGAATTCCCATCAAGCGGACCCCAGTTCCGAAGGGGATGGTGAGACATGCCCCCAGGACGCCCCAGAAGGCCCCAGGGAAGCTCCATGACGGGAAACAAGCTAGGACTGCCCCCGGAACCCTCCAGACGCCTCAGAGAGGCTCAGGCGCAGCAGAGGGAGGCTTTGCAGGAGGCCCAGAGGCTTCAGCGTCTACCCAATGCCAAGAACGTCTGTCCGGAGTGCGACGGAACAGGACGCCTTATCGTAGGACCACTCAAGAATCTCACCAGGCCATGCACAAATTGTTGGGGAACGGGTCAGAAAACAATCATCCCAGAGTTTGTGAACGTAGTAAACCAGGCAGTGACCACAGCTCTAGAATCACAACGGCAGGTGATGAACGCAGTGATTCAGGGAGTGGCTCCGGACCCAGTGAAGACGCACCATCTTCCAACAAGGCATCCCAGCGTGGTGGTGGAGGAGCCCACGAAGGAAGCTCCCAAGAGAGAGGGAACTTGGTGGGAAGTTCCGGAGGAACCCAAGAACTACGGGATGGGGGTGGCAGAGCAGATTGCCAGAGATCACATGCTCGAGTGGGATCTCAGCCAGCAACAATCTCTGAATCTGAACTCGGGCCAGAGGATCATCAACGAGATCGAGATCGAAGTGGACCCATTCGATCTAAACTCAGAGAAGCCACTAGTGGGAGATGCTCTGGAAGTAGAAGATCAACAAACGGGGTACAGTCACAGAACAAAGATTACTCGAATCGTCGAGGCCCCCGGAGGAGCCCAGTCCAACGACATCATGCATCTGATTGTGAGCCCACCACTGGTGGGGTTCGATGCGAACCACACCAAGATTCTGTGGCACAAGAGCAACGGCAGGACTTCCATGCCACAACTTCTGAGGCTAGCACCATCGTTCATCCTGAAGGAAGCTCAGAAGACGGTGGAGCGAGCCTTCAAGAAGCACGTGAACCAATTTCTCGGAAGCCCTACAGGAGCAACCACGCTGAGACACATGCAGGAATTGGCAGAGTCGATCCTGCACAAGCTCAGGACAGGAAATCAGATCATACCCGCAGTTCAGGATGTGATTGTGGAGGAAGATCCCCTGGAACCAGGGAAGATCAATGTCACACTCAGGACAAACGATCCAACGCTGATGAACATCCTGGCAGAAAAGCTAAGCGAAAAACTTCCAGCAGGAATCGAAATGAAGCTAAACCTGGAGGAGATCGAAAACGAGCCAAAGGAAAACCAGCCAAAGCACTCCCTCGAACGAGAGCAAAGCTTCTGGAAGCTGCCAAAGGTCTAGCCCAAGCTCGTGCCAAAGGTGAGAGTCCTCCGGTTCAGGAGATCGAAGAGCAGCAAAAGGTGCGAGAGATGGTTTATGTCTATGAAGAAGCTCTCATTGCCTATCAGCATAATGAACGAAACTATAAATCAACAGAAGGATTGATTAAAGTAAAACGATCTTATAATCTATTTAAGCAAGCTGTAAAGGTTGCAGATCAGTGTGGGGCTGATTACGTAAGCTACATTCAGGCTCAGTTCTATTGGTTCGACAAGTGGTTCAAGCGAGCCCCAAAGGCTTGGGAACTTGCGGGCAAGACAACGAAGTTTCCGGCTCCCAATCGATATCTCGAGTACCTCAAGATCAAGTCATCAGGTCATGTCCCCGAGAAAGTTCAGTCTATCTCAAGGCGAGCGAGTATCAGTCCACAAAAACTTGACAAGATCAACGAGGCAAGGTTAGTTGAGCTGCAACGTAGCTGGGGCATTGATGAGGAAGAGGCATTCATTCGATTCGCTCGACCTGGAATTGGGTATTTTGATGCTGCCTGGCTGAGAAAGCACCCGACGTACAGGCGGCTTCGTCAAGAACAAAAGTTGTAGTCCCTCACATTCAGGTAGGCGGGGATAGATGATCAGTCTATTCTGGATCTTTGCAGGTTTTGTGCTGGGCTATGTTGTAGGCGCAGCTCGTGCAAGGTTCCGTCGCCAGCGTGAGCAAGGCTTGATGGTGCAGCTCAGCCCCCTGTCTGATTCTAGAAAAAAGGAGCGCGCACCATGACCTATGTTGCAATGTTGGCTTGGGCAATCGTTTCGCTCTCACCTCATGTCCCGCCTCGAGCGGCGAGGAGCTATGCTCGGATCATTGAGCAAGAGAGCGCCTTCCAGGACATCGCAGCGACTTGGCTCGCGGCTCACGTCTGGGTTGAGAGCAGATACAAGCCCAATCACCGGAGCCCGACCAACGATTACGGCCTAGGACAGGCACATGTCGCGGCTAGGGGCTCAGCTACATTCCTGGGTCGTGAGCACCTCCTCTACAATCCCCGAATCAACCTGCGCGAGACCGCGAGGATCGCGGACATGTGGAGGAACTACCACAACCGCGAATGCGGCAAGCCCTGGGCCGAGGAGCCGTGGGCCGTTCCCCGATCCTCGCGGGGCTGGCCCGCCTGGCTCTATCCGGGCGGGATGTTCGAGCCATCGAGGCATGTTTACTGGTCTCATCTCAAATGGGGCTACAGGGTCAAGGGCACGGCTTCCGCCGATCTGGTGGAGGCGGTTGTCTGGTTGATGGTGCTCCAGATGAGGCTATTCGAGAGTGTCCGATCCTGGGAGCTGGAGAGCTAGCGTGATTCTGATCTTGACTTGATACTCTTTGGGGATCGGTGGCCTGGTGGCTCAATTCAAATTCAATAGGGACTTCCAGATCAAAGTTCTGGCTCTTATGGTCCAGGACTACAACTTTCTGATCCTCGCCAATTCTATAATTCTGCCAGACTACTTCTCCGATGAGATCCTCGCATGGTTCTTTTGTGCGATGAGAGACTATTACCTGGACTACCAGATGAGGATCAGTGTTGATGCGTTGCAGAATGAGATGCTCAAGGCATCACAGAAGAAGAAGATCAAAGAGTCTGATGTTGGAGATTATGTAAAAGTTTTTGTCAGGTTGGTCCAACCTATTTCAGATCAGACGTACATTGCTAATGAGGTAGTGACCTTTTGCAAGCATCAGGCGATCACGGCTGCCATCCTGGAGGGACCCAAGCTTTTGCAAGAGGAGAAGTTCGAGGAGATCGAATCCAAGATACGTGAAGCTGTCTCGGTTGGTGTTGGGATCATGGACATGGGGGAGCAATACTTCATAGGTTGGCCTGAGAGGCTTCGACGTAGATCACAAGTGACAACGCTATCCACTGTACCTACTGGTATCACAGAGCTGGACTCCTATTTGAATGGGGGACTGCATGCGAAGCAACTTGGGCTTTGGATGGGTCCCACATCTCGAGGAAAATCACTGGCTCTCATGCACTGTGGGAAGCGTGCAGTGATCATCAAAAAGCGTGTGGCACACTACACGTTGGAGTTATCACAGGATGAGGTATCTACCAGATACGATGCCACTTTTTCTAAGATCCCTGTGCATGACTTGCTTGACAAGGAATACTTGCTGGCAGCTCGACTTGATCGGTTAGGTCTCACTTGGGGTAACACTTTGATTGTGAAGGAGTATCCAACCAAGAAGGCAGGTGTTGGGACCATTCGTGCCCATCTACTTCAACTTGCATCGATTGGATTTATTCCTGACCTGGTGATCATTGACTATCTTGACCTATTGCGTCCTCCACGCTATTACAAGGAGAAGCGGGATGAGTTGTCAGCCATCACAGAGGAGATGAAGGGGCTGGCAACTGAGATGTCATTTCCAATTTGGTCTGCTACTCAGGCGAATCGTTCGGCGATCTCTATGGAGACTCACACTGAGGAGCAGATGTCAGAAGACATTGGGAAAGCAAACATCTCTGATATTCTCATTACGTTGAACCAGACGAAGGAAGAAGTGGATGATGAGATCATGAGGCTGTTTCTGGCGAAGAACAGGAATGGTCCGCGATACAGGACGATCACGATCAAGACGGCTTTTGATAGGATGTCTTTCTATGAGCCGTCAGGATTGTCATGAGATGACGAAAAACAAGATCAGTCGCAAAGAAGGTAAGTGTCCTTTCTGTGGCCAAGTGAAGCCCCTCCTGGTTGTGGAGACTGGGGCAGGTATCTGCACTGACTGTCTGAGGAAAGCCAAGCGCATGGTTGCAGCACCCCCAAAGCTTCTGGACGGAGTGGTCGAGTGCCCCTCTTGCCACACCACGAGTTTCATCGTGGAGGAGCTTTGCCACTTCGTGCAGAGCGAGGGTGGGGTTCTAGAACCAGTGGGGATTGAACTGTCTCCGACCTCGAAGGTTCGGTGCAGTGGTTGTGCTACAATGATGGAAGATGATGTCGAGTACACTGTCCTCCATCGTCTCTCCCAGATCGCCGAGGCGGTTAGCGCCCCCTAGTGGTTTGATACTCTTTGTGGGGCGTGTCATTTTTGTCCATTCTAAGCTCCCGGTGAGATATAGAGGTTTGTCCAGAATCTGGCCCCGAGAAACCCTCGGGGCTTTTTCAATGGAGGTGCAAGTGAAGAAGAAAGAGAAGTTCCTGGTGCCTCCTGAGCTTCTGAAGCTCATTGAGGTGTTGCCAGAAGATGCGCTCAACGAGAAGAGGTTGGAGTTCGTTGAGCGTTCTCGTAAGAAGTTGCCTCCGCGTATCGCACTTCTCTAGGTACTCTTTCTCCCCCGTCAGATTCCTGATGGGGAACGCAAGAACAGAAAGGGGTCTGTGGCCACTCTCTATGACGAGGGTGGCCGGGGGCATGTCCAAGCGAAAGACCTGAGAGCCCCACTGAGCTTGGACACACAAGGAGAACAGAGATGACGAAGAACGATTCGAAGAACAGGCTGCCCATTTGGGCGCGACCCGCGACGAGCCGGATTGACCCGGCAGTGTTCGCCAACTGCTTCTTTAATGGCAGGGGCGAGTACAGCAACAACCTCGAGACCAGCAAGAGCAAGGTCGCGATCAAGCTCCGTGAGGAGCGGGCGGCGAAGGCCGAGGAGGAGGCGCGGCTGGAGCAGGAGCGGCAGGAGAAGCTCGAGGCCCAGCGCAAGCTCGACGCGGAGCTGGCGGCGCTTCGGCGGCAGAAGGAGCAGGAGAAGCAGAAGAAGTTGGAGATCGCAGATCTCCAGCGGGAGGTTCGCACCACGAGCGTGGAGCGGGACAACAAGATCAAGCTGGCCCTCCACAACACGATCCTTGACCCCCACGAGAAGCGGGACTTGCTTCGGACGGCTGCCTGGCTCGCGAAGCAGATTGTCAACCTCCGTGCCCAGCTTCACGGGCTCAAGAAGGGAAGCAAGTAGATGGCGAAGGCGAGGGCTTCTGGCAAGTTTCTTCAGATCATTGCTCGTGCTCTGTGGAGTGAGCACGAGCAGTTTCCCCTCAAGCCGAAGGGGAAGACTGAGGAACGGATCTTCAAGGGGCTGGTCGAGAACGGCTATCTCGTGACGGAGCCCATTCTGGAGTACGTGGGTGGGAAGTGGGTCAAGTCGGGGCGAGTTTTCTATCGTCCCGCCCCGTGGCTCAGGAAGTTCTCTCTGTAAACAAGGATCTGTGACCGTTGATACCCTTTGTGGGAGGGATCAACGGTCGGGGGCACGCCCAGGCGAAAGATCGGAAGGCCCCATTGAGCTTGGGCACAACACTCCGGATTGGAGGCCAACTATGTGGTCGATTGAGACGATCAGAAGTGTCAACGAGGTAGCGGCGAGGCGAGCACGGTTCCAGAAGAAACTGCCGGTTGTGCTCGAGAGCGTCGAGGAGATCGACAACTTCCCACCGTTCCCTTTTCCCCACCTGGGATACGACTGCGAGAAGGTGGACAAGAAGCGGGAGAGGATCGAGACCCTCTTCTGTGACAGCACGGGGGTGGGGAGCAACACGTGGGGCGCTTTCACGGTGGAGCAGCTCAAGTATCGGCTCAAGGAGCTGGTGCAGGAGCACGGGGCGATCTACGTGGCAATCGAGGAGGTGGGGCAGTTCCAGCTCCACCTCGCAGTGTGGAAGTAGAACTGAAATGGCCCGACGCAAGCACCATGTTAATCCGTACCAGCTGCTGACCTTCACCCAGCTCACCCAGGAGTACCGTCGCATCCTTGATGACGAAAAGGGAACCCAGGATCGGCTGTCGGCAAGTCGCGACCTGTGCGACGTGCTCGTCAACAGGATCGAGATGCAGCGCGACGCCTGCATGGCTGACCTCATCCGCTCGATGATCGGGCGGCTACAGCGTCATGTGGGGGACCAATAGGTCTGATTCTAGAATCTCAATCCCTACCAGAACGTCGAGTAGGAGTTGATCCAGCTCGACATCACCGTCTCCATGAAAGGAAGGTAACCATGGCGAACATGCGAGTGGCCCAGGCCCAGTGGAACCACGCCCGAGAGCACCGGTTTGCCGCCTCGAAGGCGCAGGACCCCCGCGTCGCCGCCGCACACGTGGCAGCAGCAGACGCCCTGCACGCTGTGGGCGAAGCCACCGCCCGTGGCAAGCCCACGGCAGAGCTGGCCGCACTGGCCGACCAACTTCACATCGCCGCACACGCAATAGTCTGATTCTAGAATCAAAAGGATCTGTGGCTGCCCGATACTCTTTGTGGGCAGCCGGGGGCATAGCTCAGGCGAAAGATCTGGAAGCCCCATTGAGCCTGGGCTACTCACAAGGGTGAATGTCATGAAGACAAGATATGTGATCTTTCTCTTCTCTCTGAGGAGAGACAATCGTGGCAACAAGAGGCTCTTCCGTTGGGTGTACGGGGTCAAGTCCCCCGCCGTAGGTCTCAGGTTTCTTCGAGAGAAGCGGGACGGGGGCAAGTACCTCTACGGGGTGCTTTCGAGCACCTCGACCTGGGATGCCATCGAGGAGTTTGGTGATCCTCAAATCGAGGACAACTACGTGGAGACCGGGACCAGCCACGACAAGTACACGCGGGTTCCGACGTAGGGCCAGGGGCATGCCTGGGCGAAAGACCTGAGAGCCCCATTGAGTCCAGGCACAACAAGGAGAAAAACACTCGACACTCAACTGGTAGTGAAGATCAGACGCACCACCGCAGGGGAGTTGTTGATCGGGATCATCGAGCCAGCCCTGGGCATCAGGAAGGAAGAAATAGTTTGGCTTGGCAAGAGCCAGCTCATCTCGAGGTTTGGGATCGAGGGGTCTCAGATTCTCGTCAAGAAGGCACAGGAGGGTGTCTACTCGGTTGCCTACAAGCAGGCTCTCAAGGAGACAAAAGATGGATGATGCTGACGCGCAGTACACACCGGGTGCTGCACAGCTTAGGTGTGATGTTGGCATTCCAGATGATGTGGATGCCTATTCTGAGCTTCTCCAGTATCCTGACAAAGAGTTCCTGCTAAAGCTCACTCTGCTTTGTAACGAAGAACAGGTGCGGGCAATCATGGTTATTGTGCATGCCGTGAAAGCGGTGGTGCTCTGATGCCTCGTAACGTGAGGAACTTTTGGATCGAGGCCAGTGTTGATGGTCGTAGGTCGGACATCAACACTGGGCCTCGGAAAAGTGAGGGGGGATTCTCCTGCACGATCTACGTGCGGGAAGAGGGCTCCATCAGTGATAAATACCTCCGCATTGGGGGTCAGCACGTCAACGGCAAGAACATCCTGAGCGTGGAGTTGATGGAGAATGGTGGGATCATCAAGGAGATTCAGCTTGAGGTGAATCGGGATGAGGCTCCCAAGGTGAAGACGCCCAAGGTGAAGACGCCACAGACTCCCGAGGGGTACGTCAAGGTGGAGTTGGACCATGCCGAGGTCGAGCTTTGCCAGAGTTGGTACTTTGGTCAGGATGATCCTCTGTATGGTCTTCAGTGTACGGGCCTCATTCGTGAGGATGCGCTGGAGAGCGCGATCAGAAATCTGTTGAGGATCAAACTCATTCAGGGTTCGACTGAGGATGAGGTGGATATCGCGAATGGGTTGGTCTACAAGCTCAGGCGGCTTCTCGAGGAGGAGAAGTCTGAGTGCCTACAGCGACAGGATGCTTTCTGGCGCATCATCGATCCCGAGAAGGGGAACTAGATGCTGGCGAAAGATCTGAAGCCCGGTGACATATTTCGTTTGGTAGGCAAACCTGATCCCGAGAGTCTGATACGTGTTTGCCTGACCAACGACGAGATGAATGGTCTTCGTTTCGGGTGGCCCGGTAGGAGCACAGTGAGGTTTGCGGGCTTTGTTCCTCTCCCATACCACAGCGGCTACTGGTGCTACATGGGGGAGTTGTGTGAGGTGGAACTCGTGAAGGAGGGGAGCTGATGGCAACCTTCAATTGCGTACACTGCGGAGTGGTGAAGCCAGTTCAGGAGAGTGGTGGGACTGGTTACGCTTGTCGAGAGGATGGGTCCAAGATTTGCTACGAGTGCTGTGCTGTGCTCGACAAGCAGACCTTGATCCTGGAGGGAAACAGCCGCAAGCTTCCTCTCTACTTGAGCGAGGATAGCGAGGGATGGAAGGTTTCCAACTGGCCAGGTACCCTGATCTTCCGCTTGGGCAAGAGGGTTCAGAGGGGGAAGCATAACATTGCTGGTTCCAGAATCGATGTCTGGTTCTCAGGTCCCGATGGGAAGCGGTGGTGGGGGGTTCAGTATGGGAAGTGGACCCAGATCATCCATTGCAGGAGGGTGAAGAACTGATGAATGATCTTATCGACATCAAGATCGTCTACATCTCTGGGAAGCTGGCTTCGATTTTGGAGGAGCTTTCTGGGATGACCTATGCCCTGCATGCGGGGCAGGATATTCAGCCGAGCATCAATCGGCTGATTGAGAATCTTCTGGCCACTGATCCTCAGTGGTTCCAGAACGCTTCGTTACTTCTCAAGGAGCTGTACAATAGGGAGCGAGGACCATGAGGTTCACCAAGGAAGCTGAGACAGCCAGAAAGCTCGATCATAACTTCCAGAAGCAGATTGATCTCATGGTGGAGTTGGCTACTGCCTACGTGGCGACAGGCAAGCCAGTCCCGCCCGAGGTTGGTGAGGCTTTGGGGGAGCTGGGGGTGAGGCAGCGAGAGTGGGCCAGGGTGAAGCAGATCTACATCGAGCAGACTTCTGGGATCGGAGTCAAAGAGATCATCCGGAAGTTCCTGGAGAAGGGCCACAAAGTCACCAAGGTATTGGAGTTTTTGGCCAGGCTTCATGGAGGCAATGATGCTTGTGGTTGACCTGACAGAGAGTGATGAGGCTCCGGAGAGTGATGCTCCCCTCACTGAGGAGAAGCACCTCATCGAGGTACCCTTGATCGATCATGAGGAGGCGCAGAACGCTACCGATCTTGCAGAGATCATCAAGGATAGGTACAGCATCGACGACGATGATTTTGACATCCTTTACAACGCATTCGTCTGCGTGTTCCTGAGGGGAAAGCAGATCAGGAAGAACTGATGTTCCTCAAAGGCAAAAGCGGCTACACCCGAGACGGAACCCAGTGGGGCAAAGGCACCTTCCTCATGATCTTCTCACAAGATCGGTACAAACATCCCGATGCCGACGGACGCGAGTTGCGAGCCTGCGTTCGCACAGTGCGGCTCGAGCAGTGCGGACAGTTCATGATGGGGCGAGTGATGGTGGGGTTGAACAAGATCACACTATCTGGATGTTATGGAGGTGATGGATTGCCCAAGGATCCCGACAAGTATCCTGGCTTGTGGGATCGGTTGGTACCCCTCCCTTTGGACTTGATAAAGGCGTTCTGGGAGGGGGGTGGGCACAATAGCAGCGGGAATGAGGGTCCTGCTGTTCAAGCGTGGGCGATTGCCAACGAGAAGCTGCTCAGAAAATAAGGAGGAGAGGTGGCAGCCCAGAACAAGCAAAGTGATCTGCGGTATTGGAGAGTTTGGCTTCTGTCTGGGGCTATGGGTCCCTGGCCCAGGGGTGATTGTGAGAAGTGCGGGGCTCCGGTGAAGGTAGCTCCCATTGGGTGCCTCGAAAACCATCTCCTCTACGGGGTGCTCTGCAAGGAGTGCATGAAGGAGTACGTTACGATGGATCGCCGCCGCAAGGAGGCGTTCTGGAGAAGGTAAGAACCGTCCCCCACGAGTCTGTGGTCTGGTTCTAGAACCAGACCGGCGGCTCGACCCAAGAGAAGACTGGAAGGCCGCACCTGTGCATTCTGCATGGGGCTCTTGGGTCAAGGTGCGTGCTAAACCCAAACAGGAGGGCAGTCATGGCACGTCGGAATTCACAGCAGGTGGTCAGCAGCAAGGCGGCAGTGGCAGCACAGGAGCAGCAGGAAGTGCGAGGAGATGGGAGCTACGATGCGAGCAAGCTCATGATCCACCACGAGTGCGATCCGATTCCCCTGGGGCGTGATGGGGTGCTTTCGGTCCAGGTCTACAGTTACAACGGATCGACTCCCCGCATTGGGGTCTACCGGGTGGGTGTAAGCACCAAGACGGGCAAGACGTGGCAGGTGAAGGAGCTTCGGCCCCTGTCGGCAGATCAGGCAGTGGATTTCTCCAAGAAGCTGATCGAGGCAGCGATGGAGCTTCAGCAGCTTCTTCTCCAGCAGGGGAAGGTGAGCTAGATGTTGAACACAGAGCATTGTGCCGAGTACCTGGGTGAGGTGAAGGTCACTGCTGAGAAGTTGGGGAAGTTGGATAGCCTCAACAAGCAACTGGAGTACCTGGGATCTTACGCTTGCCATACCAATCCTGAGAACACCAGGTGTGATCTGTTCAAGGACTTCGCTCCGCTGTCTTTTGAGTTTGTGATGTACGTCAAGGATGAGGCGGGACAGTACAAGCGGTGGTTCAATGGGGGCTGCATTTTTTATAACGCTGGGGAGTCTGGTGTTGGTGGTCCTCAGTTTAGTTGCCGATTGGACTCCAGAGAGTCGGGGTGGTCCATTCACACTTGATAACTCAGATGGTAAATGACCTTCATGACATCGCAGAGGAAGATCAAACTACGTTTGAGAGAAGTGCTCTGAAAAAGATGCTCAAGTTTCTTAATTTGGATTCAGAGCTGCTGTTCCCTGACTACCCCAAGAAGAGGAGGAAAGGTGCCTCGAAGAAAGGTTGATAGCCGCAAGTTGCACGCGAAGCTTGCGGAGATCGACAATCTCAAGATCTACAGGGTGAGGCATTACCCTGGGATCGGTCCCAAGAATGGGGGCTCGAGGTGCATCGCTTGCGCCACCGAGCCCAGGTCCATGGTCACCCGAATGAAGGACCCCGATAACACGACGGGTCGTCCTATTGGGATTGGCCATTGGCTGGTCAACACTGATACCCAAGAGGTCATGGGTCCGTTCGGGAAGGAGTGTGGTTTCCGAGCGGTCATGAATTCTTGGCTCAAGCCTCGCCGCGCAGCGATGCGTCAGCAGTTGTTGGCGGCGGGTGTGCCCTCGAGTGAGATCGAGGATCGGCTTCAGCAGTTCGCTCACGATGAGTGGAACCGCATGCTCCGGGTCTACATGAAAGCGGAGCGCGAAGCCAAGAAGATGGGGATTGATACCACAACCCTCACCTACGATGAGATCATCGGAGCCATCGCAGATGAGCAGCGTAAGCTGAAGCTCGAGAGGGCAGTGCAGAGTGCAAGATCATATGGGCTGGATGTGCAGCCCAGCATCAACCGGACATTCTTCGTGGAGGGCAAGCTCTGTGAGACTGCCGAGGATGTGTGGCACATTCGTGATGAGAAGCGGAGGAAGGATGATGAGCACCGAAAGAAGATTGCCATAGGGATTCGTCAACAGAATAGGGCGAAGTTTCAGCCTTGGGTTGACTTCATCGAATGGGCTTTTGATCCCTCGCATGTTCATCCGTTCACAGCTTCAGAGGTGAAGGAGTTGGAGCAGGCTGAGGTTTACATCAACCAGGGCAATCCGTTTCCCCAAACCCTTACTCGAGTAGAATACATCGCTGGTGTGGCCAGGGGTTACGGGTGGACTGGTGCTTTGGGGGCACAACAGGCTCCCCCTTCATCCTCGACGGTTGCAACGGGTGGGAGTGTTCCCATTTGTCCCAAATGCGGTGGGGAGTTGATCAACAAGAAGGGATACAGTCAGAACAAGGGTAAGTACTACAATTTCTGGAGTTGTAAGAAGTATCCTAGCTGCAATGGGGCACTGAACTCTGGAGAGTATCATCGACAGTTGCTGGCGTTGAATCCCCAGCAGGTAACTCTACAACCGCAACCTCAGCAGCCCCAGCAGGTACCAAAGGCTTCCAAAGCTGTGGCGGCTGCACAGGCTCAAGCTCAGCAGATCAATCCCTACACGACTTCGAAGCTCAAGGAGCAGGAGAAGTCGGGGGAGGCTCAGCCTAGCACCGAGGTGCTGGAGCAGGAGGTTGAGAAGAAGAGAGTTCGAAAGGCCAAGGAAGCCTTTCAGGAGAGGAGCAAGAAATCGTACTGGAAGGTGTAGCATGAACCCAAGGCTTCAAAGAGCAATCTCTCGTTTCGATCTCGGGGCATACGTTCATCAGACGTTTGACCCCGTGATCGAGGCGAGTTCTGGAACCGAGTTGAGGATCAACTGCTTCGCTCCAAAGGGGTGTGGCAGTTCTGACACCAACCAGCATTTGTGGATCAACGCTGAGAAGAAGGTGTGGATCTGTTACAAGTGCGGCTATGGGAGCGCACATGAGCAACCGGGATCAACCTGGCTCCCACAGTTCATTGCTGACGCGGAAGGAAAGTCTCTTCCGGCTGTTAAGAAATGGCTGGTGAGTCAGGTTGAGCCCACTCCCGTGGAGGGGTTGGGTGAGCTTCTCAGTGGGTTGCTTCAGAATCAATCTCCGGTAGTTGAAAAGCAGGGAGAGATTGTTCTACCTGAGCTGTTTCAGCGGTTCTCATTCACAGCAACAGGGACGTGGGCACAACCGTTCATCAAGTATGCCAAGAAAAGAGGAATAACAGATTCTCAACTTTTGGCATTTGATGTTCGGTGTTGTTTCTCGTCTGCATCGAGGTGGAAAGGGAGATTGATCTTTCCCATTTGGGATTTGGATGGAAAGGTCAGATCTGCGACAGGTAGGGCAGTCTCAGATCGAGAGCCAAGGTGGACAGTGTGGCCGAAGTCAGACATCCAACAAATGCTTTGGCCACTTGGAGCGTGGGGAGCTGATGGATCTTGGCTGTCTTTGCGGCATGTCGCACGAGGTCTTCATTTGACGTTGGTAGAGGGTGTGTTGGATGCCCTTGCCAGCCACATAGGGCTCAATGGTCCAGCTTTGGCCACTTTCGGAAAGAAGCTTAGCGATCAGCAGCTAGCAGTGCTTCAGGAGTTGGCTCCATCGGAGATCACTCTGGCATGGGACTATGATGCCAGGAGCAAGATGGTTCAAACCGTCAAGAGGCTTCAGGGACGGTTTGATCGTGTCAGTGTGATACCTTTTGTGAGCCCGTACTGGAAAGAGCATGACTTGGGGGATTTGTTGATGATGGATCGCAAGGAGGCAAGTGACATTCTCAAGAGTGAGATGACCAACCGGGTCCAGGTGGATTCAAGTGAGTTTCTAGCTTGGGCCACAAGGATGGGTTTGTCGTGATTCTAGAATCACGAAATACTGGAACAAGTCTTGCATTATCTCTGGGTGGAGGCAATGCATGAGCGTGAAAGATCAAGAAGGGATTCCCATGAAGGTTGGGGAGCTGGTCTTCTACTCTGGTGAGGTGTGGAAGATTGGGTCCATCACCTTGCGAAAAGATGAGGAGTACGATCTCCTGAACCTGAAGAATACGAATGGGATCAGGAATGGTGTCAGCCCCAAAAATGTGGGAGCGTTGGGGCGAGATACCATTTCGGGGATGGGGTCGAATGGTGCTAACAAGCATCCTTTGCTGAAGTTCAAGGTGGGGGATCATGTTTGTACCAAGTCTGGAAGGTTCCGCACAGGGAAGGTTACTGCTGTCACGCAGGACAAGGTGACCTTTGAAGTGTGGGAGGACGGGACTTGCAAGGAGGTCACGTACAAGGCCAACGCTGTGGATCGAACAGGCAGGCTTGCTGCCTCGGTGTCGGCGTATACCGCTAGCGTAGTTGATCATGTCAGGTCTGACAATGATTCGTTCTCGCTGGGGAGTCAGGGACGTGTCAAGTGGTCGGAAGGGAGTCGGGAGCACCACATGTGGTGGGACAAGTCCTCTCCCAAGGAATCCAAGGAACCCGAAAAGAAGGACTCAATCAGTGTTGGTGAACTGATTGAGGATGAGACCCGTCGGCTGTCTCGCGAAGGAGGCCCACCAAATGAGGGTGAGGAGAATAAGCCACCCAAGGTGGTGATCAAGAAGCGAAAGGGAGAGTGGTGATGGCACTTGCAGAGCTGAAAATTCAGCTTGCACAGATGCTTGTGCAGCTTGCTCAAGGCGAGAAAGCCATGGCCGCGCTGGCCCCCGACATGGCCCTGGCTCTAGAACCACTTTTCGGTATTCCTTCTGAAGAGGTCCAAAAGGCAGTGGACAAGTTGGTGGAGACCATGCCTGAGGAAAAGAGGGAAGAGATTGTGGGAACGCTTTGCAATAGACTTCAAGAGTCTATTGAGAGTCAGGAGTTCACGAAGTGGAGGATTGATTCTAGGGTGCAACCCTTGGACAAGCCAAGGGAGACTCTTCCCTTCAAGAGCTTTTGCAAGCGGAAGGGAGATGGATGGTGATGGCTGACCAGTGGCTTCCCGGCCCACGTCGGCATTTCAAGGTGCGGGATGAAGAGGGGGAGGTGGGTGACTCTCACAGGAAGATTCTGGTGGTTTTGGACCCAAGGCTCTTTGGGAAAAGGGATTCCAAGGGGCTCATCCTAGACGAGATGAGCGAGGACATGCTTTGCCAGGCTTCGAGTCTCTATGATCAAGTCATGGTGTTTTGTGAGGAATGTCAGGCGTGTAGGGATGTGAGGCAGCTTGCGGAGGACATCCAACTCAAGAACGTTGAGGTGACCTACATCTCAGCCAACTTGATTGAGAAGACTGAAGAACTCCGTAAGCGTATCATCGCGGTGGGCGGGAGGATCAAAGTCGTTAGAAACCCGAGGGAAATCACGTTCTTCAGTATGGAAAAGTTCGTCCTGTCTGGGTACATTGTCTTTGCCAGGCGGGATGACTGGAAGAAGGTGGGCCTCGAGTTGGATAAACCCAAGACTTTCCAGGACGTACAGAAGGAACGCAAAACTAAAACCTTCTGGTAGAGCTTGCCAGTCTTTGGTACATGTGATACTGTCAGTTTCTCAACTCAAACAAAGATCAACGGAGAGAAGATCAAATGGTCCAGAGGACCCCGGTTCAGAGCAGCAGTGGCAAGGTGAAGTGCAATGTCCCCGGTTGCAAGTACGAGGGGCACATCCTCGTGAAGCACATTCGCGACGAGCACGGGCTCGACGTGGAGAACTACAATCGCATGTATCCCGGATCGGAGATTTTCTCTGACAAGGGCAAGGCCGAATACGAGAAGCGGTTCTCCCAGGTTGGGGGTCAACTGTCTGGGGCGGTAACCAGAATCAAGAAGGAGTTCAGCGTCCGCGAAACGTTTGGGTTGGACCTCGGTCCTGAGCTGGATGACAAGGGAGCCCCCATCATCGATCCGATCACGAAGAAGGCAAAGCTCAAGGACCGCACGGTCATGGGCTTTGTGGAGCCGACCGAGTTCACGCCCGCTCTCAACATTGGCTATGTCTTCCCCACGGAGGAGACTCTGGTTTTGCTCATGGGTTTGGCCAAGGGAGATCGCATCCTCTTGGTGGGGGGAACTGGCACTGGGAAGACTTCTATCATGGAGCAGCTTGCCGCGCGCCTCAACTACAGCGTGGTGAAGATCAGCTTCGATGGGTGCATCACTCGTAACGACCTCATCGGGGAGTGGATCGTTAAGGGCAAGGAGATGCAGTTCCAGTATGGCATCCTCCCCCTTGCGTTCAGGATGCCCGGTTGCATCATCATCCTCGATGAGTGGGACACGATCAATGAGGAGACGAGCTTCGTCATCCAGCGTCCCCTTCAGAAGGAGGATGGGAAGCTCCTGATTCTGGAAACAGGTGGCGAGCTGGTTTCGATGCACGAGGACAATCTGATCTGTGCCACTGCCAACACGGCTGGGCAGGGTGACGATTCGGGCCTGTACTCTCAGGGAACCAGGATTCAGAACTACTCCCAGATCAACAGGTTCGGCCTGACGATCAGGATGAAGTACCTCGAGCCCGACAAGGAGAAGGCCATGCTCATGGCCCGCTATCCGGACATCGAGAAGGCCGAAGCGGAAGCGTTCGTTCTGGCTATCAACAAGGTGCGGGATGGGTTCTCAAATGGTCAGATCAGTGTGCCCCTCAGCCCACGTGATCTCCTGAACTGGGCAGACAAGTACCTCGCTATGGGCGATCCGATGAGGGCTGCGAAGTATTGCTTCCTCAATCGCATGAGCACAGAAGATGCTCAGGTCACCGAAGGTATTATCCAGCGCGCGTTTGAAGACTCTTAGGAGTAATATTAGATAGTTAGGCGTATCGTTGACTTTGCATAATCCCTGAAGTTACTCACGGAGCATGGGGGAGAGGAGAGACTTTGATGGCATACGATGAGAAGAAGTGGGCTGAGTTCAACAAACTGCTTCAGGACAACAAGAACTCCGAGTTGGTAGTGGTGCATGATCCCACTGTGATTGGTGACAATTATGGGGAGATCATCGAGAATCTCAATCGGTTAGCGGATGCTGGTTTGGCATTGAAGATCGGCAAACCGTTCAGGAACTAGCTAGGTAGTTATCAATTCCATGAAGACAACGACGCTGCCAGACTTCCTGACTGAAGAGCAGATCAAGAAGGTACAGAAATTGTACCCGGATACGAAAGCTATCCGGGTACAGGTGATTGAGCCCAACATGGCTGAGATCAATCGCAAGCTGGGGCAGGAGAACAATGCCACTTACCTGGCCTATGCGGTGGTCTACGTCCTTGACCAGGTGAAGCTTGGGCTGCATCAAAAGGAGCGTAAGTGAATCAGTACCTCTCAAGGTCGAAGGTCAGGATTTTCGAGTCGGTTCTCGAGAAGCTGGCTCGAATCCTGGCTGAGAAGTACGGAATCAAAGTGATCTTCCGTCATGATACGTGCATGACGGATGGCAAAACCATTTACCTGCCCATCATTCCTGACAACGCCAGCGACGAGTTCCTGGCGGCGATTCAGGGGTTCCTTGACCATGAGGTTGGGCATCTCATCTTCTCTGACTTCAAGGCGATCCGGACTCTCGAGCACAAGAACAGAAAGCAGTGGAGCATCTTCCAGACGCTCGAGGATGGTCGCATTGAGTCTGAGATGCGAAAGCTCTGGCGTGGTTCTGGAGTCAACCTCTCTCGGTGCAATGATTGGGCACTTCGTCAGCTTCAGCAAAGGTGGGATGAGTTGACGGACTTTGGGAAGTTCTGCCAGGGCGTTGCCATTCTGGGCTGTGATGGTGAGCAGCACTGGTTTGTCCAGGATGTGCTTAAGAAAGATCAGGCTCTCTGGGATCGCCTGGAGAAGGTGAAGGATTTGATCGAGGAAGCCAAGTCGCTTCCCGATTCGAAGGAGACGATCAAACAGGCCGAGAAGCTGATGGTTAAGCTGGGAGAGGTGGAGGACCCGGAGCCCGAGGAGGAGCAGGGTCAGGAGCC
>Ga0315273_10001146_pt1 | contig 29604 bp, 31 predicted proteins | sample YL17G02_0_MG_FD_205753 | JGI IMG/M metagenome (GOLD analysis project Ga0315273, IMG submission 205753) | Sediment microbial communities from Yellowstone Lake, YNP, Wyoming, USA - YL17G02_0 | ecosystem: Environmental > Aquatic > Freshwater > Lake > Sediment | place: USA: Wyoming | collected... | reverse complement strand
TCTGCGGCCGGGTGTGTCTCCCCGGGTTCCTGTTTCGCGAGTTTCTTCAACTCAAGGGAGGCCCTGAGGACGAGGCGCGGCAGGACGTCGACGCCTGGGCCCTGGCCATTATGCAGGGACTCTCCGATACCGAGTCCTTCGGCGATCCGATCAAGTTCTGGCGAGCCCGCTGGGAGCAGCGGTTTCCGACGCGGCGCGCCGAACCCGAACTGAACACCGACCGCATGCTGGCCAACCTCAAAAAGCGGGGTGTCCTGTGACGCCGAGCGACCTGCCGTCGTTCAAGGATGCACTCCACCGGCTGGGCCGCGTGATGGGCCGGGCCGTGACTGAAGACCTGGTGGAGGATTACTTCCAGGACCTCAAAGAGTTCGAATGGCCGCTTGTCGAGACGGCGCTGGCGGAGGTGCGCAAGACCTCGCGCTTCTGGCCGCGGCCGAGCGCGATCCGTGCAGTGTGCCTTCGTGCGCCGGGCGCCGAACCGACCACGGCGCTCCCACCGTGGGTGAATCACACCGCCGAGCGGTACTACTGCGATACGTGCCAGGACACGGGCTTCGAACGCGGCCTGGAGTGTGACGGCGCAGGCGGCTGCCACGTGGGGCACTGTGGGCGCGAGGGGTATCTGAATCATCCCCATGGCTACACGCGCGCCTGCTCGTGTCGCGCGACGAATCCGATTCTCGTGCGGGACCGCGAGCGGGTGCGCCAGCGGAACCAAGCCAACCGGGAGGCGTCGGTATGACGCTCGTGCTCACGATCCTGCGCGCGACGCCGAGTCTCAATAACTTCGCGAACCTGCGCCGGCAGCCCTGGCGGTATCCCGAGATTCGGCGCATCTGGTCGCGTGCCATCAGGGACGCGCTCCTCGAGGCTCGAATCGCCGAGCGCCGACCCCTGCCGTGGCCCAGACCGCCACACGAGCGCGTCCACGTGCGCGTGACACGCTACGCGCCTGAGCACCAGTGGCTTGACCAGGACAACCTCGCCGGCGGGCTGAAGCCCCTCCTGGATGCGCTGAAGGCGCACGAACTCATCGCGGACGACACCACTAAGGCCATCGACCTCGAGCCGCGCCAGGAGGTCAGCCCGTTCACGCAACCAACCAGGTGGACCGAGATCCACCTCAGCCTCGACCCGCCGCTGCTACGCGCGGAAGGGGCGTCAACTACGAAAGGCGGCGCAGTAATGACTTGCTTGAGTAGGACGGGCGGTGAGTGATGGCCGATTCAGTGGGTCTGGCGTTTCCCAGAGAAGTGGCGCGGTGCATGAAATTGCTGCGGGTTTACGAGGAGCTCGGCCCCATCGGCGCGTTCGGCCACACCATGATCCGGGGCGTGGTCGCCGAAGCAACGCGCGCGTGGGAGTCGGGAGATCCAGTTCTCATCATCAAGGCGTTTGACGCTATGCGTGGTTGTTCGTGAGCGGACGATGAACGAGCCAAAGCTCACCGCGCCGAAACTGACGGCCTACGGATTGCCCGAGCGGAAGGAGCCACTCACGACCGGCTACGTGATGACCGCGGCCAAGCCCGGTGAGCCCGGCCGCGATCCGACGAATGGACGTCTCTACGTCAAGGCCGCGGATGGCAGTCTACGACGGGCGCAACTCACGCAGGATGCGGAAGGGCACTCGGCGCTCATGACGAAACCGCGCGAGCAACGAGTGAAGCGACGGGAGCAGCGAGCGAAGCGACGGGGCCGACGACGATGATCACGAGAGGACACCCCCCCCGCCCGTTAGGTTCTTCCGGGCTGAGCGCCGTGCGGGCAAACGGGCGCGTAGTTTTCGCGCTTTTCTTGGGGCTCCCATGGGGATAAGAGCTACGCCGGCGCACTGGCCGCCCCCAGGCGAGGCGATCGGGAAGCCGATCGGGTTGGGGTATGGCCAGCACGGCGCGGCGCGTAACGAGGCGCCAGCGCGACATATCACTTGAGCGGATGATAGGACCAGCGATGGCGGCGAGGAAGCAACCGAAGGCGAAGCGACCGAAGCCACGGACGGCCGCTCGGCGCGTGCGTGCGAAGAAAGTGCGCGACGTCGCCAGCCCTTCCTCGACCCTGACGCGGCGCCAGCTTGCGGCCAAGCTGCATGTCCACATGCAGACCGTCACCCGGTGGGAGCAGGATGGCCTGCCCCTCGCGTTTCGTGGCCATCGCGGGGTCTGTTCCCGGTATCGCGAGGTGGAGGTGCGCGCCTGGCTGCAGACGCGTGATGAAGCGGCGCGTGCCCCCGGGGCCCCACAACATTTTCTGCAGGCGCGCGCCACGAAGGAGCAGTGGCAAGCCCGGCTCGCTGAACAGCAGCACAAGCTGCGGTCGGGAGATCTCCTCCCGCGCGAGGAGGTCGAGCGTGTATGGGGCGCAGAAGTCGCCGCGGTGCGCTCGCTGATTCTTTCGAGTTACGTGACCCACGCAGACCGAGTCCATCGCGCGTCGACGCTTGAGGGGCTCGCGGGGGTGGAGCGCGAATTGAAAGACCTGGCGCATGAGATTCTGCGCGAGCTCGCCGATCCCAATCGCGCGCCATGTGAGGCCGTGGCGTCATGACCCCGACCCCGGCTCGCCACATGCCGTCACCCGTCTTCGTCGTCCTGATGACGATGCGCGCGGGGTACACCCCGCCGCCCGAGTTGACCGTCTCGCAGTTCGCCGATCGCGAACTGATTGTGACGTCGGGGCCGCTCGCGGGCACGCGGTGGCAGACCGCGTTCGCGCCGTACCAGCGCGGCATCATGGACGCGCATCATGAGCCCGGCGTGGAATTCGTCGTGGTGATGGGCAGCGCCCAGTTCGGGAAGACCTCGATTGCGCTCTGCCGGATTGCGTACGTGATTGCGCACGATCCGTCGTCGGTGCTCGTGGTGGAACCGACGGTGAAGCCGATGGCGGAGGACTTTTCGAAGAACCGCCTGCGGCCCCTCATCGACGCGAGTCCCATTTTACGCGAGCTCGTGGGACGTCCCCGGCAGACGGGGTCCTCCAACACCACGCTCTTGATCACGTATCGCGGAGGGCAGGTGGCGCTCGCGGGGGCGAACTCCGCGGCGTCGCTCGCGGCGCGTCCCGTACGGCTGCTCATCCTGGACGAACTCGATCGCTACCCACCCGAGCTGCCCGGCGAGGGCAACACGATCAGCATCGCGATCAAGCGGACGACGACGTACCGCCGCCGCCGGCAGATCTTGCTGCTCTCATCCCCAACGCTCAAGGACGCGCCGATCCACGCGTGGTTCCAACGTGGCGACCAACGACACTACCACGTGCCCTGCCCGGCCTGCGGGGTGATGCAACCACTGACCTGGGCCCAGGTGCGGTGGATACACGACGATCCACAGACCGCGCGGTTGCACTGCAGCGCGTGCGACTACGGCATCGACGACGCGGAGCGTGTCGCGATTCTCGCGCGGGGCGAGTGGCGCCCGTCCTGTCCTGACCGCGCGGATCACGCGATCGTCTCGTTCCATGTGTGGGAGGCCTACTCCCCGCTGTCGTCGCTGCGCGAGATCGTGGCGAGCTTTCTGCGGGCCAGGTCCGCCCAGAAGGCCGGCGACCGTAGCGAGATGCACACCTGGCAGAACACCACGCTCGGGGAACCAATCGAACACGATCAAGGCGATGGCGTCGAACCGCACCTGCTCCTGATTCGCCGAGAGACGTTCGACGCGCTGGCGCCAGGTGGGGTGTGCCTCCTCACGATGGGCGTGGACGTGCAGGACGACCGCCTCGAGGTGCTCGTGATGGGCTGGGGCCCCGGTGAGGAATCTTGGATCGTCGATCGCGACACATTGGGCGGCGACACCTCGCAGCCGGAGCCGTGGACCGCACTCACGGAAGTGCTCGATCGGACCTACCTCCACGCCAGCGGCGTCGCTCTGTCCATTCACGCGACGTGCATCGACTCCGCCGGCCATCGGACGACGATGGTCTACGACTACGCGGCGCGCAAGGCGGCCCGGCGCGTGTATGCCGTCATCGGTCGAGACGGGCAGCGGCCGATCGTGTCGTCACCCTCCCCTCGACGGTGGGGCCGCACGCAACGCCAGGTACCGCTCTACACCATCGGCGTCGACGCGGCGAAGGCACTCTGGATCTCGCGCTTGAATGTCACGGAGAAAGGCCGCGGTTACGTGCACCTGCCGATGGCCGATTGGTGCGACGAAGAACTCGCGGCGCAGTTGACGAGCGAGCGGCTGCTGACGCGGTTTACGAAGGGAGTCCCGACACAGACGTGGAAGAAGATGCGCCCGAGAAACGATGCGCTCGATTGCGCCGTCTACGCGTTGGCGGCGTTGCGCTTGACGCATCCGGACTTGGACGCGCTCGCGGCGCGGATGGGCGGCGGCCCCGTGAAACCTGCGGCGCCGATGGTCAAGAAACCGGGAGGGTGGATTCCCCCGCGGCGCGAGGGCGGCTGGCTGAAAGGACGACGCACGTGAAGACAATGACGCACGCGACCCCCACCTTGACGTTGCGTGAAGCGGCCGACATTATCGGCGTCGACACCGAATTCGTACGCGGCGAGATTGTGGACGGCCGTCTTCTCGCGGCGGTGGAGATTCGTCGTCCCGGTGGCCGCACCTACCGGCGCATCGCGCGCGCGGACTTCCTTGTGTATTGCCGAGCGTGGTGTCCGCGCGTGGCGCGTCAGTTCAGGGAATAGCCGCCAGAGCCGCCAGAGCCGCCAGAGCCTCCAGAGCCGCCAGAGCCGCCAGAGCCTCCAGAGCAACAATTCCCTTACATTTCCCCGACTCGGGCCCTACCGTGTCCACAGCATGGCCTGGACTCAGGCGGACATCGACGCCCTACAGCGCGCGATTGCGGATGGCCGCGGCGTGCGGTCGATCGCGTTCGTCGATGGGCAGTCGGTCACCTTCAATTCACCGGCCGAGATGTTGGAGCTGCTGGCGATCATGCAACAGACCGTCAACAGCAGCACGCGCCAGGGCTATCGCGTGGCCGCCACGAGCAAGGGGGTCTAATGGCGGGCACTTGGTTGGACCGGGCAATCGGCTTCTTGGCGCCCCAGGTGGCCCTCCGGCGTCTCCGGGCCCAGACGGCTCACGCGCTTCTCCAACGACACTACGAAGCCTCAGCTACTGGTCGTCGCACTCAGGGCTGGTATCGCACGACGACCGACGCCAATGCGGCGATCGGGCCGAGTCTGGCGAAACTGCGCGACGCCGCGCGAGACCTCGTACGCAACAACCCGTACGCGGCCTCTGCGCTCGCCACCATTGTCGACCATGCGGTTGGGTGGGGCATCGTCGCGGCCACGAAGCATGACGCGTGGCTGCGCTGGACCGAGAGCACCGCGATCGACGCCGATGGCCGGCACGACCTAGCTGGGCTCGAAAAGCTGGTCCTGCGTACCGTGGTCGAATCGGGCGAGGTCCTGGTGCGCCGGCGCGTGCGTCGCCTCGAGGATGGGTTCCCGCTCCCCTTGCAACTCCAAGTGCTCGAGCCAGACTTCCTCGATACCAACAAGGAAGCCGCGTCGCTGCCGAATGGCGGGCGGATTGTCCAGGGCGTCGAATTCGACGTCTTGGGCAAACGCGCGGCGTACTGGTTGTTTCGCTCCCACCCGGGCTCCGCGTGCTCGATCGTCAGCACAATATTCAGCGGCGCCTCCTCGCGTGTGCCGGCTGAGGACGTGCTGCACATCTTCGAAGCGGGCCGCCCCGGCCAGGTGCGCGGGCCGTCGTGGTTTGCCCCCGTGCTGTTGCGATTCAAGGACTTCGACGAGTTCGAAGACGCGACGTTGATGAAACAGAAGATCGCGGCATGCCTCGCCGTGATCACGAGCGACGTGGACGGGAGCGCGCCGCCCTTGGGTACCGCGGACGATACGGTCACGCCGAGCGTCGATTCCCTCGAACCCGGCATGATCCTGAACGTGCCGCCCGGCCGAGACATCCACGTCGTGACACCGCCTGCTGTCACCGACTATGCGGGGTATTCGAAGACGCTGCTTCGCGCGGTGGCCACGGGGCTTGGGGTCACCTACGAAGATCTCACGGGGGATTACGAGAATCTTCCCTTCAGTGCGGCGCGGATGTCACGTCTCCGGCATCAGGCGCGCGTGGATGATTGGCGGTGGCGGCTGCTGGTCCCTCAATTCTTGAATCCCGTTTGGGCGTGGGCGATGCAAACCGCCACGATCCTCGGGATGCCCGTCTTCGAGACGACCGAGTGGACCGCGCCGCCACTGCCGATGATCGAGCCGGACAAGGAAGGGCTGGCAATCCAGCGCAACATCCGCACGGGGATCACGACGCTCTCGGAAGAGATCCGGGCGCGTGGCTACAACCGCGATCAGTTCCTTGACGAACTGCAGGCCGATTTCGCAGAGCTCGACCGGCGCGGTCTGGTGCTCGATTGCGATCCGCGAAAACTCACGCAAGCTGGGCAGTTTCAGAGCGCTACGGGTGGACAGCCCGCCCTGCCGACAGGAGCCGCACCGTGATCGTCAGCCCCGAGAACCGCGCGGTGTTCACAAACCAACTGATGCACCGTCGCCGCGGCCGCCCGCGCGTCGCCACGCCGATGGTGCGCACGAGCGTGCGCCTGCCTGAGCCGTTGTTCGACGCATGTTGCCACGTGGCGCTGGCGTCAGGACGATCGCTGCCGGAGGTCGTGCGACAGGCCGTCGCCGATCAGGTCGCCCACGGCGTGGGTGAGCATTTTACGTCCCAATCAAATGCGGGCGCACCGCGCCAGTGGTAGGAGTACTCCCTATGAAGCCGACGCCACAAGCCATCACCGTGCCGCCGCTCGATCGCCGTGCGGACGTGGGCGCGATCGACGCCGACAAGCGCACCGTGGACGTAACGTTCTCGACGAAGGCTGGCGGCGACGTGCTGCGCTATGACTGGGACACAGGCAAGCGGTACTGGGAGCGGTTGTCTCTGGACGCGGAACACGTCCGCCTCGACCGCCTGAACCACGGCGCGCCGCTCTTGAACGCCCATAGCGCCTACGAGGTCGGCAACGTCATCGGCGTCGTGGAAGACGACTCCGTGAAGCTGCTCAAGGGCGAGGCCCGCGCGACGGTGCGGTTCTCGAAGCGCGCCGACGTGGAACCGTACTATCAGGATGTCCGCGACAAGATCATCCGCAACGTGAGCGTGGGCTACCGCGTCCATCGGTTTGAAGAGCAGGCGGTTCCCAAGGATGGCTTTCCGATCAGGCTCGCCGTTGACTGGGAGCCCTACGAAATCAGCATGGTCCCAATGGGGGCCGACGTGGGCGCTCGCGTGCGCAGCGTCAAGGACGTGGAAACAAACCCGTGCGTGATTGTGCGACGGGCAGAGGAGGAAGTCATGGCCGAAGAGACAAAACCCATCGAGACGAAGCCCGAGCCGAAGCCGGCCGCGGCGCCGCCCCCCGACGCGGAGGCGATCCGGGGCGCTGAGCGCGAGCGTATCACGGGTATCCAGACGATCGTGCGCGTGGCCAAACTCGACCCAAAGGTCGCGGAGGACTTGGTCGTGCGGGGCCTCACGCTCGACGCCGCGCGGGTCGAGGTCTTCGCGAAGATGGCCGCGGCCGACGCCACGAAGCCCCCGACCGATCAGCAGGTGCGCGTGGAACTGGGGGAGGACGCCCGTAACAAGTTCCTGCGGGGCGTCACGAGCTGGTTGCTGGCCAAGGCCGGCACCGACGTGAAGGACGCGGGCGACCCGGGTGAGTTCCGCGGGATGACGCTCGTGGACGTGGCGCGCGAGTGCCTGCGTCGACTGAACATCTCGACACGCGGGCTCGACAAGATGCGGATCGTGTCGGAGGCGTTCGTGCGCCGGGACATCACGCAGTCGACCAGCGACTTCGCGACGCTGCTCGAGAACACCATGCACAAGGTGCTGCAGGCGGCCTACGCCACGCAGCCGGACACCTGGTCGAAGTTCTGCGCGCGGGGCACCGTGAGTGACTTCCGCGCCCACAACCGGTATCGCATGGGCTCGTTCGGGGCGCTCGACGCCCTCAATGAGAACGGCGAGTTCAAGAACAAGGCGATCAGCGATGCTGAGAAAGCGTCGATCACCGCGACGACGAAGGGCAACATCATCAACGTCTCGCGACAGATGATCGTCAACGACGACATGGGCGCGTTCGCGCGCCTGCTCACGATGCTCGGCCGTGCGGCTGGGCTCTCAGTGGAGGTGGACGTCTACGCCCTGTTGGCCCTCAACAGCAACCTCGGCCCGACGATGGGCAGCGCGCCGCTCTTCGATGCGGCGGCGCATGCGAACCTGACCACGGGCGCGGCCCTCTCGGCCGTGGCGCTTGACCTGGACCGTCAGGGGATGGCGAGCCAGACGGACCCGTGGGGCCATCAGTACCTCGACCTCCGGCCGGCGGTCCTGCTCGTGCCGATCACGCTCGGGGGCACGGCCCGCGTGATCAACGCCGCGCAGTACGATCCCGATACCGCGAACAAACTGCAGCGCCCGAACATGGCGCAGAACCTGTTCCGCGACATCGTCGACAGCCCGCGGATTACGGGCACGCGCCGGTATCTGTTCGCCGACCCGAGTGTCGCGCCCGTTCTCGAGGTGGCGTTCCTCGAGGGGCAGGCGAGCCCAGTCCTGGAGACGAAGGACGGCTGGAACACCGACGGCGCTGAAATGAAGGTGCGCTTCGACTACGGCGTGGCCGCGGTCGACTTCAGAGGCGCGCTCACCAACGCCGGAGCCTAGTGCACTCGCGCGACTCTCGGGGCGCCGGTCGTGCTGATCGGCGCCCACCCGCGCCTCGTTGGCCACGGGGGGCCGTAACCCCGCAAAAGGAGCAGTGAGATGGCGACCAATTACGTGCAGCCGGGCAAGATTCTCACCCTGACCGCGCCCTATGATCGCACGCCCGGAACGGGCGCCCTGGTCGGGGCGATCTTCGGCGTCTCGCTCGGCACGGTGCTGAGCACCGTCGCGGGTGAGTTCGCCCTCGACGGCGTCTGGACGCTCGCGAAGACGAGCGCGCAGGCGTGGACCGTCGGCCAGAAGATCTACTGGGACAACAGCAACAAGCGGTGCGACTCCGACGCGTCGCTGGGCCAGTTCGTCGGCGTGGCGACGGCGGTTGCGGCGAACCCGACGTCCACGGGGGTCGTGCGGCTGAATGGGGTATCGCCGGTGACCGTGGGCCCGCTGTTGGCGATCACGACCATCGCGGGTGACGGTGCGATCACCATCGCGCAGGGAGTTGTCGCGCTGACGAAGGGGTCGGCGGCGGCGATCACCCTCGCGGCGCCCATGGCGGCGCAGGCCGGGACCGTAATCCACGTTATCAACGGATCGGCCTGGGCACACGTGATCACGGCCACGGGACTCCTGGATGATGGCGTCACGGGCGGGGGCAAGAACACCGCGACCTTCGGCGCGTACGTCGGCTCCGCGATCACGTTGCTGGCGTACAACCTCCACTGGACAGTGGTGTCGAAGAACGTCGTCACGGTCGCGTAGAGGCCGTGCATGGACCTGGGGCCGTTGCGGGCGCTGACATGCGTGCTAGTGCAAGACGCGTTCGGTGTGCCTGCCACGGTCACACTACCTCTGAGCAACCCCGTTACGACCACGGGTGTGTGGGTGCGGGCGCTCGAGGAGGCCCAGCCGTTCGGCACGGACCTGGTGCGCCGGGACCCGCGTCGCGTGCTGGCGATTCCCCGCACCGCGGTGCTGGACGCGGTCCCACGCGGGACCGTGATCCTCGCGGCGGAGATGGAGGGCGGGCCTACCCGCATGTGGCGGGTGGACGGGCTCGAGCGCACCGAAGCTGATCTATTTCGAGTCATCGTGGTGCAGCAGTAGCCAGAGCCATGAACATCAGCGTAGAAGGCGCGGACGCGGTCGTAGCGGACCTGGCCGGCCTGTCGGCCAAGGCGATGCGCGGGGCGGTGTGGGCCATGAACCGCGCCATCACCAGTGGCCGCACAGTCATGTCCCGCGAAATCGCGCGCGACACCGGCCTTCGGGTGGGCGTCGTGCGCGACGCCATGCCCATCAGCCAAGCCACGTTGGCGCGTGCGGAGGCCACATTCAAGGCTGGCCTCCAGCGCATTCCTCTGAAGGATTTCAAGGCGACAGGCCCGGAGCCCTCACGGGGCCGGGGGCGTGGCGTCAGCTACCGGCTGCCCACAGGGAAAGGCCGGCTGCCAGATGCGTTTCTGGCGACCATGGAGAGTGGACACCGGGGCGTTTTCCGTCGCGCCGGGAAGGCCGGATCGCGGACGGGGCGGGTCATGGGCGCCCTCAGTCAGCGGAAGAGTCGCGGCGCCTGGAGTCCGAATCTCCCAATCGTGGAACTCTACGGCCCGTCGCTCGGGCACGTCTTCGCGAAGTACCGCCCGATGGGGATGGCGCGCACGAAGGAAGCGTTCGACACCGAGTTCGCCCACCAGATGAAGCGCCTCCTCCTGAAGGGGACGTTCAGTGAGGGGCCGTTCAGTGAGTGAGCCTATCGACTATCTGATCGCGCAGCACCTGCAGACGGCCTTGCGAGGCATGGCCGTCGCGAGCGGCTACCACTACACCGTGACGAGTGTGGCGGTCAAGCTCGATCCCGATCAGAACGTCAACGAACTGATCAAGTCAAACAACGGCCCGCGACCGATCGTCATTCTCCAGGTCAAGCCAGAGGCGTGGGACTATCAGAAGTCGAGTCGGGTACGTCTCATCTGGCCCATCGCGATTCACTGGGTCGGCGAGTCCGATCCTACCGACGACAATAGCCGGATGCGCACCTACCTGCGTGGCTGCGCCGACGTGGAACGGGCGATCACCATCGACATCAGCCGCGGCGGGCGGGCGGTGGACACGCGCATCGTGACGCGCACCATGGACGGGTCGATTGGGGGCGCGGCGGTGTGGGCGATCATCGACATCGAGATCCACCTGTATCGGACCTTCGGTGCGCCGGACGCCTAGCGCACCGGGACGAGGAGACGACGATGCGACAGATGCGATGCAAGCTCATCGGCGGCGCCCGCGTCACGGCCCCCGACTACGGGATGAATCTGATTGTTGGTCAAGTCGTCGACCTGGATGAGCGTCTGCCCTGCGGTGGTGTGCTGGCGGATGTGGTACATCCGGACTGGTTCGAGGCCCTTTCGCCCGACATTGCGGAGGCCCCGCGCCGCCGGCGGTCGCCGATGAGCGCAGAGACGACGGACGTGCCGGCGAGTCCGGCGACAGAGGAGTAGAGCCATGGCTGAAACGCTAGTGGTCGGACGACTGGTACAACTCTTCGTGGCGACCGAAACATCATACGGCGTGCCACCCACGCTGGTGGCCACCCATGCGATGCGGCACATTAATTTCAAGCCGAGCTTCAGCCCATTCAACCGGGTGAATAGCCCGGCGAAGAAGGTGAGCCCTGGCGTGGCGATGCGTTTGGACCGGCGCGCCTCGGCGGGGGCCTCCCTTGAGGCCCTCATTCAGCCGAGCGGCACCCTCAACACGCTCGCGGAATGTGACCCTATTCTGGAACACGCGATGGGCGCCAAGAGCAACGTCACGCTGGCGACGACGGTGGCGGCCTCGCCCGCCCCCACGACCACGGTCTTCACGGTGGCCTCCGCAACGGGGCTCGTCGTGGGGCAAGCGATCCTGGTGGCCTGCACGGGCGGCACGTTCCCCGGCAAATACGTGCGGTGGATCGCCGCCATCAACACGCTGGCATTGACCGTGACGCCGGCGCTGCCTCAAGCGCCGGCCACCGGCGATGCGGTCAAGGGTTGCTGTACATACAAACTGACCTCGGCGGTAGCGTCCTCGCTGGCCTTCGGGCACTACCGGACTGCCGACACGACCCATTCCAAGATCATCAAAGGCGCCGTCTGCGAGAAGCTGGGGTTTTCGTTTGCGCAGAACGACGAAGCCCGGCTGACGGCTACGTTCAAGGCCAAGACCCAAGTCACGCCGGCGCCCACCAAGCCCGCGGCCTTCACGACCGTGGGCGCGCAGAACCCCCCCTCGGGTCTCACTGGCGAACTCTATGTCGGCGGTGCCGCGTACAAGTTCATCAAGCTGGACGTGGAGATCAGCACGGGCGTCGCGCTGCGTGAGAACTCCTATGGGTACTCATCTGCCGAGGGCATCCTGATGACCGGGACTCGAGACATAACTCTCGGCCTTGACGCCCTAGTGGGTGACGAGGCGGTCATCTACGACCTGGCAGAGGCCGGCACGCGCGTCGCGATCCACAAGCAGACCGGGTTCACCGAGGGCAATATCATCGCCCTCTATGCGCCGGCGGTAGATTTCTCGGTGCCCGAAGATGATGACCCGGATGGTGTGCCCACATGGCCGTTCAAGGGCGTGTGCTGCGAGACCGCCGACGGGCTGAACGACGAACTCAAATTCGCGCTGGCATAGCGATACCGCGCGCGCAGCGTCGCTGGCGCACGGCCTGACGGGACTGGCAGGCCAGAAAAAGTCCAGTCCCACCCTTCAGATTTGCGTCACGCACCGCTGGCGGCCCCACGCATTCAGGCGCGGGGGTCGCCGGCTCCACCCTGCGGGCGCACCAGACAGGCACGACGGCAGAACAACCCCGTAGAGGCCGGATCGATCCGGCCAGGAGCGTGCCCACATGGTGACCCTCAGCAAGACCCACAAGACGACGGTACAGATTGGCGAGGTCCTCCTCAACGTCCGCGTCATGCGGCTGACCTTCGAGCAATCAGAGCGCCATCGGCGCGAGATGGATGCGATTGACCAGCTTACAAAACGACAAGTGCACGAGCTCACGTCCGCGGAGACGATGACGAGTGACGCGCTGCGCGACCTGCAGGCGCTCCATGCGCGCGAGGACCAGGAGACCGAGCAGACGGTGCGGACGGCGATCGAAACCTATGTGACCGTGGAGCCTAACCAACTCAAGGTCGACGGCCGCGAGATGACAACCGGGAAAGACCTCCTGGACTGCTTCGGCACGGAGCCGCGGCTGGCGATTGACCTGATGTATGCCATCGCGTCCGGGTCGAGCATGAGTGCGCGCGTGGGAAAAGCCTCCGGGTCGCCGTCCGATTCGACGCGTTCCTCCGGCGCGCTCGACGCGAGCGGCCCGGCAGTGGATGGGCCGAGACCGGGGACAGCTGCGAACGGTGCCGCGCCGGCGGGTACGCCCGTGAGCGAGGCTGCGATGGCGGAGACGGATCCACCGTCGTCTGGGTCGACGGCGACCTTGAACTGACGGAATGTCCGGTTCGCATCGCGCGGGATCCCGAGGTGACGGAGCTCCTGGCGTGGTTCGCGGTGACGCATGACCTGGTGGTGAGCGGGTTCGGGGCGTACTGGCGGCTGGCCTGGCTGCCCGGGCCAGGCAGCGTGGGAGAGCAAGACGCGCGGATGCTCAACGGCTTGACGATCGCGCGGCAGGTGTACCAGGCGGCGTTGGTAGAGGACCTGCAGGCCCAGCGCGGCCAGGCGGGACTCGCGAGCTGGCGCGAACGGATCCGACGGCAGCGGGGATGAGACGGACGCATGGGTGAGAAGATCATCGAGATCGTCATCAAAGCGAAGAACCTCTCCGCCGCGGAGCTGGAAAAGGCGCGGCGGGACATCGCGGGGTTCAAGAAGGACACCGAAGGCGCCACCGGCACGACGTCCGGGCTGGGGTCTGCGCTGCGTGGGGCCTCCTCACTCGCTGGGATCTTCGGCGTGGCGCTCGGCGCGGCGGGCCTGGTCCGCTTCGGCAAGGAACTCCTGGACGACGCCGACGCGACCGTGAAGCTCGCCGACAAACTCGGCATGTCCGTGACGGCCGTGCAGGACCTCAAGTACATCGCGGAGCAGTCGGGCAACACGCTGGAGCAGCTCACCAGCGCTGTCTCCATGCTCCAGAAGCGCCTCGGCGCGGGGGACGATTCCGCGATCGCGGCCCTGAAGGGGCTCGGGATTGAAGTCCAAGCGTTCCAACAGCTCACCCCTGATGAACAGTTCATGACGATCGCCCGCGAAGTCGCCAAGATCGAGGATCCCGTCAAGCGCGTGACCGCGGCGACAAACCTCTTCGGCAAATCCGGAGCCGAAGTCCTGCCCTCACTGATCGCGAAGGTCGATGAACTCCGTGCGGCCGCGCCGAAGATGAGCAAAGAGGCGGTGTACGCGTTCGATGCGATCGGCGACGGCCTGTCTCGGCTGTGGACACAGACAAAGAACGTCATCGGCGAAGGGATCGCGAAGGCCCTCACCACCACTATGGACCTCGTCGAGCGGTTCAAGTCCGCGTGGGTATCAGTGCCAGGACCACTAAAAGAGGCTGGCGCGGCGGCCCTTGTCGCGGCCGGTGGTCTCTGGGCGCTTAACGCCGCGTCGGGGGCGCTCGTCAAGACACAGCTTGGTGGATGGGCGCTCTCGGCGGCGGGCGGGATCAAGACGCTCGGGGCGATGACGATGGCCTTCGGGTGGCAAGGCTTTGGCGTCACGCTTGGCGGGTGGGTCGCGCCGCTCACCAAGATTGGGGCGGCGCTCACGGCGATCCCGGGCGGACTCGCCACAGTCGGGGCGGCGCTGGGCGCGGTGGTGGCGGCCGCGGGTGTGTCGGCGGTGCTCGGGGAAAAGGGCTATGACGGGCTGCGCAAGGGCATCGAATCATTGATCGGCCCGTCCAAAGCCTGGCTGGACGCGCAGCAGAAAAACACGGGCGCGACGACGCAAGGGGTCGATGCCGAGGCGCGCTTCATGGACGCGGCCGTGAAGCACATGGACGCGAATCGTGCCCACGCCAGCCTGTTGGACACCATCAAGACCAAGCAAAGTGCGCTGGCCGACGAACTCGGGAGGTTTACCAACGAGACGCTGACGGCGTCTGTGAAAGCCATCCGCACGAATGAAACGGCCTTCAATGCGTGGGCGGAGTCCCAGCATCTCAGCAAGGAGGCGATCGCCTTCCTCACGGCGGAAGCCAAGAAGCAGGAGGAGCAGGAGAAGAAATCTACCGCGGCCATGAAGGAGCAGGCGGCTGAGGCGATGAAGCTTGGGCGCGAGCTCAACACGCTCGGGTTGACGACGCGCGCGGTCGCCAACGAGGACATGGCGGCGCTCCAGAAACAGATCGACGCCGCGGCGAAGCTGGGCGCCATGCCGTTGGAACAGGCGCTCATCGCGCTCCTGCCAGATCTCGAGGCGCTGGCGAAGAAGGCCGATGCGAGTGGCGTGAAAGTCGACGGGCTGCAAGCGGCGCTCGATCGCGCCCGCTCGGCGTCGACTCACGCGGGCGACGCCTTCACCGCCTGGGAGCTCTCGCTCCCCACGGAGAAGATCGGCGATTTGATTAGCGCAACCAATACCCAGAGCGAGACGCTGGATACGCAGGCGATCAAGGTCCGGCTCACGACCGACGCCTACCACGCCTTCGGGCTGAAGACGCCGGACGAGCTGCGGAAGGTCGCGGCCGCGGCGGAGGTCAACTACCGGCTCATCGCTGCGTCGGTGGGCGCATCGGCGCCGGCGGCCGTTGCGGCCTATAAACAGATGGTCGAGGCGCAGATTGCGGTGACCGGCGAGCTGCCGAAGACATGGGCGACGTCGGTCTTGCCTGGCATCAAGAACATACTGGGGCAACTCCAGACCGCGTGGTCTGGCACGTTCGCGCAGATGATGCTCGGCGCGAAAGGGTTCAAGGATGGCTTCCTGGACATCTGGGCCTCGTTGAAAGCGTCGGTGGTGCGGATCTTCGCGGAGATTGCCGACGCCTTCCTCAGCGGCCTCCTGAAGCGGATGCTCGCCGGCCTCGCCGGGAACAAGGCGGCGTTTGCCGGCGGGTTCTCGAGCCTGTTCGCCGGTATGGGGAGCAAGACGAGCGGCGGGCTGGCGTCGTTCGGCTCGCTCTTCACCTCGGCTGGCGGCGCGGCGGCGGCGGGCGGTGGGGGCTTGTCGGCCAGCGCTGGCGGGGTGGCGGCCGGCATGGAGGGCGCGGGATCGGTGGGAGGTGGGGCGGGCGCAGGCGCGGGGCTTGGTGCCACGGCGGCTGGCGTAGGGGCGGGCGCAGGGGTTGCCGTGGGCGGCTTCCTTATCGGCAAGTATCTGGGCGAGAAGTACGGGAAAACCGCCGGCGCGCTCGGTGGCGCGGGCGCGGGTGCGGCGACCGGGGCGGCCGTCGGGTCCGTGGTGCCCGTCCTGGGCACCGCCATCGGCGCGCTGGTCGGCGGGGTGGCGGGGCTGATCGGCGGGCTGATGGGTGCCAGCAAGGCGTACAAGGACATCAAGCAGGCGCGGGCCGAGTTCGAAGGGCAGTTCGGCGGTAGCGACGCGATGATCAAATCGGTCAGCGAGGGCTACGCGTTCCTGGGCAAGTCGGGCACGGAGGCCGAAGCCGCGCTCAAGAACCTGTGGCAGGCCAAGGACATCAAAGCCTACGACGCGGCCGTGCGGGCGATCGTGGAGACATTGGGGGAGGTCCCCAAGAAACAGCTCGAGCTCGCCATCGCGGGGAAACAGCAGTTCTTCGACGACCGCGCGGTCATGAACTGGCAGACAGCGAACGAGCTGGCGGAGAAGTACGGCGGCACGCTCGCCAGCCTCGGTACAAAATTCGAGGGCGCGAAACTGCAGGATTCGTTCAAGGCCATCTGGGACGATTACCAGACGCTCATCGACATGAACGCCGACGCGGGCGACACGTTCAATCTGATGAGCGAGAAGATCGGGACGACGATCAGCGAGGCCCTGCGGCTCGGCACGGAGGTGCCGGAGCAGTTCAAGTCGTTCGCGCAAACGCTGCTTGAGCAAGGGCGGCTCTTCGACGAGAACGGCGTGAAGATGACCGACCTGTCGAGAATCAAGTTCGGCGCGCCGATCATCTCCGAAGTCGACAAGATCGTCGCCAAAATGGACGAACTGATCGAGACGCTCAGGAACAAACTGACGCCGGCGATCAAAGACATCCCAACCCAGGTCCGCGTCAAAGTCGGGTACGACTACGAGAACTACGTGCCACCCGAGGAGGGCGGCGGAGACGATCAGCGCGGCTCTCCCAGTCGGACGCCTGGCTACGCCACCGGCGCCCTCATCACGCGCGAGCACATGGCTCGCGTGGGTGAAGGCGGGGAACCCGAGTTGATCGGGCCGGTCGGGTTCATGGGGGACGTGCTCGCGCGCGCGATCGCCGCGCTCGGGATGGGCCGGTCAGCGCCCACGCCGACGGTGCCAGAGATCGTGTTCCGTCCGCAGATCGTCATCGACGGCCGCCAGGTCGCGGAAGCGATGGCGCCCTATCTCCCCGCCGTGCTGAAGCAGTACGGGTTGGTGCGGACGTGAGGCAGTCATGTCCCTAGACGTCAGCATCGGCGGATCGCCGGTCACGATCGACGAGGGCACGCTGCAGATCGCGGCGGTCATCAACGGGATCGACCGTCTGTCCGTGGAGGTGACGAGCGTCGATGGGTCCGTGCGACCCGCGCTCGGCGCCGCCGTGCTGGTCAGCAAGAGCGTGGCCGTCCTGACCTCGTCCGTGGCTTCTCCGACCGTTCTGACGACCACGGAGCCGCACGGCATCGTCAGTGGGCAGACGGTCACGATCGCGGGCCACACGGGCAGCACGCCAGCCCTGAGCGGGGCCTACGTGGCGACGCGGACGGGCCCCACCACCTTCACGGTGCCGGTCAACGTCACCACGGGGGGGACGGGCGGCACGGTGGCGCGGCGCATCTTTGGCGGGTCCGTGTGTAAGCCGACCGAGCGGGGCTTTCAAGGGGTGGGCCTGACGCCGATCACCACGGCGGTCAACGCGCTCGATTTCAATGCTTTGGCGGATCGGCGCTACGTCACCGCCACCATTCCCGCCGGGACATTGCTGGCCGCACTCCAGGTCCTCGTCACCTACCTGACGCCCTACGGGGTCACGCTCGATTCGGCGCAAGCCACCGGGCCGACGTTGCCAGCGTTGACCTATGACGCGAAGAAACTGAGCGAAGTGTTCACGGATCTCGAAACGCTATCGGGCTACGTGCGCGACATCAGCTACGAGCAGGTCCTCGGCATGTATGCGCCGGGCACGATCGCGGCGCCCTTTAATATTACTGATGGCGATGGCTACGTGGACGGCGACCTCGAGGTCGAACCCGGGGACGAGGGCTACGCAAACCGCGTCATTCTGCGTGCGGGCACGGCCGTGCAGGTCGAAGAGACGGACACCTGGACGGCGAACGGGACCGCCCGGTCGTGGGACTTCACCTACCCGGTCGTGCAGCGGTGGTACGCGGTCTACGTCACGCCACCCGGTGGGAGCGCGACGCTCTACATCATCCCCGAGGATGGCGTGGGTACGACACTGACGATCGCCTTTGCGGCTGGCACGATCAGCCAGAACGTCGGGCAGACGACCTACGTGAGCGGCACAACGATCACCATCCTCTACATGGCGCAGTTCCCGTTCACCGTCCAAGCCCCACTCGCGTCGACGGAACCGACCGCGGAACAGATCGCGCACGGACTCTGGGAGATCGCGGTGGCGGCGCCGGACTGCACGAACGCGACGACGGCGCAGGCCATGGCCGAGGCTGAACTCGACGTGCGCGTGTCGGCGACCGCGCGCATCGTGCGCTATGCGACGTATGCGGATGGCCTCCGGCCTGGTCAGATCCAGACGATCAACAGCACGACGCGTCACATCAGCGTGTCCTGCTTGATCACCGAGGTGCGCGCTCGAGACGTGCGGAACCTCATGCGGTACGACGTGACAGCTGTCGAAGGCACGACGTCGCAGGGATCCTGGCGCGACACGTACCAGCAGTGGTCGGGTGGAGGCACGTCGACGATGGCAGCGATCAGCGGTGGCGGCAGCCCGCCATCCTCCTCGTCCTCGATGCCGACCGTCGCCTATCTGGGCGGCTCACGGCTCAACGGGATCGCGGGCGACGCGGGCACCGTCGACGCGCCGAACCACGTGAGCGTACCCGTGCGTTGGGGCGAGATTGGCTCAGTGACGGTCACGGTCAGCGTCCAGGTCAAGACCAGCAATGCCGCGGTCAGCGTGACGCCCTCGGTCTACGACGACACGGCCAGCGCGGTCGCGGCCACAGGCTCCGCGAGCACGAGCACGACTTGGGTGACGCAGATGCTCACGCTGACCAGGCCGAGCGCCGGGCTGACGCACACCTACCGGCTGCAACTGACGGGCAGCGGCGGGTCGGACGATGTCTTTGTCTGTTCACACCCGGGGGTGCAGATTGTTCCGGCGTAGCGCGGCCACGGTCTTCGTCCTGCTGGCGTGGCTGGCCTGGCCGACGCGCGCCGGCGCGCAGGTGAGTAGCCTGGCGACGCGGTTCGTCTTCGACAACACCACCTGCACGCTGAAGTCTGGCTCCGGCTCCCCCGAAGGCGCGGTGACCGGCAAGGTCTGCGACCTCTACGTGCGGTCGAATGGGGCGCTGACGACAACGGTCTACGTCAAGACCTCAGGCACGGGCATGACCGGATGGGAGGCGCTGGGAGCGGGCACAGTTGGCGGGAGCGGCACCGCTGGCTACGTGTCGAAATGGACGGGGACGGGCACGCTTGGCAACAGCGTCATCGTCGAGGCGGGCGGTGATGTGGGCCTTCCAGAGGTCTCGGCGGGTACTCCGCTCTATGTGTCGGCGACCCGTTCCGTCGGGACCGCTGGCGAACAGCAAACACTCATCGTGGGGGCGACGTATCTGGCGGCCGACTCGTCCCTGAAACAAGTCCTCAGGGTCAACGGGCTCACAGGCAATACCGCTGGGACCGTGGACAACCTCACGGGCGTAACGGCGTACAACTGGAACGATGGGGCTGGCGGCACCACGGCGCAGTCGATTGGGTTTTGGGCGCGAAATGACATTGCTGCGGGGCGCGCGGTCACCTTCGCCATGGGGTTGAGTGTCCAAAACAGCTATTTGGGGTCTGGCGCATCCCTCAATTCGCAGTACGGCGTCTACATCGGGTCGCTCACCTCCGGCGCGGCCAACTATGCCATTTACACGGTCGGAGCCACGCCATCGTATTTCGGCGGCAACGTGGGATTCGGGACGCCGAACCCGGTCAGCGGCGCCGCGCTGACCTCTGGCGGGAACCTCGCCTTTCGTTTAGTCATTGCCCCTGGCGCACCGACAGGCGGCGCGCCGACAGCAGGCGGCAGCGTTAACGATGGGGCGCATCTCTATAAGGCGACGTTTGTCACGGCGGTTGGTGAGACTGAACTCGGCACGGTCTCATCTGTCGTGACAACGGGCGGCGGCAACAATACCGTCCCGCTCAGTGCCATTCCCCTCTCGTCTGATGCTCGCGTCACCGCTCGAAAACTCTACCGCACGAAGGCGGGTGGGTCGTCGTACTTCCTCGTGACGACGCTCAGCGACAACTCCACCACGACCTACATCGACGCCGCCTCTGATGCGAGCCTGGGTGCTGACGATTGGACGAACCGCAACAACTTGACCGCGGGCGTGATCACCGCCACGGATGTGGCGACCTACCCACTTGGTATGGCCTCAACCAACAACACGGGCTGGGGCAAGGGCGTGCTTCTCGCGAACACAACCGGAGGGCACCTGGCTGCGTTTGGGGTCTATAGCCTCTTGAATAATACGGTGGGGAACGGCAACAGCGGGTTTGGTGCCAACACGCTCCGGATGACTGTCGATGGGAACAGTAATACGGCCGGTGGGTACGGCGCACTCTATACCAACGTTTCAGGGAGCGGGAACGCCGCCTGGGGCGTGAGCGCCGGGGCCTTCAACCTCGCCAGTGGTGGCACTTTTCTTGGCGCGCTTGCTGGATTGAGCACGACAACGAACGGCGGTGGCGTCTTTGTGGGGTATGGCGCTGGCTACCACGAAACCGGAGCGATGAAGCTGTTCATCGACAACGCCATGCGGGCGAGCGAAGCAGACGGCAGAACAAAAGCACTCATCTACGGCGAGTTCGCTGCGGCGGTGGCGAATCAATATCTGACCGTCAACGCGCAATTCCACGTCACCGGGACGGGCAACAGTTACGTTCTCGGCAACCTCGGCCTCGGGACGCTCACGCCAGACTACAAGCTACAAGTCGACGGGACGGTCGCACCCGAAACCACGTACGTCTCCGACCTCGGCGCCTTCACGAAGAAATGGCTGACGCTCCATGCGGCAGAACTCCGCGTGGAAACGCTTGTGGCGCAAGAGACGATCGGCACTATTGGCGGGCGCATCCTCGTGGGGCCGACAACGATGCTGGTCGCCGACCTTACGGAGAGCGCGACGAGTCTCCATGTCAAGCATAACCAGCTCAGCAACGACGACCGGGTCTACTTGGAGGCGAACGGCGCCGTCGAGTTTATGGCGGTCGGCTCCCCAGTGACGCGGGGGTATGCTGCGGCCGTCCTTGACGACGCTCCACTGGGGTATTGGAGAGTGGGCGAGTCGAGCGGCACGACGGCGATGGATTGGAGCGGGAATCAGTACGACGGGACGTACAGCGGAGGATACACGCTCGGGGCGACCGGAGCGCTGAGCGACGGCACGACCGCGATCACGCTCGATGGGACAGATGGGGCGAAGGTCACAACCCCCGGCGGGTCCACGTCTTCGATCAATGGCACGAATCAGCTCACGATTGAAATGTGGCTGAACCCGTCCGCGCTGACGGGTTTGAAGATCTTTCTGGGGTGCGGTGGCACGGCAGGAACCTACTTTGGGGCCTATGGGTCTGCGCTCTACATGGTCGTCTGGGACGGCAGCACTCAGCACGTCACGTACGACGGGACCCTCACCATCGGCCAATGGCATCACGTCGTCTTGACGTATGACGGCACGACGCAGCGGGTGTACCTGAACGGGTCTCCACTGAGCCCGTTGCCGTGGACGGGCAACGTGGGGATTGGATCGACGGGGCTCATTCTCGGAAACTACTCCGTGTCTGGGTACGGCTGGCCCGGCTCGCTCGACGAAGTGGCTATCTATAACCACGTGCTGAGTCCCGCACAAGTCGCGGCCCACTACGCCCTACGCACCGATGCGGGAGTGAGCGGACCCTACGTGTACGCGGTGGCCCGGAATCTCGACGGCTCCGGAGCGAACGCCTGGAGTGCCGGGGATGCGGTGTTCAACACCGGCACGACGGGCGACGGGTACATCGATCTCTACTCGGATCGGTCGATTCGAAGCGCCACGCAGTATGGGCCGACCATCGTCGGGACCGTCCGCACGGGGACGACGTACTCGAATCTCGAGGAGCGGTGGGCGATCGGGAACCTGAACGGCTTGTACGGCTACTCGGCCGACACCTACGGCGCGGCGTTCGGCTCGCCGGCGGGCGCCTGGGTGAAGATCGATCCGACGAACGGCGTGCGGATCGGGCATGACGCCACCACCAAGATCCACCTAGCGGCGGACGGATCCGCGTCATTCACGGGCACGATTACGGCGCCGGCCGGGGCGATCGGGGGATGGACGATCGGCGCGACGAGCCTCACCGGCGATACCGGGACCGTGGGCCTCTCGTCGGCGGTCGTCTCCGGTGATGATGTGCGGTTCTGGGCGGGTGATGCCACCCCGAGCGCCGCGGAGTTCAGCGTCACGAAGGCGGGGAACGTCAAACTCGGGATCCTGTATGCGGGCGACTGGTCGTCAGCGGGCTACTACGATGCCTACGACGTGATTCGGCTCTATGCCAACCGGTACATCACGGCGTACTCCACACTGCTCGGCGGGTCGATGAAGATGCTCGGGCTGAACGACACGACGGGCGACGTCGAGATCCACACCTATAGCGACCAGTACAAGGTGAAGGTCTTCGGCTATATCGACAGCACGCTTGGCACCTGGGGCAACGCCCGGTACAACGCGACGGCGGTCACGGGTGCGTCAGGCACGGGCGAGAAGGACCTCCAGAGCACGACGCTCCCTGAAGACTACCTGCTGACGGCGGGACACTCGATCCGCATCCAGGCCAAAGGGACATTTGCCGACAACGCGCACGAAAAGAAGGCGGCGCTGTACTTCGGCGCGACGAAGGTCTGCGAGATCACACAGCAAGCCTGGCAGAACGTCCCGTGGGCCTTCGACGTGACGGCGATGCGGCTGACCTCGACGACGCAGCAGGCGTGGGGGCTCTGGTCCGGCATCGGCACGGGGGCCACCACCTATCTGTGTGTCGCCTCGCCCGGTGAAAACCTCGAGAGCGGCACCATCACGATCAAGACGACGGGCACGAGCGATACGACCGGGGCCGACATCACGTCGGACACGATCCTCGTGAACATTATTCGGTGAGAAAGGGTTTCATGACGCGAGCGAGAGTGTCCTACAGCGTGGTGTTCCTGGTGTGCGTGAGCCTCGGGCTTGCCCTCGAGTGCACCCTGTTCGCGCAGGACGCGAAGCCGAAGCCTGCGGAGGTGCTGGCCACGCAACCCGCACCGCCTCCACTGACCGTGCCCGAGGTGTCGCAGCTCCAAGGTGCGCTCCTGGCGCAGCGCATGGCGAATGCCGAACTGCGCATCCAAGCGGCGCAGCAGGAGATGCAGACCATCAAGGCGGACTGGGACAGGCTGATGACCTCGCTGCAGAAACCCGGCTTCACGCTGAACCCGGGGACCTGGGTCTACACGAAGGTCGAGATGACGCCACCGCCGAAGAACGAGAAGAAGTAGGGCGCGGCTGCGGATTGAGGAGCAATGAAGATGACGAGCACACACGCGGGTCGCTTGGAACGATGGCTCGGCCTGGACGCGGTGACCAAGATCAGCGGCAGCATGCGGGACTGGCCCGGCCCGCCCATCGCGGTGGCTGGCGTCCCGGGCAACGTCTGGGCGATGAGGGGCGGCGACTTCCGTGGCCGCATCGGGGCCGGGCAGTTCACCTGCGCGCTTGACTTTGGCATCGCCCGCGCACAACGCATCTTGCGCGACACGGCTCGTCGTCAGCGGGTGACCGCGTGCGCGGGGTTCGCCTCGCTGTCCGACTTGATCGCGGAGGCGACAGCCGGGAAGCGGCGCGAGATCGTCTTCCAGCGGGCTGGGCCCACCGGTGTCATCGCGGTGACGTCGAGCCTGTGGCGGCTCGGCAACCAGCCCGGCGCGGGGGGCGCGGGCAGCGCGGCGCCGGGCGGCCGAGCGGTAGACGGAACGGTCGCGGGTGCGATCTACGGGCTCGACGCCGTGGGCCCCGATACGCGCCACTTCGTGTCGGCGTGGGCGATCGCGTCAGTCGCTGGTCAGACGCTGTTGCTCTATGACCGGCTCTTCGACGTCGCCTGCAACATGAACAGCACGTCGACACAGAGCGTGACGGGCGTGCCGACACGGTATCAGTCGAGCACGGTGACCGATCCCGACTACGCGGGCGGCAATTTCTGCTTCATCGAGGTCGGCACGCCGGCCCTCGCCGCGACCGCGCACAACTGGACCGTCTGCCGGTATCGCAACCAAGCGGGCGCCGATACGATCTCGTTCCCGTCCATGGCGGGCAACTCGGGCGCGATCGTGGACCGTCTTGACCATCCCATCTCTTCCTGGTTCATGCCCCTCGCGGCTGGCGACACGGGCGTGATGGACCTTGACCAGATGCAAAGCAGCGGCGCGATGGCGACCGGGGCCGGGAACTTTGTGATCGGCCATCCGATCGCATTCCATCCGGTCCCACTCGCCAACATCGCGTGTCAGTACGACGGGATCAACACCGCCTTTAACCTAGTGCGGGTCTTCGACGGGGCAGCGCTCGCGTGGTTGGAACTCAGCAAGCCCTCCACCACCGCGACCACCTACAACGGTGGTGTGACGTTTGTGCATGGATAAGTGATGAGCTTCATGGCGTGGCGAGGCGGGCTCCTCGGAGCCCGCCTCTGGAATCCGGCTCGGCTCCAGTGGGCCCCGACACTCACGGTCCACGACCCGAACCCGCCACTGACGCTGGAAAGTCCGGCGGCGGGTGGGACGGCGTATGACGGCACCGCGTCGTTGACTCTCGCGGCGGCGCTGGATCGGGTCAGCCTCGCCGCGTGGATGGGCGCCGGCGCGTTGCCCGTGTCTGGCGCGGCTGCTGGTGCCAGCCTTGTGGGCTTCGGCGGAAGCGGCATGCTCCAGACGGCTGCCACGGCGTCGCCCGGCAGCGGGGTTGGGTTCGTCGGCGCGTCCGTGCTCGCGCACCTGGCCGCGATGGATGCCGCGGGGGTACGGGCCCTGCTTGGCTCCGGGGCGCTTCCGGTCTCCGGGGGTGTTGCGGGTGGGAGTGGTGCAGGCTTTGTTGGAGCCTCGACCTTGGCGCACCTGGCGTCGCTGAACACGGCGGGCCTCCTGGCGCTCCTCGGCGCAGGAGCCTTGCCAACCTCGGGCGCAGTCGCCAGCAACGGACTCGCGGGGTGGGCGGGGGCGGGCACGTTGCCGGTCGCTGGGAGCGTCACGAACGGGAGCGTGGTCGGGTTCTTCGGTGGCGCGACGCTCCTAGCGCTCGCGGCGCTCGATCAGGTGAGCGAAGCGGGGTGGTCCGGTGCGGGGGCGCTCGGTTCAGCCGCGGCGTTCGCGGCCATCTATGAGGCCATCACCGCTTATCTCGCGTCAGCTGTCCTGGACATGGTCGCGACCATGCCCGTTGGCGGCACGCTGAGCCTGCGCGGGGCAGCGATGCTGACGCAGCTCGCCGGGCTCGATGCCGCGTCCCGCCACGGACTCCTGCTGTCAGCGGCGCTTGGCGTGCTGGCCGACGCGCAGGGCACCGGCATGGTCGGCACATCCGTGACGGCGGCGCTCAGCATCCTCTCCGCGATGGGCGCGCAGAGCCAGGCGGGCCTCACCGGCACGGCGTTGCTGGCCGCGGCGTTGGTCCTGGCAGCATCACGTCAGCCCACGCTGGCGGCGCTCTTCATCGAGTGGCTCGCTGAGGTGATCGTGGCCGCGGCCGTGACCTCAGGATCTCTGACGTCAGCTGGTGTGTCGGGCGGCACGCTGACGAGCCCGACGATCATCAACGACGCACTGACGAGCCCGACGATCATCAACGACGCACTGACGAGCTCGGCGATCATCAACGAAACGCTGCGCTCATCGTAGGCGCGAGAGGAGAAAACCATGAAGGACACGAATCTGGGCGCGGTGGCGATGATCACCTTCTACGAGGCGGTCTGCCGCGACGCGCAGGGGAACATCAAGTGGGTGGCCACCGCGAAGAACCTCGTGGTGACCGAAGGACTCAATGCGCTGATCGCGGCCTGCTTCAAGACCATCCCCGGGTCAGTGACCTGGTATCTGGGACTGAAGTCCACGGGCACCCCAGTGGCGGGCGACGTCATGAACGCCCACGGCTCATGGACCGAACTCGTGGCCTATTCGGAAGGTGCCCGTCCGGGGTGGACGCCGGGCACCGTAGCGGCGGGCAGCGTCAGTAACACCGCCGCGAAAGCCCGCTTCACGGCCAACGGATCCATGACCGTGCTTGGATTGTTCATGACGAGCAACAGCACCAAGAGCGGCACGACGGGCACGTTGTACGGCGCGGCCGACTTCACCGAGGGGTCGCGCGCGATGGTGTCCGGCGACACGCTGGACGTGACGGCGACGGTCAGTGCGACGGCCGCATAAGGGAGGAGGCGGACATGCCAGTGGCATCTCTGGGACCCGTCAACGAGCAGACGAGCGCGCGCTACACGGCCACGCTCACGGATGAGACCGGAGCGATGGTCGACGGCACGGCGCTCGAGACGGCCACCTTGACGCTCAAAGACGTGGCCACGGGGACGGTGATCAATAGCCGTAATGCCCAGAACGTCAAGAACGCCAATGGCGTCACGATCTCCGCGCTGGGGGCGCTCGTCTGGGCCATGGCGCCCGCTGACAATCTCATCGTGGGCACGCAGCTCATCGAGGAACACATGGCGCTGTTTGTCTTCACCTGGGGCGGCGGGGGCGTCAAAGCGTGTCGCCACCCGGTGTCGATCAAGGTCCTGAATCTGGCGGAAGTCACATGAAGGGTCAGACCGCAATGAAACAGGTCGTCGGTGCCGTCGCGATCCTGCTGCTTGCGCTCATCGCGCCCTTGCCGGCGCAGACGCCGTTTCCCTGGGCTGAACTCTGGCGGCCGGCGGTTCATACGTGGACGTTCATTGCGGACGCCGAAACGATCGCGGTGCCGTTCACGCACGAGGTGCGCGTGCTCGCGATCGATGCACTGTCCGCGCCGGGTGAGAAGACCGTCTGGCACGTGCTGCCGCGCACGCTCGGCACGGTGACGCTGGATGATGCGACCGGCCTCTCCGGCGTCTTCTCGCCAACGGGTCCGACCGGCACGGTGCAGATCTGGTCACGGACGGGGACGCATCCGTGGCGCGTCCTCACGGTGCACCTGGTCGCGTCATGGCCGTGGCGTAGCGGGATCACGACGGGGGAATCCTGGCTGAAAGGGTCACGGTGAGGGCCATGAACCTGACGCCTGATCGCTATCCGGATTGTGCGGGGACATGCGAATTACTGGACCAGCAGGTGACGCGCACAGAGCGCTGCATCGTCGCCTTGCGCAAGCTCGCAAGTGCGCTGCATCGGCTACATCGGCTGAGGCCAGACAGCACGTGGCCGAATTGTCACGAACACTTCTGTTTGGTCGCGCACGACGCGATCGAAGGACGTCTCCGGAAGGGAGACCCGAACGCGTCGGGCCAGATCGTCTCCCAGGTGTTTTCGGACGATATGGAGGCTCCATGAACCTCAGCGATGGGCGGCATCCGATTTGGTCGATCCTGCGCATGGCCGTGCTGATGGGCGGGGCGTGTCTCATCCTGTCGATTACCGCCAGCCACTTCGACGCGGGGGAACTCAAGGCGGCCGGTGGCGTCGGGGCCGCCTCGCTCACGTTCGACTTGCTCAAGCGCGCGTTCGTGAAAGAGACGTGACGTGATGATGATCCGTCCGCGCGCTGGCTGGTCTCCGCGCTTCTCGCCAAGTGGCCAGTGGTGTGCCTATCAGTCCAGCCAGGTAGCGGAGCCGCGTCATCCGACGGTGCGTCTCGTCGCGCTGGACTCGGGCGAGGAAGTAGAACTCGCGCCTATCGACAACGAGGCCGCCGCGTATCCCTGCGGCTGGTTGGACAACAGCCACCTCGCCTACCTCGCCAGCTACCGCCAAGATCGCAAAGGTCCGTTCGACCTCAAGGTTGTCGAACTGCCCTCGCGGAACGTGAGCCGCATTGCGTATCTCCCAGCGTCCTGGCTGGATGGGGTCCGCTGTGTCGCCGCGAACGGGCACTGGGCGGCGGCGTGCGGTACGACCGTGATGGTGGACGGGGTGATCTGGAGCGAGCACCTGCACTGGCGCATCGCCTGGGATGGGCACCTGCTCGCGGTGCCGACATCGCAGGGGATTGAGGTCTGGCAGATGGCCGGGGGCGTCGGGATGCACCGGGCCAGTTATCCCGCAGCCCCCGGCGCGGTCGTGATGGACATCAATGTCTGTGATCCCTACCTCGGCTATGGCTATGGCCAGTGCCGCCTGATCGACATGGCGACGGGCATCGACACAGACGCGCAGATCAACCCACGCCCGGAGCGCGAATCCGCGCCGCAGGTGGTGGACGGGTGGGTCTGGTCGTTCCGCGAGAAGCCGACACCGATGGTGATGGGTCGGCCGCTGGGCGAGACCGCCTGTATTCAGGTGCCGGTGCCGGAGTCCTGCGTCTACCTCCACGTCGTGAAGCGCGGAAGCGACTGGCTCATCGCGACGAACGGAGACCAGGGGCAAACCTACATCCAGAGCGTGTCGGTGGACGCTGAACGGAAGCCGCTCGTCAATGTCCCGTCCGTTCCGGCACCCGAACCCGTGCCCGACTATCCGAGGCTCCAGTACCCCGCGCTCATCGGCGCCTATTTCGTCGGGACGTACCGCTGGCCTTCGACGCTGGAGAACTCGAACGGCTGCAAGGACGTGTTTGGCAACTGCGCGGTCGTGGTCGGCGAGAGCGTCGCCGCGCAGACCCTCGACCCCTGCATTGACGGGCAGGTGCGCTATCGGATCATCGACCCGAGCACCATCCCCGTGATGGCGGACTCGCTGGAGCACTGGGCGACCGTTGCGGCCATCTCGATTGCGGCCGAAGGCACGGCCGACCCGGTCGCGATGATCCGCAAACTTCGGCAGTGGTCCCGCGACACCATGGACTTCTTCGGCGTGCCGTTCAAGCCAATCATCGTCTATCTCGGCAGCGATCTGGACGCACTCTACCGCGTCACCGTAGATGACGCGGACACGTGGGCCGGGGTCCAGCTCTACCTCGAACCGGGACAGGGACCGGACGATCTGCGACAGCTCGCTGCAGTGTCGCTCGCGCGGCTCGCCGGTTTGCACATTGTCCAGATCGCGCAAGCCTACGACCGAAACGGCACATACGCGGGGGACGTGTCCGCCCTGGTGCCGGTCTATCACGAGCTGGCCGCGCAGTTGGGGCCGCGGCACAAGGGCACGCTGGCGTTCAGCTACAAGCGAAAAGGCGGGATCGTGGATCTCGTGACGTCGGGTAAGTTCCCGACACTACACGCGCAGTGGATCGCGTTCGGGAACGCGGTGCCGCGCCCGTAAGAGGACAGCCATGCCCGAGACCGACCATGTGACCGGCGCAGAGTTCGGGAGGTGGGTCGAGTCGGAAGAAGCCTTCCGCGCACGCCTGGAGGCGCGCCTGGCCGAGACTGCG
>Ga0315273_10001144_pt1 | contig 29624 bp, 27 predicted proteins | sample YL17G02_0_MG_FD_205753 | JGI IMG/M metagenome (GOLD analysis project Ga0315273, IMG submission 205753) | Sediment microbial communities from Yellowstone Lake, YNP, Wyoming, USA - YL17G02_0 | ecosystem: Environmental > Aquatic > Freshwater > Lake > Sediment | place: USA: Wyoming | collected... | reverse complement strand
GAGAAGTGGTACGGCGTCACTTACGCCGCCGACAAGCCCAAGGTCAAGGAGGCAATCGCTCGAATGGTCCGCGCGGGCGTCTATCCCGCCGGCCTTTGGGGAGGCGAACCGTGAGCGCCGGAGTCGCCGAGATCGCCGGTCACTTCCAGTTCGAGGGCACGCTGATCGATGCGACGCCTTACGGAAACGGCCATATCAACGACACTTACGCCGTCCGCTGCCGGCTGCCCGATGGAACGATGCGGCGCTACCTGCCCCAGCGGATCAACCGCAACGTGTTCCGCGATCCCGTCGCATTGATGAGCAACGTCGAGCACGTCACACGGCATTTGCGGGCGAAAGTCATAGCCGCGGGCGGCAACCCGCAGCGAGAGACCCTGAACCTGGTGCCCACCCTCGACGGGGGACCGTACATCCGCGACGCCTCAGGCGAGTTCTGGCGTGCGTACGTCTTTATCGAGGGCGCCACGGCCTACAGCTGCGTGACCAGCCAGGAGCAGGTCTACAGCACGGCCAAGGCTTTCGGCAGTTTTCAGCGGCTTCTGTCCGATTTCCCCGCCGATGCGCTGCACGCGACCATACCAGACTTCCACAACACGCCGAAGCGCTATGCGGCCTTCCTCGAGGCGGTCGAACTGGATCGTGCGGGCCGCGCTCACTCGGTGGCGGGGGAGATCGAATTCGTCCTCCGGCGCGCCGCCGACACGGCAGTTCTGGAGAACCTGCGCGGCCAGAGCCTCCTCCCCTTGCGCGTCACCCACAACGACACCAAGTTCAACAACGTCATGATCGACGATGCCACCGGCGAAGGGTTGTGCGTGATCGACCTGGACACCGTGATGCCCGGGTTGGCTCTCTACGACTTCGGGGATGCGGTGCGCAGCGGCGCTGCGCGGTCGGCCGAGGATGAGCCGGACGCCGCAAAGGCCGGCATGTCGCTCGAGACGTTCGAGAGCCTGGCGCGCGGCTATCTCGACGCGGCGCGCGACTTTCTGACCCCCATTGAGATCGACCACCTGGCGTTTTCGGCCCGGGCAATCACCCTTGAGCAGGTGATCCGCTTCCTGGGCGACTACCTGAATGGTGACACCTACTACAAGATCCACCGCGAGCATCACAACTTGGATCGCGCCCGCACACAGATCAGAATGCTCGAGGAGATGGAGCGGAACTTCGACCGCATGGAGGCCATCGTCGCGCTGTACCGGTAAATTGGAGGACTGCCGATGACCTTCGCAATACTACCATTGAGCGGCGAGCGCCTGGAATCGCGATATCTCGGCGACCGGGCGGTCTGGCTCGGGGCAGCGGCTCTCTAACCACGACTTCATCCGGCGGCACGCCTCGGCGTGGATCTCGTCGGGCAGCATCCAATCGGCCGAATAGACCCGATCGAGGTGGCGCTGGGCCCGATCCCGCGCCGAAAGCGGCGTCCCGGCGTGCTCGACGAGCACGACATGCTCGGTGCACGCTCCCATTTCGCGCAGCAACCCCTCTAACGCCTCATCCTGGCTCTCGGCGCCGTCATGCCCCAGACCCGGGCGCAGCGCGACGCGGTCGATCCCAAGCTCACTCAGGATTGCGCTCCACCTCCGGTTGACGCGCCTGTGCGGGGAGCTGGCAACATTCTCTTCGTGTTCGTCGCGGCAGATCAGCACCCGGCCGCCCGGCCTTCGCAGCACCCGTTCCGTCTCCTTAACTGCCGTCTGCCAGCCGTCGACCAGGTGCAGAACGTGCACGACGATAGCCACGTCGAAGCTGCGCTCCGCCAGCGCGAGATGGGTGACGTCGGCTTGGAGAAGGCGGGGTAAACAAGGCGGCCCGTCCGGCGCTGTTGCGAGCTTTTGCACGAGCCGCTCCATCATCGGCCTTGAGATGTCCACGCCGGTGTAATCGTAACCCCTCCGGAAGAATGGCTCGGCGATACGCCCTGTCCCGACGCCGAGCTCCAGGAAGCGCGAACCCCTGTCGGCGCCGGTGTACGCCAGGATGGCATCCCGGATCCGCTCGGCGACGCCGTCCGCGAAGCCGCGCGTGCTGTCGTAGAAATCCGCCGCGCGGTCAAAGGCAATGTGAGGCATAGCTCCTCCAGGCTGGCGATCACCCCAGTCCACTCTCCGGAAATGTGCGCGAGGACAAGGCACGCCGGCCAGGTCTCGCGGTCCGTCACGCTGGCAGGCTGACAAATCGTAGCCTTGTTGACGCCTTATGGTTTTCGGGTGCCTCCTTGGGCCCCTCCGCCAACCATGCCCCTCTCGAGTTAAGGTATCTGGGAGGGTTGAGTCTGTCAAGGGCCGCGAGGTTCGGGCGCCTGACTCCTAACTCCTGACTCCTTCCGGAGGGTCATGCGGGGGTGAGGGCCAGCTCGAACGCATGGCGCTGATCTCGAGCGCCAGCGAGTTGAGCACCGCCGGGCCCTGGATGCACCCACCTAGCATCGCATCGTGTGTACGGCGCACGGGGCGCGCAGACGCACGAGCGGGCCGCCCGCCATTGGTCGGCCCGCTCGTGTGTTTGATGCCTGACGGTGTTCCCCCGGTAGGCCCCAGGGCACGACGCACCTTGGGCGCGTACAAGATGTACTGTTTCGCCGGGTCTGCCCCAGGCCCTCGTCCGGTATCCACCTTCTCAGGCGTAGCTATTAGGCGGGTCAGGGTTCGAGTATGCTGACTTTCGTGATCTCGCGGCCCGTCGTGTCGAACAAGTGAACCGCGCACGACATGCACGGATCGAACGAGTGGATCGTCCGCAGCACTTCGACCGGCTTCTCCGGGTCGGCGATAGGTGTCCCGATCAGAGCCTGCTCCCAGGCGCCTCTCTGGCCCCGCGCGTCGCGCGGCGAACCGTTCCAGGTAGAAGGGACGACCATCTGGTAATTGTCGATCTTGCCGTTCTTGATCGACACCCAGTGCCCCAGGGCTCCGCGAGGCGCTTCCGTAGCACCCCATCCCGTGGCCTGCGCTGGCCATGTCGAGGGGTCCCATTTCGTCTTGTTATGGATCTCCAGCTTGCCCGTCTTCATGTTCTGCTCGAGCTGGTTGATCCACGAGCCGATTTGCTCGGCGACGAGCTGGGTCTCCACCCCGCGCGCTCCAACACGGCCCAACGTGGAGAAGAGCGCAGGCGCCGCGACGCCGAGCGAAGCCAGCAGATCGTTCACCAGGTCGCGCACGCGCTTGTGCCCCGAGGCATAGGCCACCACCATACGCGCGAGCGGCCCGACCTCCATCACCCGCTCATTGTAGCGCGGCGCCTTGAGCCACGAGTACTTGCCGTTGGTGTCGAGGAACTTGTCGCTGTAGTCCTGCTGAGGCCCGGTGTAGTTCACGTCTGTCGTGCCCGAGCCCGGGTGCTTTCCCGCGCCGTCGCCCTCCGCATACGAGTACCAGGAGTGGGCGACGTACTCCTTGACCAAGTTTTGGTCCAACGGCTGCGCAGAACCCAGGTTCTTGTCGAACACCGCGCCGGACTGCATCCAGAGCGCGGAGGGCGATCCGCTGCCGTTCATGGGAAAGTCCCCGAACGAGAGGAAGTTGCCGGGGCCGCCGCCGACCTGCGTCCACTCCGGGTAGTACGATGCCACCATCATGAGATCGGGCATGTAGACGCGCATCACGAAGTCGAGCGCCTTGGCAGCCAGGGTCTTCAACTGCGCGATCCGGTCCAGGTTGATCCCATCGACGCCTTTCGGATCGACCGGCGACGCCATTCCGCCGACCAGGTAAGTCTGGGGGTGTGGGCTCTTGCCGCCAAGGATGGCGTGCATCTTGCCGATCTCGCGTTGCCAGTCGAGCGCCTCCAGGTAATGCGTCACGGCCAGCAGGCTGGCCTCCGGCGGCAGCTTGTAGGCCGGGTGGCCCCAATACGCGTTTGCGAAGAGCCCCAGCTGCCCGCTCGCCGCGAAGGTCGCCAGCCGGTTCTTGACGCCTGTGAAGTAGGCGGTGCTGCTATTGGGCCAGTCGGAGATCGCCTTCGCCAGCCGGCTCGTCGCGGCCGGATCCGCCGAAAGGGCCGCGGTCAGGTCCACCCAATCCAACGCGTGCAGGTGGTAGAAGTGGATCACGTGGTCCTGCACGAACTGGGCCCCTTCGAGTAGGTTGCGCAACAGCCGGGCATTATCGGGGGCTACAATCCCCAGAGCATCTTCGACCGCCCGCACCGATGCGATGGCGTGTACCGTCGTGCAGACGCCGCACACGCGCTCGGCGAACAGCCAGGCATCGCGGGGATCGCGGCCCTTCAAGATCGCCTCGATCCCGCGGAACTGCGGGCCGGTGCTCCAGGCATCCGTCACGCGCCCGTTCTGGATGGTTAGCTCAATGCGGAGGTGCCCCTCGATCCGCGTGATAGGATCGATCGCAATCCGCTTCACCCCGGGCCGCGGCGTAGGCTGCGGCGGGGGCGGCGCCGGCAAGGGGCTGATGAATGTGGTGTTCTTACCCACCACAGGGAGAAATTCCTTCGGCATCAGTTAGCTCCTATCGTTGTGGCCGGACCGGACCGAGGTCCGGGTGCAGTCATTGTAGCGCTGCGACTCATATGGGCAGCGGGACGTAGAACGGCAATTCGGCATCCCAGAAACTCCGTCCGGTGCAGCCGATGCAGGGGTGACCGGCGCCGACCGGCCAGTTCGTTCCGTCGTTCCACTTGACCGTCGGGCAGTTGGCTCTTGTTTCCGGTCCGCGGCAGCCCAGCTTCAACAGGCACCAGCTCTGGGCCACATGCGGATCGCTCCAGTCCACTGCAAATTCCCCATCCTCGAAATGCGGGCGCCGGTGGCACTCGTCGTGAACCAGCCTGCCATAGGCGAACGTGGGCCGGCTCTGGGAGTCGAGCGGCGGCAGGGCCCTGTTCGTGAGGTAGTACACGATCAGGGCGGCGAGATTGGTTACATTCATCGGGCAACCCGGGAGGCTGACGAAGTTCTTGATCCCCGGCACGGCCTGCGGAACGCCGACCGCACCGGTCGGGTTCGGCGCCGCGGCGGCGAGGCCGCCCGACGCGGAGCAGCTGCCCACCGCGATGGTCGCCGCGGCCTTGCTGGTCGCCTCGCGCACGATGCTCTGCGCCGAGCGGCCTCCGACCGCACAGTAGAAGCCGTTCAATCCGGTCGGAATGCTGCCCTCAACGACGACAAGGTACTTCCCAGCATAATTGTTGATCGTGTCGGTCAGGGACTTGGTGGCCAGCTTGCCTGAGGGCACCATCAGCGTCTCGTGGTAGTTGACCGAGAGGATCTCGAGCAGGATTTCGGCGATAGTCGGCTTGCCCGAGCGCAGCAACGACTCCGAGTCGCCTGTGCAGCCCTGGAATTCCAACCAGACCAGGGGAGGCCTGAAGGCGGCCGTACTCAGGGCCGTGATGATTTTCTCGGTCAGAACTTCCGGCGCGGCGTTGATGGCCGGCAGAGCGGCGGCGTGCATTCCCAGGGCACCTGCGACGGTGGGTGAGATCGCAACCGGGGCAGCCAGGGTGGCGCCCATAAGCGCGCAAAACTTCAAGAAGGAGCGGCGAGAGACGCCGCGCTGCTCCAATCGTTGCTCGAGGCTTGTCTTATCGGACATGGATTTCCCTCCAAGGCTGGGTGGGTTCGGCGTGCTATTGGGCGCGCGTGTCATCGGTTCCCGTCCCGTGGCCGTGCAGCACGCGGATGTAGATGGCTGCTACCGTGCCATCGGCGTTGCGCGTACCAAAGACCCATACTTGAGCGCCTTCGCCATCATCGCCCAGCAATTGCAGTTGCTCGATCCAGGTGGGAACGTTGACGTGCACCGTGCGGCCCGAAACGACCCAGTCGCCGGTGCGGTTCCTTCGCTCGGGCATGTCGCTCACGGTTCCTATAAAGGCGATCCGCCTCCTAGACGGCGCAGGCGTGGCGGTGGGCAGCGGCGTCGCAGTGCTCGTCGGAGGCGGTCCGCCTACGATGTTGGGAGTCGCTGTCGCAGTGGGCCGGACCGGCGTGTTGGTCGCCGTCGAAGATGGCGGGAGCGGCGTGCTTGTGTACGTCGGCGGCACGCGCGTGTACGTCGCGGTGGGCCCGGGCGGGACCGGTGTGTTGGTCGCAGTTGGCGGCACGCGTGTGTACGTCGCCGTCGGCCCCGGCGTGACTGGCGTGTTGGTGGCGGTTGGTGGCACGCGGGTGGCGGTTGGTGACACGCGTGTGTACGTCGCCGTCGGCCCCGGCGGAATTGGCGTGTTGGTCGCAGTTGGCGGCACCCGCGTGTTCGTCGCCGTAGGAGGCGGCGGGACCGGTGTGTTGGTCGAGGTTGGCGGGACGCGTGTGCTGGTCGCCGTTGGCGGCACGGGCGTGTTCGTGTTTGTGGCCGTCGGGGGGACTCCAACCGGAGTGTTCGTCGGTATGGGGGTCGGCGTCGGGCAGACCCCATCACCCGGGAAGGTCAGGGCCCTGATCTCCGCGATGTTGGAGAGCCCATCACAGTCGGAGTCGAGGCTCTCGATGGCCGTGAAGCTGTGTCCGTTGCGCGCAAACGCCAGGCCGTACGGGTTCCGGGTTGTACTGGTCGTTACGGCACTTGTCGTGTGGCAGAGGAGGCATGTGTCGAGCCGCGTGCCAGTGATATTCGGGTACTGGGTATTGGCATCAGTAAGGTAGAAGTCGCTAGCGACGATCTGCTGAGGGCGAGTGAGCATCACAATACCTGTCACCAGCAAGGCCAGTCCGGCCGCAAGCAATAGGCGACCGGCGCGCAAACGCGTGCTTTTCATAACTGGTTCTCCCTCCTGAGGTTGGTTCGGGCGGCGGAGCTCGGCCGCCCTGCCAGCGTTCTTCCCGCAGCATGCACATGCTGTTTGAAAGGACTATGCAACCGGACTCGCGACGGGGCTCGGTGCATCTGGCTGAGCCCCCGGTGAAGCCGGAAAACCGGCCACCGGATCAAACGTATCGCCAGGCTGCGAGCGCAGCCTGCATGAGGGCTCAATGAGGAAAACGCATGAATGTACCAAAGGATACGGGCGTTGGTAGGAGATCGCTGCGAGGAATTACTACATGGCCCTCGAGCTTCAGCAGCCGGTCGTACGCCCGCCCGAGAGGATGGCGTCTCGCTCGCTGCGAGCGAGGATTCCAAGCGCGGCGTCATTCCCCGGCGGAGTTGGCCAAACAGCAATTGCTTGCGGACGATCGAAGTTGCTACGTCGCAGAAGAAGTTCCTGCTTGTGACATGTCATCGCGAGCGAAGCGAGGGGCGCGGCCTTGGAGCATTTCGCCCGGGCGGCACGGGGAACTCGCAAAGACGGGAGGTTGGCCGGCTGCCGGGCGGCAGGCGAGGCGAAGCCGGGCGGAAGTGCGCCGCGAAGCGCGGCATCCACCCGGCGAGGGACGCAATTTAAACGGCGATGCCCCCAGGCGAGACTAGTACGCTCCGGCCGCCTAGGGTGCCGGGATTGTCGACACGGCGTATAGTAAGCTGTCGCCCGAGCCTGTCTGAGCGATCCAGAACGAGGCCGGGTTGGACGTGGTGTTGAAAACCTGGACGTGGAAACGGTCCGCGAACGGAGTCCGGTTCTTCCACGTCAGGTTGTCGCCCGCGTGAGAGTTCACCGTGCCCTTGCCGATGGCGCCGGCAGAGAAATCTCCGAAGCCCATCCACTTCCACGCCTGGTCCGTGTAGACGTTGAACTTGAGCGCACCGGCAGGATTGCTGGCAACCTGGATTTCGGCCCCCTCGTCATTTCCGCTGTAGTCCAGGACGAACTCCAGCGGCTTTTCGGCGATCGGTACCCACTTCCCGACCCCAATCGCCGGGTACACGGCTGCAGGCGCAGGGGTCGAGGCGAAAGCAGGCGTCACGGTCCAGGCCGCGACGACAATCACGGCCAGCACCAGCCCTATCTTGCGCAAGGAATGTCTGTTCATATCGGCTTCCTTCCTACTAGGGTGACCGGCCTTGCCCGGCCGGAGAGCCGCATCACAATCTGCGGTATTCCAATTATATATTATAGCATTCTTTTTCGTATTCGTCTAGTGGCAAATTATCCAGTTTCTTGACAGTCGCCAAATCGGCCCGTATACTCCGGGAAACTCCGCATGGGTATCGTAGGACCTCTCAATACAGAAGGGCGTGCACCTATTGGATCAGACTAACCTCGCCGGCGGTCTTGTTGCATTGCTTTCAGCCTTTGTGTGGGGGACCGGGGACTTTTTCGGGGGAGTCGCAACGCGTCGCAGCAGCGAATTCCAGGTGCTGGCGCTCGCCTCGGTGTCGGGGCTGGTTGGACTGCTCCTGGCGATGTGGGCCGCCGGCGAAACCTGGCCGGGGCCAAGGTCGCTCGCCCTGAGCGCCGCGGCCGGGCTTTCCGGCGCCATCGGCATCGCCGCCCTGTACCGGGGACTCGCGATCGGGCAGGCCGCTCTCGTCGCACCGACAGCTACCTTGATTGGCGTCGCGGTGCCCGTCATCGTCGAAGGCTTGCTTCACGGAGCGCCGGCGCCGGTGCGGTTGACCGGCATGGCTGCAGGCGTGGTGGGCATCTGGCTGGTCACGGCCGGTGCAGGGGGTTCCAGGGACCTGGACGGATTGGGCTCGGCTGTGTTAGCCGGGATGGGGTTTGGGGGGTTCTTTCTGCTAATCGCCGGCACCGATCCGGGAAGCACGTTCGCACCACTCGTCGTCTCAAAAACCGCGGCCGTTCTCCTGGCGCTGGGGGTTCTGTTGGCCAGGCGCGAGGGCTTCCCTTCGGTTCACGACCGCCCCCTTCCTCTTGTGGCGGGCCTCTTCGACGCGGCCGGCAATGCGCTTTTCCTGGCCGCGGCCCGGCTGACACGCGTCGAGCTGGCTGTGGTGATCTCGTCGATGGCCCCCGCAGTGACCGTCCTGCTGGCAGCCGTTGTGTCCCGTCAGAGGGTGTCGATCCGGCAGAAGCTGGGCGTCGGCATCTGCCTGGCGGCTATCGCGCTCATAGTCGTATGAGGCGAGGCACTGCAGCAAGCCGAGCAGCCGTCATTGTCGCTCGTGCTCTTCGGCCCTCTTCTCGTGCAGCAGACCACCAGGGCCATACTGCCCGTAGCGCCTGGCAGTCTCGACCATCGCTGCCGAGTTCTCGGGCGGAGTCGTCGCCGGGAGGGTGCAGCCGGGGCTGAGGATGAATCGCCCGCTCGATCCCAGCGCCTCGATCGTCTCCCGGCAGCGCCGCTCGACCTCCTCCGGCGACCCCAGCGCCATGACCCCGCTCGGATCGACGTCGCCCACTATGACAGCGGTCGTGGCCGCGCGTGCCCGGGCATGATCGATCTTGTAGTCGATCTCCAACAAGGCGGCGCCTGTTGCGCCCATATCGGCAATGATGGGCGTGGCGTTGCCACAGATATGGAGGACGAGAGGGATCCCGCGCTCGTTCAGCTCGCCTGCGATGCGGCGCTCGTACGGGAATGCGAACTGGCGGTAAATCCGGGGCGAGCACACATCGGGGGAGGCCAGCGCATCGCCGATCTCGACGAAGTCGGCGCCTGCTTCCGACTGCGCCCGGGCGTATATCAACGCCTGCTGGGAGCAGAACTCGAGAAGCCGGTGCGCCCCAGCGTGCAGCTCCGGTGTTACCAGGGCGACAAGCCAGGCTTCCATCCCAAGCAGCAGCGCGGCCAGGTCGAACGGCCCCTGGTCGGCCTCCCCGACGATGCAGGCGCGTTGCCCTACCCCTTGCCGCACGAGCCGGGTTGCGAGCAGCAGCTCGGGCAGGTGGCCGTCCCGCTTGGGGTCAATGGACTCCAGGCGTTGAAGATCATCCAGGCTTGCAAGTACCGGCTTGGTGACGCGAGGCGGCTCATCGTCCGGATATTCGACGTCGCAACCCAGCGCTTCGGCCAGGGCAGCGGTCCCATTTTCGAGGTCGATGACGTCGTGCCCCAGCCGATCCCATGCCGAAAGCTGAGCCTCGGCCATCATTGCGCCGCTCCTGCAGAAGGCGCCCATGTTCATTCCCGCCAGCCAGGCGGTGTTCTGGAAGTTCTGCAGGAGCACGGGCACGCGGTCCGGCAGCTCGCCGGCCAGCACACAGCGCACCCGCTGTGGAGACGTCATAGTGTCCGTCATCTCAGTGTCCTCCTCCATGCCTGATCCACCTACGTTGCCAAGATATCACCAAGGAGTTGGGGCGTCAAGGAACATATATCGTGTGCTATAATCAGACCCTTACAGCCGAGGAAGGAGACAAGCATGGACCATCGAATCCTGTTCGAAGCGTGCGTCGATTCCGTCGATGCGGCCGTCGCAGCTCAGGAGGGAGGCGCGGACCGGGTCGAGCTGTGCGCCGACTTGCTCGAGGGCGGCTGCACACCCAGCCCCGGGACAATCCGGCTGGCCCGGCAGCGGCTGGACATCCGCATGCACGTCATCATCCGGCCGCGAGGCGGCGACTTCTGCTATTCGGAAGCCGAGTACGAGACGATGAAGCTCGACATCGAGTTCGCCCGCCAGGCGGGGGCGGACGGCGTGGTAGTCGGGATTCTAAATGAAGACGGAACGGTCGACGAGCGTCGGACGCGGGTGCTGATTGACCTGGCCCGCCCGATGAGCATCACTTTTCACAGGGCTTTCGACGTGACATGTGACCCGTACGTCGCTTTGGAGACCCTCGTCAGGCTGGGCGTGAACCGCATCCTGACTTCTGGCCAGGAGCCGTCCGTGCTCGAGGGGTTGGACTTAATCGCCGACCTGGTTCGGCGAGCGGGTGAGCGCGTAATTATCATGCCGGGCGGAGGCGTCACCGAGCGGAACATTGCCAAAATCGTGTCTCAAAGCGGCGCTCGGGAGGTCCATGCCGCGGCCGCAGCGACAGCCGCCGGACGAATGCGGTATCACAACCCGCGCGTGTTTATGGGCGGCGAGCTGCGCCCGCCAGAGCACTCGTTAAACATCACCGACGGCGAGCGCATCCGCGCCCTGGTGAGCGCGCTCCGGTGAGGCGTCATTCCCGTTTGCATGCCTTTCCAGGCGTCAGAAAGCCGGTCACAACCTGCTCGAAGCAGTCCCGCTCCTCGATGAAGGGGTAGTGCCCGCTGCGCTCTAAGATCTCCAGGCCGTCCTGCACAACGCATGAAGACCTGCCGTACCGGGCGCGATCAATGCCAAGGATCGCCCAGGAGTGCGCAGTGGCGGCGCACTCGACATCCATGCGCGCGGCGCGCGGCAGCCGTCACGTCACATCCACCAACGGCGCGATGCGGGCGATCGTATCCGCTACGAACTGGCTGTTTTCGATACTGATCTCGATCGCGCCATGCGGGCAGACATTGGCGCAGCGGCCGCAGCCTCGGCATGCTTCCCCGATGGTCGAGCGGCCGTCCTCCAGCCGGATTGCGCCCACGAAACAGACCCCGTCAGCGCACGTCCCGCATCCCACGCAGCGGTCGCTCACCTCAACGCTCACGCCTTCCATGCGTGTGACGTGGCCCGAAATGTGCTCCGATACGTCCGGCAGCATCCGCCAAAGGCAGCAGCACTGGCAGCAGTTGCAGATCGTCAGGAGACGGTCACCCGCCCCAACACCCATCCACAGAGTATCCAGCTTGTTGCGGCCGACCAAGTGGACCAGGCCGGCCTCACGACAGCGCCGCACGTGAGCCAGCGCCTCGTCCCTGGTGACCCGGCGCCCCAGGTGCGGGTCGATACCGGCCGCCGCGTCCCCGAGGAACAGGCATCCGAGGTCGACGGGGTAGTCCCCGCAGCTGCTCGCATCACGGCACAGGCACGCGTTCATGATCCAGTGGAAGCCCGCCGCTTCGATGAAGTGTTCGACGACCTGTGAAGGAAGCGCTACGTCTGGGGCCGCCTCGACAGCCCGGCCGACCGGGACCTTACGAATGGCGTGTTCCCGCACCGACTGGTCGGTGGGGAGGTACACCAGGTCGTCGCCGGCGAAGAGCCAGCCGTCCACAAGCCGGCCCAGGATCGGCGCCCGCGTGGCACGGGCCGCGAGAAAACGGCCCGGAAAGCCGCGTTTGATCAGGGCAACCAGCCACATGGGGCGGCTCATGGGGTTCCTCTCCTGGCTTTGAAGGGTACGTCCTCCAGCGGAACCGCGCCAAGCGGCCGGCGTAGCTTCAAGCGCAAGCAACTCGCTTTGGGACGGACAACCACTCAAAGCATCGACTGCGAGCGCTGGTCGACACCGCCTCAGCCCGCGCTGTCATGGACCTGCAGGTGCCGTTGGTCGACCGGCCGGTCACTTGGCTGCCCGAGGCGATGGTCCAGCCAGTTGGGGCCGCAATCCGGCCGCCCACGCCCTGATGGCGATCCAGTTGCGGCGGTCGCCGGGCTGCGCGCCGACGACGACCAGCACGAACAGCTGTTGGAAGATGTTCAGCCTGGTCAGATCCAGTTTGCCAGCGAAGAATGCGGCGCTCACCGGCCGGACGCCGGGCGCCGCGGCGAGTGCCGGCTTGAGGTAGTTGGCTACCGTCGCGTATCGCTCTTTGAAACTCAGCCTCTCCGGGTTTGAGGGGGCCTTTGCGAGGGCAGGGTCTTCGAAGACAGGCACATCGCCGGGGGTCCTGGCCGTAACCCTGGTGAGGCTCATGGCGGTGAAGAAGTATGCCACGGGCACCAGCCCCAGCGAGTCCCTGTGCCTCTTCACAAAGCCGGCCGCCTCGCGGTGCCATCCCATGATCATAGGCCCGCCGACGACGACGGCCTGATAGGCGCCGAGGTCCTTGACCTCCCTGATCGGACGGACGTCGACCTCTAGAGTGGCCGCCGCCCCTTCAGTGCTATCGGATTCTGGCGCAGCCAGCTCCTTCCCGATCGCTTCCGCCACCTTGCCGGTGGTCCCTGCGCTGCTCGCGTATGCCACTAACACCCTTGTTTGCATGACTGAGACCCTCCGACTTGTGCCTTGCTCTCCTCCGGCCCGATTCTCCAGGCTGTCACCAGTGTGCCACGCAGAGCAACGGCCGCCATCGGCAGCATCCGGTAGCGCTGATCATGGGAAACCGGAAGCCCCGGTCCGTGGGGCCTCAGGGTTTTCGTGTACGGTCCATATCGGCGTCGGGCGCGCTCAACGCACCGTGAGCTCGAGCTGCCCTTCCGAAATAGTGACGTCTTCCACGTACCACTGCGACCCGAACTGGGCCAATGCCTTATTGATTACGCCGGGCAACATGGATGCGACGAGGCCTCCCGGGGTGATCGATTCCACCTGAACCTGGAGCACACCGTTCTCGGCCACCAGGCGGCCGATCACCGCCAGATTGCTCACGCCGATCAAGCCGTAGCTAACCCTGTCCGCTGAGAGCTTCACCTTGCCGTCAGTGAAGTGCACCTGCACGTTGACCGCATCGACGCCGTTTGCGCTCAGCGCGCCCGATGAGATCGCGCTCTGCATATCGGCATCCGTGACTACGACTTTGGTGGGGCCTGCAGGCGTTTCCGTCGCAGGGATCTCAGTGGCGGTCGGTTCCGTTGTCGCCGGCTGCGGCGTAGCGGTTGGCACGGCTGTTGCTACGGGCCGCGGCGTTGCGCTCGGGGTCGCGGTCAATGTAGGCGCCAGCGTTGCTGAGGCAGCTACCGTCGGCAATATCGCCTCGGTGGTAAGAGTGGGCTGCAGGTCGGCGGCCGCCGGCGCCTCCGACGGCGTTGCCGGCGGCAGGTACATCGGGTAGCAGGCCGCCACCCCAAGCGCCATCAAGGCGAGCACAAACGAGATGCCCAGCAACCGCTTTCGGTTCATAGTGGTGTTTCTCCTCTCTCGAAATTGCGCCGCTCGGGTTAGGCCGGCCTGCTTGGAGCCGGCCATACGGCTCGGTGGGAATCTGACATTCACCGCCTGAATTGTACCACCAAATGGGCTGTGCGCGCACTCTGCTCCGAAACGCTAATCTAACTTTCATCTGTTTCTTAGCGTAGGCTAAAGACAGATGCCGCCCTCCCAGCTATACTGTTGGCGATAGTGAAGCAAGAGCGCCGATAAGGCGTTCAGATGACATGCGTAAGGAAGGACCAATGAAGAGCATCCGTTTCGTGTTGTTGTCAATCGCGCTGGTCGCTGCAATCGGCCTCTCAGCGTGCTCCGTCTCACTGCCGTCGCCCGCCGCCGTTTTCGGCCGAGCGTTGCCCGGCCGCATCGCCGCGCTCCAGCCGCAGGCGGTCGCAGCCAAGCCGGCTGCCAAGCCCGCCGCCCCGGCTCCGGTCGCTAGCACCGCCAGCCAGCTGGTCATCGGCGATCTGCAGGCCACTTTGGAGCAGATCTACGAGACCAGCAGCCCGTCGGTAGTCAGCATCCAGGTCGTCCAACAGCCTGCTCAGGCGCTTCAAGGCTTGCCTGAAATGCCCCAGCTGCCCGACATGCCCAATATCCCGGGCCTGCCCGGGATGCCGAATGTCCCTCAGGGCCGGCAGGCCGAAGCCCTTGGCTCCGGCTTCATTTGGGATGACCAGGGCAACATCGTGACCAACCATCACGTGGTCGATGGCGCCGAGAAGGTCACGGTGACGTTTGCTGACGGCGCGACAGTGGCGGCGACTGTGGTCGGCTATGATGCGGACAGCGACCTGGCCGTCGTGAAGGTCGATGGCAAGCTGCCGGAGATCCAGCCCATCAAAGTGGCGGATTCTGCCGGGGCAAGGGTCGGCCAGTTCGTTGTGGCCATCGGCAATCCATTCGGCCTGGACACCACCATGACCTTCGGCATCATCAGCGCCCTGGGCCGCAGCATCTCATCGGGCGGCGGCGCACTCGGCACGACGCCTTCCTACAGCATACCGGACATCATCCAGACCGATGCGCCGGTCAACCCCGGCAACTCCGGGGGTGTTCTGTTGGACCTCAACGGCAACCTGATCGGCGTCCCATCCCAGATTGAGTCGCCTGTGCGCGCTTCGGCGGGCGTCGGCTTTGCGATCCCTTCTGCGATCGTTAAGCAGGTCGTACCCGCTCTGATCAAGGACGGCAAGTTCGTCCATCCGTGGATCGGCATCAGCGGCGGCACCCTCAACCCGGAGCTGGCCAAGGCGATGGATTTGCCCGAAACCCAGCGCGGCGTACTGGTTAATCAGGTCACTGCCAAGAGCCCGGCCGAGAAGGCAGGCCTGGTCGCCAGCTCGAAGTCCGTCCAGATCAGCGGCCAGGATGTCAATGTCGGCGGCGACGTTATCACGGCGATCGACGACCAGCCCGTCAAGCGTTTTGAGGATCTTACGAGCTTCCTCGCGAGGAACGGCACAGTCGGGAAGACCGTCAAACTGACGGTGCTCCGCGATGGCAAGGAGACGACTGTCGATCTTACGCTTGCCGCAAGGCCGGCTGCTCAAGCGGCCCAGCCCAGCACACCTGCCCAGCCGCGAAATAGGCAGGGGCAGCCCACGCCGGAAGCCCAGCCCACGCCGAAGGCACAACCCGCGCCAAAGGCTAAGCCGAGCGCCGCCGGTGCTTACCTGGGCGTGACCGGCCTAACGCTGGACGATCAGCTGATCAAGGCAATGAACCTCGATGCGGGCCAGCCGGGCGTGCTTGTCCAGGATGTTTCCTCGGGAAGCCCGGCCGACAAGGCCGGCCTGATGGCCAGCACTACCGATAGCGACGTTACGATCGACGGCCAAGCCGTGAAGATCGGCGGCGATATCATCACCAAGGTGAACGATAAGGACATTGTCACCTTCGCCCAGCTGGCTTCGACGATCCGGGGCATGAAACCCGGCGCCAAGGTCGACCTGACGGTCATTCGTGACGGCCAGGAAACAACGGTCAGTCTGACACTGGAGGCTCGGCCGGCCGCCCAGGCGGCCCAGCCGGGCAACAGGCAGGAACAGCCCACGCCGCAAGCTCAGCCGAGCGCTACCGGCGCTTACCTGGGCGTGACCGGCCTGACCCTGGACGATCAGCTGATCAAGGCAATGAACCTCGATGCGGGCCAGCAGGGCGTGCTTGTTGAGGATGTTTCCTCGGGAAGCCCGGCCGACAAGGCCGGCCTGATGGCCAGCACTACCGATAGCGACGTTACGATCGACGGCCAAGCCGTGAAGATCGGCGGCGATATCATCACCAAGGTGGGCCAGAAAGACATCGTCACCTTCGCGCAGCTGGCTTCGACGATCCGGGGAATGAAGCCTGGCGCCAAAGTCGACCTGACGGTCCTTCGTGACGGGCAGGAGACCGTGGTGAATGTGACACTGGGGGCTCGGCCGGCCTCCCAATAAGAGCCGGCAGGGTCAAGGGCATCGTGCTGAGGGGAGGGCGCCAGCGTCCTCCCCTCGGCGCGTCTGGGGGCCGGCGCTGGCTCCGAACGTCCAGTTCCCGAAGAGTGCCGGCGGCCAGATGTTTCACGCCAGCGCAGGAGCGCGGACCGATTCGGGCATGGCCCTTCTCCAAAACGCATTGTACGCGACGAAGGCAACTCCGAGGTATGCGCATGTCTTGGGTATCATCAGCATGCCAAGCATCGGGGCGGCGGATACCCAGAGGATCACCGGGGCGTAGAACGCGAACGAGAGCGCTATCAGGATGCCGATCCACATGAAAGCCCGGTCGTGCGCCCGGCGGGCATCTCGCAGTATCAAGAACATCACGCCAAGCCCCTGCACAACCAGGAGGGCGTTGCGCAGCAAGCTCCAATCGTACGGGGCTACGACCTGCTGCCATCCGTTGCCGGGAAACGTCATAAGGATCATCCTGACAGCCCCGGCTGCCAGCAAGCTCCAACCGAACCAACCCAAGGACTTCGCGAACCGCAGCCGCCAGATATCCACCATCAGCATGTAGAAGAGGGTCACCGTGTAGGCCGTCGAGAGGGCACCCAGGCCGACAAGCGCCGGGTTCGCAGCCAGGCCGCCGCGGGCGTAGGCGATGACGCGGAACCCCACGTGACCCGTGTCGCCGAGCGCCAGTAGGGCGAAGGCCCAGAGTACCCTTCGTGCTACGGGCCTGTCGGATTGTTCCACAACCGCCATGTGCCGCGCCATGAGAGCGACCATCGTCCAGATGACGGCGAGGTACGTGATGTTGAAGGCAACTTCAACCCAGAGGCGAAAGGATTCAGACATGCTGACCTCCCCGGTTTTGGATGGTCGCAGCGGCTAAGTCTGGCCGCGATAGGGCGGAATGGTCCTCATGTGCAGATCAATGGGCTGCGCAGGCCGGTGGAAGAGCGCTCGCAGACCCTCACGCGCCGCCCCGCCCAGCATCGTCCAAGGGGAGTTCAGGTTGAGCAGCAGCCCGGACTTGCCGTCGGTTGCCGAGGAGGCCAGCCAGACGGCCTTGCGGGCGGCCAACCCCGGCGGCTTCGCCCACATGCGGAGGACCACGGGAAAGCGCCGGAGGCGTTCCTCCGACCCGCCGACCACCTCGACATCGGTGAGCAGGTCGGTCAGAACCATGCCCGGATTGAAAGCATAGACGCCAACTCCTGTCCCTTTCGTCTCCTCGGCGAGCGCCAGTGTGAATGATCGGACCCATGCCTTGCTCGAGGCATAGGCGTTCTGCCAGGGCACCGGGCCTTTGTAGCCGTGCCCCAGCAAATTGATCAGCTTGCCCGCACCCTGAGCCTGGAAGTAAGAAAGCGCCGCGCGCGAGCCGTGGTAGACCCCGATGATGTTGGTCTGGACCACCTGGTGAAACGTATCCGGGGCGAGGTCAAGGGTTGGCCCGAAGGGGCCGGCCATGCCCGCGTTGTTGACCCAAATGTCGATCCGGCCGAACGCCTTCACCGCACTCGCTGCCAGCCTCTCCACCTCGTCGAGTCTGCTCACCTCGACCTGGGCCCCGCCGGCCCGCGCGCCGCCCGACGAGAGCCCTGCAACCGCCGACTCCACGGCCTGGGCCGACCGCGAGCCGACGAACACCGCGGCCCCTTCAGCCGCAAACGCCTGTGCGATTGCCAGGCCCAACCCGTGCGTACCGCCCGTGACGACCGCAATCTTCCCTGCCAGCTCAGGCATGGCACAATCCTCGACTTTCTTCGGGCTACGCCGGCCTGCCCAACGGCGTCCCTTGGGCGCTCACGAATCCGGCGACCGGTGGGGTGACGAACGATTCCATTGTATTGATTCACGTCTGCTGCTGCAAGTCGCGCGAAGTACTGGACCCCGCCGAGCTGATGTTCCTCATCACCAGCAGCCACCATTGACGCACCGGACGAACCTGCCGGGACTGCCGGCGCCCCTTGACCGCCCCTTCATCCTGGGCTAGAATCTTGCCGTGCCCAACTTCCTGAGAACCCGGCTGATCCCGTTCTGCGCGCAGAGCTTCGACGAATGGCAGCAGAGCGGTTGCGTCATGATGGGGGCGGCCCTTTCCTACTACGCGACCCTCTCGATGTTCCCGCTCGCCCTTGTCGTCGTGAACCTGGCCGGCTCGGTGGCAGGCTCTACGGGACGAGTGCAGGTCCAGCTGCTGCGCATGGCGCAGGCCTCGATGCCTGAGCTGGCCTACTCCGCGGTCGCCCAGACCCTGGGCAGCCTCGGAGGGACACCCCAGCGCTCGGGACTGATCGGTTTCGCCCTATTGTTCTTCGCTGCCAGCGGCGTCTTCGTGCAGCTCGCCACCGCCTTCGACCGTATCTGGGAGGTCGCGCCAGCCCGCGCCGCACTCGGGATCGCATCCGCGCTGGACTTTCTGCGCCGGCGGGCGCTCGCCTTTGCCCTCGTGCTCGGCTGCGCCCTGCTCGTTCTGGTGTCCCTAGCTATCGATGTGGTGCTGGAACTGCTCCAGGAGGCCGCGCTGGAGATGGCGGCCACCGTGGGGTTCGTCAAGCCAGGCGGCTGGGGGTTGGTGGGCCTGCTGCAGCCCGCGGTATCGCTCGTCGTACTTATGTTGGTGGTGTTGCTGATCTTCAAAGCGATGCCCTCGACGAAGGTGGCCTGGGGCGATGTCTGGCCGGGGGCGCTGCTATCTGCCTGCTTGCTCTTCGGCCTGCAGCAGCTCGCCGCCGGCGGCGTGGTCGCCATCGGCAGCCACTACGAGTTCTACGGCCTGGCGGGCGCCTTCTTAGCTCTCATGCTGTGGATCTACTTCGCCGGTCAAATCCTGCTGGCCGGCGGTGTATTCACGCACGTTTACGCTCGGCTCTTCGGTAGTCTCCGTGCCGTTGCGACTGTGGTTTAGCGCGTGCCCCCCGACTAGCGAACGTGCGGGCCTCCGCGCGCTCCTGACCGCCCTTACGGCCCGCCCGTCTGAAGCGCAAAGTTGAACGTACCCACCGGGTTGGAGACCGAGCGGGGCTCCCCGCCTGCGCCGAACTGCAGGACCACATAGTAGTAACCGGCGCCAGAAAGGGCTGAGGCCTCCCTGTCCGCGAATTCCACTCGTGTACCCGAGCCCGGTGCGTCCAAGTATCCCAGCACCACCGACCCGCTGCCGCCGTCGCCGAATGGCGCCTCCCCGCGCCACACCTGGTAGCCTGCAGACAGCACACCATGCGTCCAAGCAAGCTTCACACCGGTGGCAGTGCGGACTGCGCTCAAGCCCAGGCCGGAGTTCACTGGAAGCGGGCACATATTTGCTGTCAGCACAGGCGCGTTGCTGCTGCGGAATGAGCTGAACCGGAGCCCGTCGCTGGTGACATCCGAATAGTCCAGGATCGCAAAGCCGTAGTTGGGAACGGCGCCTGTAGCCCAACGCCCCAGCTGGCGCAGTCCGAGGGCGTTCACGTAGGTCACTGGGTCGGCAGGCGGGGTGCCGCCGGCGGGCGTGAGCGCCAACACCGCGGCGAGCCTGTCCGCCGGTGTGGCTTGCGCTCCAGCAGTGCTCCACGAGCTTCCCGGCGCGGCATCCAGCCAGGTTGCGCCCCCCTCTGACCAGCTCCTTTGCAGGGCGTAGAAGGGGTACGTATTGGCGCTTTGGTCGTTCGCATCGGGCAAGTGAAAGGTAATCTGGGCCGAGGTGACGCGGCTCCACGGGGGTATCGCGCTCAGATCCCAGCGTATCAGGATGCCGTTGTCGGGACTGCCGTCGACGACGAGCTTCGCGTCGGCGCCGCGGGCGACAGTGGGCGCTATGGCGTCGATCCAGGTTGCGGCGCCTGCGGCCGAAGCGATGGCCGCGCAGGGATCAGGAGTGGCAGGGCTGAGGATGCCAAAGATGGCGGTATTATCGATCTGCGCAGTGGTGATCTGGGCCGAACCAGCCCCGCGCGCATAGACCGGGACCGGTGTCGAAGTGTGGCCGCTGGCCGTCCAGGTGCCCCCTGGCACACTGCCAGCCCCACGGTTGACGACGCTGGTCAGCCCGCCCGTCTCGTGGTCGGCCAGCACGATCATGAGGGTGTTGCTCCAGTCCGCCGGCGTGACGGGATCATCCACCCACTCGATGGCGCGCTGCACGGCGTCCGAGAACTCGGCCACCGAGCGAACCACGTTTGTCAGGTCGGAAGGTGAGTAGACATCGGGGCCCTGGTGCTCGATCAACAGGAAGAAGCCGTCTGGATCCTTGCCCACGACCTGCAGAGCGGCGCCGGTCATTTGCGGCAGCGTGGGCAGGTCACCGCTGCGCCCTGGGAAGCCGGCAGGCGGAATCCTGCCGCTACCGAAACCGCCGGCGAGCCGGTCCACGGGGGCATTTCCAACGTCCGCGAGCCCGGCCGTGTTGGTGACCACGGTGTAGCCGCGTGCCGCTGCAACCGATTGATCAAAGCCGCTCCCGCCGCCCCCCAGCAGAACGTTGGGGTGCGTCTGGTCGACGTAGTCGCCGAAGATGGGGCCATAGTTGCCGCGACTCGTGTCGTGGGCGCCGAACGCCGCTGGTGATGCGTCCGTCAAGTACGATTCGGTCACCAACCCGGTGGCCAAGCCGCGGTCCCGATAGATCTCGAGCAAGGTGCGCAGCTCGGCGCCATTGCCAGGGAGGCGAACGCTGACCGCGCCGTTGTTGACCTTGACTCCCGTCGCCATAGCAGTGCCCGCCGCCGCCGAATCAGTGACGCCGCCTGAGGCGTTGGCGTGTGTCATAGTGGTCCTTGCCGGGAATGACTCGAAAGAGAAACATGGGCTCGTCCCGCACACGTAGTATGCTCCCGCCCTGACGTGCTCTGCTCCCATGCCGTCCCCAAGGAACACGATAAGGTATTTCGCCCCGGTTGCAGCCTTTGCTCCGGCAATGGGGAGAGCCGCTGGCAGCAGGACTACAAGTGCCAAACCGAGGAGCCAAAGCTTCGACTTGTGCATGAGACCTCCTCGCGAACGCTGCCGATCGGATTCCCGATCGCGAACGTCCCTTGTGCATTGTAGGTGGCGTCTGCATCATCGTACATGGGATCAAGGGACTACCCGCAGAGTGATGGATTCGGAACATGTCTGCTCATTCTTTGACAGCCCACCGTCCATATCTTATAATATGGTATGTATGCAGTCATTACATACATATTGGAGGAGCCCGATGAAACGTCTTGGCGCCCTATCCATTCTGTGTCGCGCTCTTCTCGTAGCACCGCTTTTCCTGGGCGCTTGTGCGCCGGCGGCGGCCCCTGCGCCTGTTCCAACCCAGGCGCCCGCGCCCACGCAACCACCCGCCCCGACTCGAGCCCCTGCGCCTACGCAGCCGCCCGCGACGGCCCCGACTGCAGCACCGGCGGCCACGGCCACGAATCCGCCAAAGGAACACAAGCCGGGCACGGTGCTCCTCGCCACGACCACCAGCACTGCCGACTCGGGCTTATTGACCTTTCTGTTACCCCTGTTCGAGAAGGACTTCAATGCCAAAGTGGACGTCGTCGCCGTGGGAAGCGGTCAGGCCATCGAGATAGGCCGTCGGTGTGACGCCGACGTGCTGCTGGTCCACAGCCGCAAGGCGGAGGACCAGTTTGTCGCCGATGGCTTTGCCAGGAAGCGATTCGACGTGATGTATAACGACTTCATCGTCGCGGGTCCGGCGACTGACCCGGCGAAGATCAACGGACTTCCGAGCGCCAAGGCCGCCTTCAAGGCCTTCTCCGATGCCAGCGCCCCGTTTGCCAGTCGAGGCGACAAATCCGGCACCAACACCAAGGAGCTGGGCATCTGGTCGTCGATCGCGATCACCCCGACCAAAGATATGAAGTGGTACAGCTCCTTGGGCCAGGGCATGGGCGAGACGCTGCTTTTCGCCAGCGAGCAGAAGGCGTATACCCTGACCGACCGCGGGACCTACCTCTCCATGGTCGATAAGCTCAAGGACCTGCCGATCCTGTTCGGAGGCAAGAACCTGGCCGAGAACAAGGACAAGGACCTGCTGAACCCCTACGGCGTGATTCCAATCGACCCGGCGAAATGCCCCAGCGTCAACACTGAGCTGGCCGGCAAGTTCACCGAGTGGCTGCTCTCCGTTGATACGCAGAAGCTGATCGCCAGCTACGGCGCTGACAAGTTCGGGCAGCCGCTCTTCTATCCAAGCTCGGCCGAGTACAAGGCCAGCAAGTAGCCGAAAGCGGGAAATCGGACATTGCAGCCCACCTTCCGCTGGCATGCGGGCTGCTTCGCAACGGGGCTGTATTCATGAACGATCTCCTCAGCGGCCTGGCGCAGGCCGCGCATCTCATCCTCGGCGGCGACGCGGAGCTCGGCGAGATCGTCCTTCTTTCATTGCGCGTCTCCGGACTGGCGCTTATCATCAGCACACTGATCGGCGTTCCAATCGGCGTATGGCTCGGTCTGACGCGCACGCGCGGACACGGCGTGATCACCACGGGTCTCTACACCGGCATGGGCTTGCCTCCGGTGGTGGTCGGGCTATTCGTATACTTAATGCTCTCGCGCAGCGGCCCGTTCGGCCCTCTCGGCTGGCTCTTTACTCCGAAGGCGATGGTCGTCGCCCAGACGATTATCGCCTTGCCGCTGGTCGCCGCTCTCACGATGACGGCGGTGCGCAGCGTAGACCCGTCGCTCCGCATCCAGGTGCGTTCGCTCGGCGCGACCCCGCTGCAGGAAGCGTGGTCGGTCATAGTGGAGGCGCGGATCGGCGTGGTCGCGGCGATCGTTGCGGCCTTCGGCGCAGTGATCTCCGAGGTGGGCGCCGTGATGCTGGTCGGAGGCAACATCGAAGGCAAGACGCGCGTCCTGACCACGGCCATCGTGTTGAACACCCGCGTGGGCGACTTCGCCCTGGCCATCGCACTGGGTGTCATCCTGCTGACGTTGGCGTTCCTTGCGAACGCCCTGCTGCTGCGGCTCCAGGGAAGCCCATGAAGTCCATCTATGAACTCGAGGGCCTGCACCGCGCATACGCCGGGCGCACGGTCCTTGACATCCCGTCCATGCAGGTCCACGAAGGCGAACTCCTCGCCATCGTGGGTCCCAGCGGCGCCGGCAAGTCAACCCTGCTGCGCCTCTTCAATTTCCTGGAACCCCCGACCTCTGGTATTATCCGCTACGATGGCCGGGCAGTCGGGTACCCGGCGCCGCTGGCAACCCGGCGGCAGGTCACAACCGTCTTTCAGCGCCCCGTGTTGCAGCGCGGCAATGTCCGATCAAACGTCGCATACGGACTTCACTTGCGACGCCTGGCGGCTAACGGCCGGGTCGATGCAGTTCTGGAGGAGGTTGGGCTGGCAGGGCTCGCGCGACAGCCAGCTCAGACCCTCTCGGGCGGGGAGATGCAGCGGGTGGCATTGGCCCGTGCCCTGGTGCTGGAGCCGCGCGTGTTGCTGCTTGACGAGCCGACGGCCAACCTGGACCCGTACAACGTCTCGCTGATCGAGAGCCTGATCCGGACGCACAATGCCGCGCACGGGACGACAGTCGTGGTTGTGACTCACAACGTCTTCCAGGCAAAGCGTTTGGCGCACCGGGTGGGCCTGCTACTGAATGGCAGCCTGGTCGAGTTGGCCTCGAGCACAGCCTTCTTCGACGCCCCCCGCGACCCGCGCACTGGTGCCTTCACCCGCGGGGAGATGGTATACTGACATGATAGAGATCGCCGGATGGGGCGGGGCGCCGGTCTACCTGCAGATCGTGGACCAGGTCAGACTGGCGGTCGCCAAGGGACGTCTCAAGCCGGGCGAGAAGCTGGAGCCCGTGCGCCAATTGGCGGCGCGCCTGACCGTCAATCCCAGCACCGTTGCCCGCGCTTATCAGGTTCTCGAACACGATGGGATCATTGCCACCAACCGCCGCCGGGGCAGCGTGGTCGCGCCGACGGCCGACGTCGAGGCGATGCGCGTGCTGCGCACGAGCCGCCTGCGCGGCCTTATCGAGCGGCCGGTGGTGGAGGCTTTGGCCCAGGGTTTCACGCCCGACGAAATCACCGCCGCGTTCGACATCCAGATCGCTGCCTGGCGCGACCGCCGAGAGTCCGTGCCGGCTGGGCTCGCTCCGCTCGCCGCGCTCGCGGCCACGGCCACAGGCGTCCGGTTTGCCGGCAGCCACGACCTCGCCCTCGAGATGCTCTGGGCCCATGCGCGCCGAACTCAGCCCGGCCTGGCGATCTCCGCCTGCTTCGTCGGCAGCCTCGACGGGCTGCTGGCGCTGTTGCACGGCGAGGCCGACCTCGCAGGGGCGCACATCCTCGACGAGGAGAGCGGGGAGTTCAACCTGCCGATCCTGCGCCGCCTCTTCGTGGGCCAGCCCCTGCGCGTCATTACCCTCGTCGAACGCGTACAGGGATTGATCGTCTCACCGGGCAACCCGCTCGGCCTCCGGTCTTGGGCCGATCTGGCGCGGCCCCGCATGCGCTTCATTAACCGGCAACCCGGCTCCGGCACACGCACTCTGCTGGACTATCACCTGCGTCTCGAGCGGATCCCGCCGCCGAGCATCGACGGCTACGCCTCGCTGGCGCTGACCCACCTGGCCGCCGCGGCCTCTGTGGCCGACGGGCTGGCCGACGCCGGGCTTGGACTCATGGCGGCCGCGCGCGCCTACGGGCTGGGTTTTGTGCCGCTGGCGCGCGAGCGCTTCGACCTGGTACTTCTGGCCCGCGATCGCGACCGCCCTCCCATCGCCCAGTTAGTCGATCTTCTGGCGACAGAGGTTTTTCGGGCCGAGGTGGCGCAGTTGGGCGGCTATGACGCCCGGCGCATGGGCGAAGAGACCGAGATCTGAAGGAGAGACAGCATGAGCCTGGTACGCGACGCTTCCGGCCGCCTTCACATCGAAACCGCCTTGATGGCCGAGTCTCTGATGGACAAGGCGCTGCTCGAGAGCACCGAAACCGCCCGGGTATTCCGGCCCCTGCCGCGCCTCAACGTGGTCAAGCTAGGCGGTCAGAGCATCATCGACCGTGGCAGGGCAGGGCTTCTCCCGCTGATCGACGAGATCGTCGCCGCGCGCGCCCACCATCAGCTGCTCGTCATGACCGGCGGTGGCACGCGCAGCCGGCACGCCTACGCCATCGCCCTCGACCTCGGGATGCCGACGGGCGTCCTGGCAAAGCTTGGGGACAGCATCAGCGAACAGAACGCCCTGATGGTCTCGCTGCTGCTCGCCCCGCACGGCGGCATCAAGATCGGCCATGCCGACGTGGTGAAGCTGCCCTCCTACCTTGCAATGGGCGTGATCCCGGTGATGCACGCCATGCCGCCCTACGGTCTGTGGGAGCAGCCGGCCGCACGCGGGCGAATTCCACCACACAGGACCGATGCCGGGGCCTTTCTGACCGCCGAGGTGTTCGGCGCGATGCGCTGCATCCTGGTCAAGGACGAGCGCGGCCTGTTCACGGCTGATCCCAAAAAGTATCCAGGGGCGGAGTTCATCGCAGAAATTGAAGTGGGGGACCTCCAGCGGATGGACCTGGAGGACCTGCCCGTCGAGCGCGCCATGCTGAACGCCCTCGCCAACGCTGACAGCGTGCGCGAGGTGGTCGTCGTAAACGGGCTGGAGCCAGGCAACTTGACGCGCGCCTTGGCCGGCGAAAACCCCGGCACCCGCATCTATCGCAGAACATAGCGGGCGCACTGTGCTCGGGCCTGTCGACGGCGAATTCTCAGCCCGGAGCGAACATCCGGGGTTGTGCGCCGCCATAGACTGCGCTCGTCTACCGGCCGTAGCCGAAAACGCGACCGACCTGCCCGGACTAACCCGGGGCCGATGGCGCCTCGATGACCAGTGCGCACCCCTCGCACAGCGCCAGGGCGACCTGGCGCCGGGCCTGCGCCACGATTCTCTGGAAGGTGGAGCGCGAGACGGCCATGCGGACAGCGGCCTCCTCCTGGGTCAGGTCCTCCAGGTCGGCGAGGCGAAGGGCCTCCAGCTCCTCCGGCAGCAGCCGGATTTGGCGGAGGCCGTCCAGGGGAACCCCTGCCGGTTTGTAAATTCTCGAGCGCGGCGCCTCAGCCAGCCTGCGCCATTTGCGCGGGCGGGGCACTTTGTCTCAGTCCTCGGCGTGCATTCCGCGCCGGTCCCGGCGGCCCTCGCCGCGGCCGTGTTCCGCCGCGCCTGCGTACTCTCCGCGAGCCAGGTACACGACTTCGGCTCCGGCCGCCGACGCCAGCTGTTCCAGCTCGGCGCGCCGCAGGTGCGGCACGAAGACCCTCAGGTCGGTCTCAAGCGCCGCAACTACCCGGAAGCGCGGTTGTTCCGATCCTGTACCGGCCTGGTGCCGCTCGCGCACGAAAAGCTTTCCCATGTTCACCTCCATCACGATCGAAGCTGCTCCGCGCCGGCGGTGCACGAAGGCGGGCACCTCGCTGGGAAGCAGACATCTATTTTGGGTAAGTACCCAAAACTATTCTACTTGGGACAGTGGGAGGTGTCAAACTCATGATTGTCATAGGCATGGACGACACGGACACTGCGACCTCGCGCGGCACGGGCGCCCTTGCCAGGCAGGTGGCGGGTACTATCGCAGACGATTTCGAGGTCCTGGGCGTCATCCGCCAACAACTACTGCGCGACCCGCGCGTGCCATGCACCCGGAACAACAGCAGCAAGGCGATCCTGCTGCGTGATACAGGGGCGGTAGACCTGTCGGAGCTGGCGCGGCGCGTGGGCGAGATCATGCTGGCGGACTTTCAGCCCGGAAGCGATCCGGGACTGTGCGTCGCGCGGACAGTTCCTCCCGAGGTGATCGCCTTCGGCACACGGGCACAACGCGAGTTGATCGCTCAGCCGGAGGCGCGCACGCTCGCTGCGAGCTGCGGCATCTACCTGGAGGGGCTAGGAGGCGACCAGATGGGGGTGATCGGCGCGCTGGCCGCGGTGGGGCTGACCGCCGGTGGCGAGACCGGGCGCTACATTGAGGCCGCCGGCTTGCGAAGCATGTCAGGCGCCATGCCGGTGGCCGCCGTACTGGCCGCCGGCATAGCCGTGCGCACCGAAGACGGCACTTCCGTGACCGGTGGGCTCATGCTAACCGACGCGCTCCGCCCCGCGCGCCGCGGCGGCATACCGGTCGCCATCGTCCGCCTCCAAGATGGCATCTGGCTGCCGCTCAAGCTTGATTGACGGCGCCACACCATAGCCCAAGACGGTCTCGTTCCAACTCGTGCCCGGCTCAGCGTTGCCCTCGTTCATCAGGCTCGGGAGAGGCGGCCTGCGAAGGTGCTAGTTCCGGACAATCAGCGGCAGGTACGTTTGCCGGCCTCGCCAGACACCGAAATTGACGATAGATGGCTGCCCGGCCGAAACCACGGCGTCCACCTCAGAGGCGGTCGTCGAGTAAGGCAGGCCGGGGACGTTGAGCCGGATCACGTCATACTCTCCGGGCACCAGATTGGGGAACTCGTACGCGCCGCTGGAGTTGGTTGTGGTCATCCCGGCCGCGGCGCCCGCATGGAAGAGCTGGATCGAGACGCCCGAAACGCCGGGTTCAGAAGCATCTGGGGCAGCGTTTCCGTTGCGATCGTTCCAGACAAACCCCACGATGCTCCCGGGTTTTGGTGTTGCGGTTGACGTTGGGGTGGCTGTCTTGGTTGAGGTCGACGTCGGGGTGGGCGTTTGCGTCTGAGTCGAGGTCGGCGTGGGTGTGGGCGTCTGGGTCTGCGTCGAAGTCGGCGTGGCCGTTGGGGTCGCCGTCGGCGCTGCGAAGTCATAGACGCTCGGCGAGAAGATCAGCGTGCCCCAACCGGGATTCCAGTAGTTGGTGCTGTCGCTCTGCCAGAACAAGTGCGTTTGCCCCAACGAGTTGTTGTGCAGGTCGTTGTCCCAAAGTGCCCAGGTGAAGGAGATCTGCTGCCCAGCCGACAGTGTCCCCAGGCCCACCAGGCTCGCCGGCACCGCCGCCTCAAATTGCCATCCTCCCGGCACCGTGCGCGTTACAAAGGTCACCCCTGCGATCGGCGAACCGTCGAGCGTCGTCCGCCCGTCAACGCACAGGCTCAAGTTATGCACCGTGTGCGCCGCTCCAGGAACCACAGGGCTCAGCTCAATGACGTCGTCATACCAGATTGGCTGCCCATTGTTGCCGATCAACACGTCATCCGTGATCACCGCGGAGAAATACAACGTCGAGGGCTGCCAGGCCACGTTCAGCTGTGCGCTCAGATCGGCCAGCGCCGGCACCTCGCCCACGATCGCGCTGTGGAGCCACGGCAGAGCGTTCACGAAGGTCGGTGCGACCGGTCCCCAGAAGATCCTGTCGCCGTCGACCACGGGCGGGATACCCGCGCGCGGCGCCGTTATGGCGCTTACGGGTGTCGGTGTTGGCGTTGCAGTGGGCGTTTGCGTGGGCGTGGGGGTGACCGTGGCGGTTGGCGTTGGGGTCGGGCCGAGGTCGGTTGTCGCCGGCGACAGGACGAGCGTGCCCCAATCGGCTTCCAGGTAGTTGGTGCTGTCGCTCTGCCAGAACATGTGAGTCTGCCCCGGCGCGTCGTTGTGGAGGTCGTTATCCCACAACGCCCAGGTGAACGAGATCTGCTGCCCAGCTGCCAGCGTCCCCAGGCCGACCAAGCTTGCCGGTACCGCCGCCTCAAACTGCCACCCGCCCGGCACGGTCCGCGTCACAAAGGTAACCCCTGCGATCGCCACACCGTCGAGCGTCGTCCGCCCGTCCACGCACAGGCTCAGGTTATGCACTGTGGGCGTAACCCCAGGAACCACAGAGCTCAGCTCGATGACATCGTCGTACCACACCGGCTGCCCGTTGTAGCCAACTAACACGCTGTCCGTGATCACCGCGGAGAAATAGAGCGTCGAGGGCTGCCATGCCACGTTCAGCTGCCCGCTCAGATCGGCCAGCGCCGGCACCTCGCCCACGATCGTGCTGTAGTTGCCGGGCTGGGCGTTGAGCCTGGTTGGAGCTAGCGCGGCCCACTCTCCGAGGCTACCGTCCAGGACAGGGGGCCCCCCGGCGCGCACGGCGGTGATAGCCTTGGTGGCGTCAAGCGCGGCAGCAGAAGCCGGAGCCTCCGCGAACGCGGGCTGGGCGGTGGGCCACGTGGAAAGAGCGATAGCCGGGACGAGCAAGGCTGCGAGCAGCCCCAGCCCCAGAATCAACACGATGGACTTGGAAGACATGACGCACCTCCAGCGGCAGGCGGCGCGGCCGCGACTCTCGATCCCAGGAAGGAACCCGACAGAAGAGAGCCGGGGGGGACAGTCCCAGCAAAAGTAATATAGCATTAAAAGAGCGTGTGGTCAAGCAGTTCCTATGTCTGGTGTTGCTGTGTCTGAGTGTTGGCCCGGCTGTCCAGTGCACAGGAAGCCCGCCAGGGGGTCCCTCAAGTCAGCAATTCTGAATTTGGTGGGCTGCCAGTTACTGAGAGCGAGTTTCGGACGCAGCGAGGGCTCTCAAGCCCCGCTGGCGGCTGCGGAAGTGGACGATGACGGGGCGGA